>Ga0302313_10000808_pt1 | contig 25395 bp, 27 predicted proteins | sample III_Palsa_N2_2_FD_200454 | JGI IMG/M metagenome (GOLD analysis project Ga0302313, IMG submission 200454) | Peat permafrost microbial communities from Stordalen Mire near Abisko, Sweden - III_Palsa_N2_2 | ecosystem: Environmental > Terrestrial > Soil > Palsa > Peat permafrost | place: Sweden...
CTGGACGATCGAATTGTCGCCGCCCGGACGCAGGATGTCGTCGACCAGATTCAGCGGCTCCGGGTTGTGCATCACCCGGCTGATGGAATTGCTCATTCCCATTCCAGCGCCCCTTTCTTCCAGACGTAAGCGAAACCGATGACCAGCAGAAGCAGAAACAGCGCCATCTCGATCAGCGCCACGGCGCCGATCTTCTGAAACACCACCGCCCACGGAAACAGAAAAGCGATTTCCAGATCGAAAATGATGAAGAGGATGGCCAGCAGGTAATAACGCACGTCGAACTGCATGCGGGCGTCTTCGAACGCCTCAAAGCCACACTCATACGGCGCCAGCTTTTCCGCGCCGGGGCGGCTCGGACCAGCCAGCAGGCCGATCGCGAGAAGCGCCAGGCCCAGGCCGATGGCCACGGCGATGAACAACAGTACGGGCCAATATTCGGCAATCACGATGCAACTACCTCCGCGCCGTGCGGCGCATCAGTGACCGCGGGGAAACGGTCTGGCGGCTTTTGGTTCGTCGGGCCGATGCAGCTGTAAGCCGCTCGACCACGCTTGCAGGCGCTGGGCCCGAAGCATGTGACGTTTCGCGAAGAACGGGTCCGCGAACCTGGTTATTGTACCAGCGCGTACGGGTACTACGACAAGCACTAATGAGCGTAACGTGCCGATTGACCGCACATCGGCACGGCCATCTTGACGGCACCGTTACATCGTGTGCGTCGCGCGATCCGAGGTCAGCGTACCGGCGAGAATATTCTCGATGCGGCTGCGCGCAGCCTCAGCATCACCCGATTCGTTGAAGTGCACGCCAATACCAGCGGTACGATTTCCCTGTGCGCCAAGCGGGCTGATCCATACCACTTTGCCGACGACCGACAGACGTTCGGTTTCCTCGGCCAGCGTTACCAGCAGGACTACCTCGTCGCCTAGAGCGTAGTGCTGCGCTGTCGGCGCGAATAGGCCGCCATTTTTAAGAAACGGCATATACGCGTTGTAGAGCGAGGGCGCATCTTTGATTTTCAGCGAGATGATGCCCTGTCGGGCAGCGGCCACCACGGGTTTCATACTTGACTCCTGCCGGTCGAACGCATCGGCCGATCCATGCTTCGATCATAAAGGCTGCGCTGGCATCGCACCACCGCGGGTGCGATGCCAGCGGTGCAGCCACGCGCCCGCTTTGCGCCGCGCATGGGGTCGATCGCGTGTTCAGACGCCGAGCTGTCGGCCATCAAGCAGGGACTGGCGCTCGCCGGCCAGCCGACTCCACGACCGTGGTGGCAGCCAGCCGACCACCCACGAAGGCACCGACTCGCCAGGCATCGGGCGCGAAATGGAAAATCCCTGCAGCTGATGGCAGCCCATGGACGCCAGCACGTCACCCTCTTCCGACGACTCAACGCCCTCGGCGATCACCGACTTGGCCAGCATGCGGGCCGTGGTGATTACACCGGCGGCAATGGCCATGTTGCGATCGTCGCTGAGAATGTGCCGCACGAACCGCTGGTCGAGCTTGATATGTTCGATGTCGAGCTGCTGAATATGGCTGAGCGACGCACTGCCGGTGCCGAAATCGTCCAGACCTACGCGGATGCCCCGGCGGCGACACTCCTCGATCACCACAGTGGCCTGCGCGTGATCCATGCTCGGCCCGGTTTCGGTGATCTCGATACCGAAGCCGACATCCATCACCTCGGGATAGGCATCCAGTGCCACATCGATATCACTGAAGAACGCCGGGTGCAGCAGATGCCGCGTACTGATGTTCACCGACACCGGAATCGACACGCCTTGCTGCAGCCATTCCCGGCAGTGTCTGAATGCCTCGCCCAGAACAAAACGCCCGATTGGCCGGGCCAGCTGCGGGTCGTCCAGCACGTGAGTGAAATTGGCAGGTTCGATCAGACCGAGATCGTCGTCATGCAGCCGGATCAGCGCCTCCATCCCGGCCACCCCTTGTGAACCCGGCAGCCCGTCGACATACACGATAGGCTGAAAAAGCAGCCGCAGACGCGACTGCACCAGCGCCTGGGCGACTCGCTCGCGCATGGCCTGCAGGCGCAGCTGCTCCAGCTCCATCGCCGGCTCGTACAAGGCGCCGCGATCCTTGCCCTGCTGTTTGGCCGCATACATGGCCAGATCAGCGTGCCGCACCAGCCCTTCGGCATCGGCCGGATCCAACGGAAACAGCGTCCAGCCGATGCTCGCCGACAAGTGCAGTTGCTCTCCGCTGCAGTGGAACGGCAGCCGCAGCGCCTGCAGGATACAGCGGCTGATGGCATCCAGTTGCTCCTTGCTATCCAGACCCGGAATCACCAACGCGAATTCATCGCCACCGAACCGGGCCAGCACGTCGACCGGGCGCAGCAAGGCGCGCACCCGCGCCGACGCCTCCACCAGCACCTGATCGCCGCCATCGTGACCGATCGTGTCGTTGACGCTTTTGAAACGATCCAGATCAAGCACACCGATCGCCAGCAGCGATGTACTTTGCCGCGCGCTGGCGCGCGCTTTTTCAAGCAGCTCGAACAGCAGCCTTCGATTGGGTAAGCCGGTGACCACATCGTAAAACGCCAGGCGGTGCACGCTGGCCTGCTGGTTTTTTTGCGATGTGACATCGCGCTGATTCCAGATGCGCCCGTGGCGTACGCCGTCAATATAGATGGGCGTAAAGTCGCGCAGCAGAACGCGCCCGTCACGCATGCGGACTTCCTCATCCTTGATCGCTACGCCTCGGTGCAGGATTTCCTTGAGCCGCGAAAATTCTGCGTCAGGGTCCTGATAGGCGTCCGTGAGGCGGTCCAAGATGACGCTCGACGTCTGGTTCTCCAGCTCGGCAGGCGTCTGCTTGAAGCCGTACAGCTTGCAGAATGCCTCGTTGGCGAACATCACGCGGCCTTGCTCCGATATCACCAGGATGCCCGAGTGCTGGTGCGAAAGAATCGTGCGGAAATGCTGCAGATTGAAGCGCAGCTCGCGTTCGGCCGAAAGACGGGCAGCACGCGCGCGCTGAAACTGGATGCCCAGGCCCAGTTCGATCCCCATTTCGGCAAAGACCTGAATTTCGATTGCAGTGAAAGCATCCGCCTCGTTGGTGCCGATGACAAACGCACCGACGACCACGTCATCCACCCGTAGCGGCAGCGCCAGCATCGCGTACAGCGGCGTCGCGTTGTCGTTCGTCGGACGCTCGTCGAGTCCTGAGGACGATGGATAACGGACCTGCGGCTCGCCCGTGCGCCGCGCCAGTAGAGCCATCGTTTCGGCACCGCTTTCGACCGTCGCCAAAATGCTGCGGTCCATCAAGCTGCTGTCGCTGAAGCCGTGGCGAGCGCGCCACTGGATACTGGGTTCGCTCGTATGAACCGACAATTCGATCCATGCGAGGGCGTAATCACCGATATGCCCGGCGACATGACAGGCGTCGGCCAGAAGCTGAGGCTCTTCCCGGCTGCGCGACACGACCTTTATCATTTCACTGAGCAGCCGAAGCGCCCGCCGCTGGCGCGCCTCGTCGCGCACCGACTGCAGCAAGCGCATCCGCTGCTGATAGGCCTCAAGCCCCAGACCGATACTCGCTGCCGCCTGCTGCAGCAACTCGATCATGGTCGGTGAGAAAAAATCGACGTCGGACGACCGTATCACCAGACCGGCCTGCACTTCGCCGAAGGTGAGAACGGGCACCGCAATGGATGAAGTGACGCCGTGGCGCTTGAATGCCTGGCGATAACCCTCCATGCCGGACATGTGTGCAATATCGGCCTCCAGCTGGGGCGTGCCGCGCCAGAAGGAGGGCGTCGCCAAGGCAAACGGCAGCTGCGCGGGATAGATGTCCTCCATCCCCTCCGGGACGTGCGCCGGTGCTATGCGTTGAAACCGGCCATCAGCGCGATCCACCTCTCCGACCATTACCAGGCGCGCACCGATGCGACGCTCCAGCACCTCGATCACGGCTTCATAAAGCACCGCAGGGTCGAGCGAGCGCAGCAGCAGCTGACCGAGATCGGAAAGCGCCGCGTAACGGCTTTCGCCGGACAAGTCCCGAGGCTTCAGCCGGGGGCTAACCAGTCGCGGTGTCTGATCCGAAGTACGCATGCAGGTCGCCAGCCGGTAAACGGGATCCTTCCACCTCCCGCAGGCCACAAAGGCGAACAGTTCGGCGGCGTTCTTGTCGGTCCAGACAACACCGCCAGCGGCTCGGCGCTGGTCCCCAACATCGGCATGGTCGTTTCCCCTCCCGCGAAGCTAGCGCTGTCGCTCAACCGATGCAAGGGTCGCGCCTATTCGCCCTGCTCTCAGACTTCACACCATCCCCAGCGATCGAAGATCCACAGCGAGGGGAGCGCGCAGGCCAATCGCACGAAACGCGGACCGGTGGCACCTGCATCGGGAAGCTCTAGGTGATACATGCCCTCATCGTCGCGCCACAGCGGCGCCTGCGACCACGGCCAGGTCTGCGCGGCCGACCGATCCACCACAGTGAGGCGCAGCATCGGCCGCAGCCACCGCGGCGGCTGCCACGGCAGCACATTGCGTGGCGTCGGCGGCACTGGCAAAACCTGCGCATAGCGTTCGGCTCGGCCGGCAAGCCGGCGCATGCGGCTACCGCTCAAGGCCATCTGGCTCCGATGCGCCTCCAGCGCCAGCAGCTTGTTGGCCAACTGCTCCGACGTTCCGGTTACCTCGACCAGGCGCTCTTGCCCGTCACGCCCGTGGATGAGATAGGTAAGCTGCACCGGTGCATCCGACAGCTGTGCCAAAGCCAGCCGGGTCAGTACGTAAGCGGAACCGTGGTCCGGGTGACGATCATCGATCGACGGCATCGCGACAATGGAGGGACAAAACGCACGGATGGCGCCGGCCAGTTCTTCGACGGCGCGCGTAAGGGAACCCAGCACTTCGTCGGTTACACGCATATCCTGCCATTCCAGCGTCTGCAGCGCGACCGGTGGAACATCCAGCTGCCGCAGCGCCTGACCCAATTCAATATGCCGCCGCTGCCCCCAGCGCAACCGGTCGGCCGCGCCGATCCATAGTCGCCGTTCCAGCCAGCGCTGCGGCCAGGGATTGTTCTCGCCGGCGGTCAGCAGCACGATCTTCACCGCCCCGCCGGCGGCGCGCACGCGCTGGATCAGCACGCCGTTGGCGATCGTCTCGTCATCCGGATGCGGGGCGATTACCAGCATGCGGGTCTGTTCGCAAAAAGCCGGCAGCTGCAGCGCGGAAGAGAATCGACGCGCGTCGGCGGCCACCGCCGTCAATGCCATTGCGCCAGCAATTCCAACAGCAGCAGGTCGGCGCGCAGCGGGCCGCGCAGGCTCTCGCGGGTGCGGTTGGCCGCGTTATACCAGTGGTCGAGCGTCTCAGCGTTCAGCGCACTGGCGAGCGGGCCGGGCTTCTCCGTCGCCTTTGAGCGGAGTTCATCGGCTGCCGCCTGCGCGGCAAACCACAGCCGTTGGGCCGGCTCGTTGTCCAGCCAGCGCCTGACCACTTCCATCGGCTGACCGCGACCGGCCGCCAACGCGGCCAGATCCTTGCGCACTTCGAGCCGGCGATCGAGCGCGCCTTCCTGCGCCCAGGTACTGGCAAGACCTGGATTGCCGCCAGCAGCCGTCAGTGCACCCGCCGCGTCGCGCACGCCCTGCGCCTGCAGCCACGCCAGCGCCTCGGCAGCGTCGGGCAGATGAAATTCGATGCGCTGGCAGCGGCTGCGAATGGTTTGCGGCAAACGCCAGGGCGCGTCCGCGATCAGGATCAGCATGGTCTGCGGCGAGGGCTCTTCCAACGTTTTCAGCAGCGCGTTGCCGGCGGCCGGGTTCATCGCATCGGCCGGATCGATCAGCGCCACCTGCCAGCCGCCGAACTGGCTGCTCATGGCCAGGCGGGCCGACAGATCGCGAATCTGATCCACTACGATTTCGCTGCGCTGCACGCCGTCCTTGCGCAGGCCGAAGCTCAACTCGATCAGATCCGGATGACTGCCCGCTGCCAGCAGCAGGCAGCGGCGGCATTGCCCGCAGGCGTCGCCATCGACCGGCCGCTCGCACAGTAGTCCGTGCACGAAACGCTGCACGAACTCGCGCTTGCCCAGACCCGCCGCGCCGCAGACCAGCAGCGCATGCGGCAGCGCACCGCGATGACGGCGCGACTGCAGGCGCGACCAGTGTTCGGCATGCCAGGGCAAGGCGCTCATCACGGGCGACTCGCGAATAATTCGGCGATGGCCTGCGTGGCGGCTTTCAGCACGTCGGCCGGCGACTGGCTGGCATCGAGCACGCGAAAACGCTTCGGTTCGGCCGCCGCCCGCTCGCGATACGTCGAACGAACGCGCTCGAAAAACGCGTCCGCCTCGACCTCGATGCGGTCGGCTTCACCGCGACCGGCGGCGCGGGCGCGGCCGGTCGCGATGGGCAGATCGAGCAGCAGCGTCAGATCAGGCTTCAGCCCGTCACAGGCCCAGCGCTCCAGCTCGGCGATGCGCTCGCCCGGCTGACCGCGCCCACCGCCCTGATACGCGTAACTGGCATCGGCAAATCGATCACACAGCACCCACTGCCCGGCGTCGAGCGCAGGCGCAATCACCTCGCGTACCAGCTGCGCGCGTGAGGCAAACATCAGCAGCAGTTCTGCTTCGGCAGTCAGCCCTCGCTGAGCAGGATCGAGCACGATGGCGCGCGCGGCCTCGCCCAGCTGCGTGCCGCCGGGCTCACGCGTCTGCACCAGACGGATGCCACGCTGCTCGATGGCTTGACGCAGCCCGGCCAGCAAGGTGCTTTTGCCCGCGCCCTCGCCGCCCTCGAGGCTGATGAATTTTCCACGCGTTGTGGCTGTAGCTACCGCACTCACTGACAATGCTTCCGCTGGTAGCAGTCGACGTTGCGATTGTGCGCTTCGAGCGTGCTGGCGAACACATGCCCGCCGTCGCCGCGAGCGACGAAATACAAATCATTGCCAGCGGCCGGATGTAGCGCCGCTTCCAGCGCGGGCTTACCCGGCAGAGCGATCGGCGTCGGCGGCAAGCCGGCACGGGTATAGGTGTTGTACGGCGTATCGGTGGTCAGATCGGTCTTGTGGATATTGCCGGTGTACTGCGCGCCCATGCCGTAGATCACGCTGGGATCGGTCTGCAGCATCATGTGGCTTTCAAGCCGCCGCACGAAGACGCCTGCGATGCGCGGGCGCTCGTCGGCGCGACCGGTTTCCTTTTCCACGATCGAGGCCAGGATAAGCGCATCGTACGGCGTCGCCAGCGGTAGATCTTTGTCGCGCAGCGGCCATAGCGTATCGAGCATCTTGCCCATCGCGCCGTGCGCGCGCTTGAGGATATCCAGATCGCTGTCCCCCTTGACGTAGGCATAGGTCTCCGGCAAAAAGCGGCCCTCGGGCGCTTCGCCGGCGGCGCCGATTTTCTTCATTACAGTGGCGTCGTCCAGCCCGATGCTTTCGTGCATGAGCTTATCGGCATGACCCAGCGCCTGGCGCAGTTCAGCAAAGGTCCAGCCGTCGACGATGGTGAAATTGCGTTGCAGCACCTTGCCGGCGGCCATATTGGCCAGCAGCTGGCGCGGCGTCATGCCGGCATCGATGGCATATTCGCCGGCATGCAGCTTGCCCGCCACGCGCATCTGCTCGGCCAGCAGCCGCCAGTAAAGTCCGTTGGCATCGCTCACGCCGCGCTGCTGCAGGTCCGTCACGATATTCCGGAAACCGGTGCCGCGCGCGATATCGATGCTCTCGCCCGGTGTCGTGACGTGCAGCGGCGCACTGGCAAAACGATGGTAGTCGTAGGCACCGTAAGCCACGCCGCCGACGATGATCAGCAGCACGATCGTCCACAGCAACTTCGCCAACGCGCCGCCTTTTGTCGCCTTGCGGCTCATCCTGCCTGCTCCATCGAAAACCCCAGTGTGTGCCAGTGCTGCTGAACTGTGCGGGTGATGGTACCCGGCGCATAGACGCGATCGCCAAGCAAGCTTACCGGCACGATGCCCCGCACGCTGGAGGTCAGAAAGATTTCCTCCGCCCGACGCAGCGCATCCAGCGGAATATCGCTGATTCGCGCCTGCGGAAACGCCTGCAACACCTCGGCACGCGCGACGCCGGCGACGCCGCAGCGATCCACCAACGGCGTCAGCAGCGCGCCGTCGATGACGGCAAAAACATTGGCCATCGTGGCGCAGACGACGCGACCATCAGTATCGCAGAGCAGGCCCTCAGCAATCGCCGGATCGCTCCATTCGGCGCGAGCCAAAACCTGCTCCAGCCGGTTGAGATGCTTGATGCCAGCAAGCGCGGGTTGCGCCGCTAGACGCAGCTCGCAGACGCGGATATGCACGCCTTGCGCATAATTTTTCGCTGGCAAAACGGGCGCTACGAAAGCCGCAACGATGCGAGTCAACGACTGCGATACTGGCAACGCATAACCGCGTTCGCCCACGCCGCGAGTCAGCGTGATGCGCACGACAGCGTGCGGCAGATCGCGAGTGACCGAGATCGCCTCGTCCCACAGCTGCGCGGCATCGGGTTCTGGAATGTGCAAACGCCGGCAGCTTTCGTCGAGTCGCTGCATATGCCGCTGCCACAGCGGCGCGCTCGCTCCGATAAAGCGGACGGTTTCGAACAGCCCGTCGCCATAGGCCAGTCCACGGTCCAGCGGAGAAATCGTGTCGTCGGCAGAACCGTTGATAAGCGTGGTCACAGCCATCAGTCGGGCACTCCCAACGCACGAAGCAATCCACGCGCTTTGGCGCGGGTTTCATCAAGCTCAAGCTCGGCGACTGAATCGGCCACGATGCCGGCACCGGCGCGCAGGCTGACGCGGTCGCCGGATACCGTCAGCGTGCGGATCAGAATATTCAGATCGAGGTCGCCGTTGCGATCGAGGTAGCCCAGTGCGCCGGTATAGGCGCCGCGCGGCCCGTCTTCCAGTTCGGCGATGATTTCCATGCAGCGCACCTTTGGGCAACCGGTGATCGTGCCGCCCGGGAACGTGGCGGCGATGACTGCGCCGGGCGTCACCTCGGCGCGCAGTCGGCCTCTCACATTGGAGACGATGTGGTGAACGTGGGCATAACTTTCCACCGCCATCAGCTCGTCGACCTCGACCGTGCCGGGCACGCAAATGCGGCCCAGGTCGTTGCGCTCCAGGTCGATCAGCATCACGTGCTCTGCGCGCTCTTTGGGATGGGCGGTGAGTTCGCGGATGCGCTCCTCGTCGTCGTCGCCGGGTAGGCGGGCTCGCGTGCCCGCGATCGGTCGGGTTTGCGCCAGACCCCGACGCACCTCCACCAGCCGCTCTGGCGAGGAGCTCACCACCGCCCACTCAGGCTGCTGCAGCAAGCCGGCAAACGGCGCAGGATTGGCTAGCCGCAGTTCACGGTAAAGCGACGCTGGCGAAGGCGCTTCGAAGTACTGCGTATGCCAGGCGCGCGAGAGATTCACCTGAAAAATGTCGCCCGAGCGCAGATGTTCGTGAATGCGTTCCACGCCGGTGAGAAACAGCTCGGGCGTATCCTCGCGCCACGCTTTCAGCGGCGGCAACGAAGGAATCAGCGGCGCCGTGGCGAGGTCGGCCTCGAGCTGATCGAGCAGGCTTCCGTCATCCGCTTCGGCGATCAGAAACGTGCAATCGCAAAGATGATCGACGATGACCGCCGCAGGACAGCGAACGGCCAACGCCACGGGTAAAACTACCGGTGGACGCAGCCGCAGGCGCGGCTCGATGTCACCGGCAAGTTCATAAGCCAGCATGAGCACCCAGCCGCCATGAAACGGCAGCTGATCATCCTCGGCGTGTGCAACGCGCTCCGCTTTCCACGCGGTATCCAGCGCATCGAGAAAGGCCCCGGCAACAACCTGCCCTGCCCCATCGCGCACGACGCCATCGGCACTCAACGTCAACGCCTCACGCGGAAACGCGAACAAAATGTCGTAACGCGACTGCGCGGTGCCGCGCACCACGCTTTCGACCAGGCAGGGATAGCGCGCTGGAAAGGCGGCGGCCGGCGCAAGTAGATCGCGCCGGCCGCCGAGAACTCGCCGGCTGAGCGCCGGACTATGCTTTTCCACGCTCAGACGCGGCGGAATGCCAGCGTGCCGTTGGTGCCGCCGAAGCCGAACGAGTTGGAAATCGCGACGTCGATCTTGGACTCGCGCGCCGTGTTCGGCACGAAATCCAGATCGCAGCCGTCGCTGGGCTGGTCGAGGTTGATCGTCGGCGGCAGCACCTGATCGCGCAGCGCCAGGATCGAGAAGATCGCTTCGACGCCGCCCGCCGCGCCGAGCAGATGCCCGGTGGTGGACTTGGTCGAACTCATCGCCAGCTTGTACGCGTGGTCGCCAAAGACCGTTTTCGCCGCCATCACTTCGCCCAGATCGCCCAGCGGCGTCGAGGTGCCGTGCGCGTTCACGTACTGCACGTCGGACGCGTTGAGGCCGGCGTCGTTCAATGCGGTCTGCATGCAGCGCGCTGCGCCTTCGCCACCCTCGCTCGGCGCGGTCATGTGGAAAGCATCCCCGCTCATGCCGAAGCCGACCAGCTCGGCGTAGATGCGGGCGCCTCGCGCCTTGGCGTGCTCGTATTCTTCCAGCATCAGTACGCCGGCGCCGTCGGACAGCACGAAGCCGTCGCGATCCTTGTCCCACGGTCGGCTGGCCTTGGTCGGCTCGTCGTTGCGAGTGGACATGGCCTTGGCCGAGCAGAAGCCCGCCATTGCCGTGCCGGTGGTGGCAAATTCGGTGCCGCCCGCAATCATCGCATCGGCGTCGCCGTACTGAATCATTCGCGCGGCCAGTCCGATGTTATGCGAGCCCGTGGTGCATGCCGTGACGCAAGCGATGTTCGGACCCTTCAGGCCGAACATGATCGACAGCTGGCCGGAGACCATGTTGATGATCGAGCTGGGCACATAGAACGGCGACACCTTGCGCGGACCCTTGGCGGCCAGGTCGAGCGTGGTGGCTTCGATCGTGTACAGCCCGCCGATGCCGGCGCCCACGGCCACGCCGATACGCGGCGCGTTGGCCTCGGAGATCTCCAGCCCGGAATCCTTGAGCGCCTGCGTGCCGGCAGCCACACCGTAGTGGATGAACGGGTCCATCTTCTTGACGTCTTTCGCTGCCATCCACTGCGCCGGGTCAAAATCGCTGACCTGACCGGCGATGCGGGTGGCGTAGGCAGAAGCATCGAAATGCGTCACCGGGACGATGCCGCTGATCCCCTTGACGACGCGGTCCCATGCGCTGGCGATGTCGTTGCCAACCGGGGAAATGATGCCCATGCCAGTGACTACTACTCGACGCTTGCTCATGCTGTGTTCCTTGGTAATCCGTCAATCCGCAGGGGGTTGGCCATACAACACATCGGCGAGAAGACCTGCCGATAAATACGTCATCGGCGGCAACGCAGACGCAGCGCGCACCATACGGGGTCGGACGTTGCAAAATGCAGAAATGAAAACTGCGCCGGGAGAGGCGCAGTGTTCGATGCGGCCAGATCGGCAGGCAGGCAACGTCGCTGCCAGACTCCGATCCGACCCATGTCGGATCAATCAATCCTTGGAATGGGCCTTGATGTAATCCACAGCCTGCTGCACGGTGGTGATCTTCTCGGCGTCTTCGTCCGGAATCTCGGTCTCGAACTCTTCCTCGAGCGCCATGACCAGTTCCACCGTATCGAGCGAATCAGCGCCCAGATCATCTACGAACGACGCGTTCGCCGTGACTTCATCTTCCTTTACGCCCAGCTGTTCGATGACGATTTTCTTGACGCGCTCTTCGATGGTGCTCATGTTGCCCATACCTCTCAAGGAGTAGTTATTTGTCGATGCAGGCGAGTGCCTGCACAGGCCCGGCGGCATTGTAGTGGCTTCGCCGTGAAGCCGCCACGATGTGCCGGTGATACGTGACGACAGCCAAGTCGGCCATCGATAAAGCGCAATTGTCGCCTAAAACGTGCCCGCTGGCGACCACCTGGCCCGAAAGCCCTACGGCATATACATGCCGCCGTTGACGTGAAGAGTCTCGCCGGTGATGTACGCCGCGGCCGGTGAGGCCAGAAAGCCTACCGCCTTGGCGATATCGGCCACCTCACCGAGCCGGCCCAGCGCGATCTGACCCAGCAGGGCCTGCTTCGACTCTTCCGGCAATGCCTTGGTCATGTCGGTATCGATGAAACCGGGCGCCACCACGTTCACCGTGATGCCGCGCGAGCCGATCTCGCGCGCCAGCGATTTGGAAAACGCGATGATGCCGGCCTTGGCCGCGGCGTAGTTGGACTGGCCCGGATTGCCGGTCAGCCCGATCACCGAGGCGATCGAAATAATGCGCCCCTTGCGCGCCTTCATCATGCCGCGCATCACCGCTTTCGAAGTACGGTAAACCGAGCTGAGGTTGGTATCGAGGATCAGGTTCCAGTCCTCCTCGCGCATGCGCATCAGCAGCTGATCACGAGTGATGCCGGCGTTGTTGACGAGAATCGAGATCGCGCCGAACTCCTTGCCAATGCCGTCAATGAGGGACTCGACCGCAGCACCGTCAGTAACATTCAGCAAGCGGCCGTGTCCGCCATTTGCGGCCAGCCGCTCGCCAATGGCCGCCGCACCGCCCTCGCTGGTCGCCGTGCCGATCACCGTAGCGCCCATGGCGGCCAGCTCATCGGCGATGGCGGCGCCGATGCCGCGACTGGCGCCGGTGACCAGCGCGATTTCACCTTGCAGGGAATGGCTCATCGATGTGTCCTGATGTTCGCGGAGTAAAATTTGAGATTGAAAAACGGGCGCGCGGTCAGGCCCATTCGGCAGCCGCAGCGTCGATGTCCGATGGCGCGCCGATGGCGCGCGCTTCAAGGGCCTTGTCGATACGCTTGATCAGGCCGGTCAGTACCTTGCCCGGGCCGCATTCGGCAATGCGCGTGGCGCCGCCGCTGGCCAGCGTCTGCACGCACTGCGTCCAGCGCACCGGCAGATACAGCTGGCGCTGCAGCGCGGTGCAAATATCGTCGACCGTGGCATAGGTCGTGGCATCGGCATTCTGCACGACCGGAATCGAAGGCGCTTGCCATTGAATCGACGCCATCCGCTCGCCCAGACGATCGGCCGCATCGCGCATTAGCGCGCAGTGCGAAGGCACCGACACGGCCAGCTTGATAGCCTTCTTTACGCCCAGTTCGGCCAATCTCGCCAGGGCACGATCGACTGCCTCCGCGTTGCCGGCGATCACCAACTGGCCGGGGGAATTGAAGTTGGCCGGCGAGACGACCTGACCCTGCGCGACCGCTTCGCACACGGCGGCAATCTGCGCATCGTCACCGCCGAGGATGGCTGCCATGGCGCCGACACCTGACGGCACAGCCGCCTGCATCAAACGTCCGCGCTCGGCCACCAGCGACGCGGCATCGTGCAGCGACAGCGCGTTGGCACATACCAGGGCGCTGTATTCACCGAGGCTGTGGCCCGAGAGCTGCGATGGCTGCGCGCCACCCAGCTTTTGCCAGACGCGCCATACCGCCACGCTGGCAGCCAGTAAGGCCGGCTGGGTATGTTCGGTGCGATTGAGCTGGTCTTCCGGCCCCTGCGCGGCCAGGCTCCAAAGGTCGAAGCCGGCGCCTTGCGAGGCTTCTTCAAACGTTGCCTGCACTTCCGGATGCGCGGCGGCAAGTTCGGCCAGCATACCGACCGACTGCGAACCCTGGCCGGGAAAGACAAAAGCGAGCGAGGCGGACTTTGCGTTCATGAGTCAGGCGAATTCTTTCAGAGAAGCGCCATGGTGCCAGCATCCGCCGCCATACGCAGCTGTATCGCGCAGCGTACGGCCAAGACGCAACGAAGCTGCACTGATAGCGGCATCGCTGAGTGAAGCTGGTACACGGTGAAGTTACTGAGTGAAGTTGGTATCAGTAACGCAGCAGCGCGGAAGCCCAGGTAAAGCCGCCGCCAAATGCCTCCAGCAGCAGATTCTGGCCTCGCTGCACCTTGCCCGAACGCACGGCGTGATCGAGCGCCAGCGGCACCGAGCCGGACGAGGTATTGGCGTGCTGATCGACGGTGACAACCACGCGGTCCATCGACATCTTTAGACGCTTGGCGGTCGCTTCAATGATGCGAAGATTGGCCTGGTGCGGGATCAGCCAATCGATGTCCGATTCGTGCATGCCGGCGGCTTGCAGGGTTTCATCGACCAGCGAATCCAGCGTTTTTACAGCGACCTTGAACACTTCGCGGCCGGCCATGCGGATACGCACGCCGTGATTCGGCTCGTCGGTAAAGCCAACCGATACGCCAACCGGGTTGTACAGCAGATTCTTGTGACCGCCATCGGCATGCAGGCAGGTGGCGTAAATGCCAGGCTCGCTCGACGCTTCCAGCACCACGGCGCCGGCGCCGTCACCGAACAGCACGCAGGTTTCGCGCTCGGTCCAGTCGACCATGCGGGTCAGCGTTTCGGCGCCGATCACCAGCACCTTCTTGGACGCCCCGCTCTTGATGAACTTGTCGGCCACGCCCAACGCGTAGACAAAGCCCGAGCAGGCCGCGTTGACGTCGAACGCCGCACAACCGTTGGCGCCGAGGCGATGCTGCACAAGGCAGGCCGTCGACGGAAAAATAATGTCGGGCGTGGTGGTGCCAAGCACGATCAGATCGAGCTCGGACGCCTTGACGCCGGCGGCTTCCAGCGCGCGCTGCGCGGCGTCGAATGCAAGGTCACCGGTCGTCTGGCCATCCGCCGCGATGTGACGCTGGCGAATGCCGGTGCGCGTGCGTATCCACTCGTCACTCGTGTCGACGATCTTTTCCAGATCGGCGTTGGTTACCACGCGCTCGGGCAAGGCGCTGCCGGTAGCGATAATGCGGGAGTAGATCTGGGTCATCGTCTATCCATCAACCAAAGCTCGGGTATCGCACAACGTGGCAGCGTCGAGATCAACCATGCCACGTTACTTTCCACCAGGTAGAAACGCAAAACGGCGCGTTACCGCGCCGTCTCGCCTTTATGGACCACATCGGGAACCGAGAAGGATTCCCGAGGAACCATCAGTCGTCGACCGACACCGCACCCTTGGTTTCGATCACTTTCTTGCCACGGTAGTAGCCGTCCTTCGTGACGTGATGGCGCAAATGCACCTCGCCGCTGGTCGGATCGGTGGACAGCTGCACGGTCTTCAGCGAGTCGTGCGAACGACGCATGCCGCGGGTGGACGGGGTACGGCGGCTCTTGGCAACTGCCATGGCATTTCTCCAACAGGAAACTTGAGTGGTCTGGATCAACATGACCTGGGTCGACGACCCGGGCCGGTGGCTATTTCTTGGTAATTACTTCTTCAGTTCGCGCAACACCGCAAACGGATTCTCCGAACGCTGCTCGCCGGAAGACTCTTCTCCCGACTCGTAGCTTGTCACTTCGTCGGGCAGCGTGCTTTCCGGATTGACCGGCACCAGCGGCAGCGCCAACAACAATTCATCCTCAATGACATCGGCCAGACTCATCCGGCCATCGTCAGCAACCAGCAGCGGCTCGCACTCGGGCGGCAAACCCGCTTCGTCGCGTTCGTGCTTGATCAAGCCCAGCCGCGTATTCACCACCACCGGCAAAGCAAACGGTTCGAGCGAACGCTGGCAAACAACACTCAGCGATGCTTGCGCGCGAACGTCGACGTAACTGATGCCAAGGCTGTCGCGACCAAAATCCATGCCGTATTCGACCGTCCCGTCAGCCGACGACAGCGCTTCGCACAGGCGCGCCAAAGTCGCGATAGGTAGCGTTCCTTCAAACGAACGCCGCGCCGAAACCATGCGCCAAGCGTCCACGGACTCTGGCAGCGTCACGGACATAATCTGTAAATGTTAGGTTTCCGGCGCACTTAAGTCAACTGATACGGTGACAAAGCTGGCTTAATTCGCTGAATTGGCCGCGTATTTTGCTCTACTTGGCCGCTATGCGGCAAACTGCGGTCCACTGCAGCCGAGCTCGAGTTTCGTGAATGCCCAATCTGACGCTCGGCGCACTCGCCATCGCCGCACTGGTTATCGCTGTCGCCGCCTGGATGGCCGTGTCTCGCCGCCGCCAGGCAAAGCGCACTGCGAGCCTCCAGCATCTGCTTGACCTCGCCGACCGGCTCGAAGTCGACCTGAAGACCTGCCGCAGTGGTCTGCAGCAGGCCCACGCTGTGATGTCGCTCAATCCGGATCTGCCGGCGGCCAGCGAGCAGGAGGCGCAAAATGCGATTGATGCTGGTCTGCGCGCCCTTTTGCAGCAGCGGCTGTGGATACGCGACCGTTCGCCGCGAGCGAGCCAGCGTGAGTTGGATGAGGCGGCGCTTTCCATGACGGCGGCCAGAAACCGTCTGCAGCCCCTGCTGCAAGCGCTGACTCAGGCCCAACGCGACCTCAACAGCGCCATGCGGGAGCACATCCGGCGGGAGCCGGAAGTATGAGCATCGATCGAGAACGTGCCATAGCCATCGTGCTTGGCTCGACCTCGCGCTATCGAGCCGAACTTTTGCGACGGCTGATTCCCGACTTCGAACAGCGAGCGCCGGACACCGATGAAGCGGCGCGGCCCGGCGAAGCGGCCAGCGCAAGGGCGCTAAGACTTGCCATGGCAAAAGCGCAAGCCGCCGCCGCTGGCGTCCAAAACGCACTGGTGATCGGCTCGGATCAGGTCGCCGAACTCGACGGACTGGCTTTGGACAAGCCCGGCAGTGTCGAAAATGCCCGCCGTCAATTGACCTTGAGCTCCGGCCGCACTGTGCAGTTCCACACGGCGCTGTGCGTCATCGATACGCGCGACAGCCGCCGTCACACGCACGTCGACCTCACATGTGTGCATTTCCGCCAACTCAGTCAGGCCGAAATCGAACGCTACCTCGAACGCGAGAGGCCCCTCGATTGCGCCGGAAGCTTCAAATGCGAAGGACTGGGCATCAGCCTGTTCGAGCGCATCGACAACCACGACCCCAGCGCGCTGATTGGACTGCCGCTGATCGCCCTTGCGCGACTGTTGCGCGAATGCGCAGTCGCCCTCCCGTAACAAGCGCTACGCAACGGCAACCTGTTCATGTGCGTTCTGCGCGCATTTCGTCGCACACTCCAGGCATCGGGGCAAAATATCGCCAACAGGCGAAGGCGAAAGCTACACTGAGTCAGCCATGCGCTTGACGCTTGGACCTTCCGCCAAACCCAAACAAGTAGACCCATGGCCGCCTCCATCCAGCCACGCGACGAGACTCTCCAAAAGCATCTTGAAGCCGCAATGGCTCAGGTCAATCAGGTCCTGCTCGGCAAACCGCGACAGGTGAAGCTGGCGTTCGCCTGCCTCATCGCCGGTGGACATCTGCTGCTGGAAGATGTGCCGGGCGTCGGTAAAACAACGCTCGCCCATGCTCTGGCCGCCACGTTTGCGCTGGAATTTCAGCGCGTGCAGTTCACCAGCGACCTGCTGCCGTCGGACATCATCGGCGTCAGCATCTACGAGCGCGAAACCGCGAACTTCCGCTTTCATCCCGGACCGATCTTTACCGGCTTGCTGCTGGCCGACGAGATCAATCGCGCCAGCCCCAAAACGCAGAGCGCGCTGCTAGAAGCGATGGCCGAAAATCAGGTCACCGTAGACGGCCAGACGCATACGCTGCCGTCGCCGTTTTTTGTGGTGGCGACGCAGAACCCGCTCGACCTCAACGGCACCTTTCCCCTGCCCGACTCGCAGCTTGATCGCTTCATGCTGCGACTGTCGCTGGATTATCCCGACGCTGCCGCCGAGCGATCGCTGCTCACCGGCAGCGATCGTCGCGATTTGCTGGCGCAGCTGACGCCGAAGCTCGATGGCGCGGCGCTGCTCGCACTGAACCAGCAGTCGCAAACGATCACAGCGAGCGCCGCCCTGCTCGACTATCTGCAGGCCCTGCTTGCCGCCAGCCGCCGGCATGCCGATATTCGTGTGGGTCTGTCACCGCGCGCTGGCCTGGCGCTGCTGGGCGCCGCGCGCGCCTGGGCTCTGCTAAGCAACCGTTCGCATGTGCTGCCCGAAGACATCCAGGCCTTGTTCGTGCCGCTGGCGGCGCATCGTCTGCTGCCGGCACGTGGCGCCAACGGCGATCTGCTAGCGCGCCAGCTGCTGGCCGAGGTGGCGGTGGATTGATGCGCGGCATGCTGCACCGCCTGCAAACCTGGGCCGAGCGCCGCCTGCCTGCGCTGACCCGTTACCGTCGCCCGGAGACGCTGCCGATCGAACTGCATCGGCGACGCATCTATATCGTCCCCACGATGTTCGGCTTGGGCTTTTCCATCCTGCTGCTAGTCATGCTGGTCGGTGCGCTCAACTATTCGAACAATGCCGCCCTGCTGCTGACCTGCCTACTCGGCGCGGCAAGCTCGACCAGCATGCTGTTCGGATTTCGCAGTCTCGATGGTTTACAGCTGACGCAGATTCACGCGGGGCATGCGGTGGCCGGAGAGCCGATCGAGCTGACCCTGACCTTCGAGACGCTGCGCGCGCGCAGCGCGATCCGGCTCGATATCGATGACGCATCCACCGCGTTTGCGATCGACGCGACGAGCAAGGCGACGGTAAAGCTGACGCTGCACACCGTCGACCGCGGCTGGCTCCCGCTGCCACGCATCCGCCTCTGGACGACCTGGCCGCTGGGGCTGTTTCGCGCGTGGAGCTGGCTGCATCCGGATCAATCCGTGCTGGTGTGGCCGCGATCGGAATTGTCCGGTCCGCCACCGCGGGCGCCAGCGGACGATGCGCGGCACATGCGGCTATACCGCGGCGATGAACTGGCGGCGTTGCGCGAGTATCGCCCCGGCGACCCGCAGCGCCACATCGCGTGGAAGGCCAGCGCACATCACGACAACCTGCTGGTCAAGGACTTCGAACAGCCGCAGAGCCGCCCGCAGTGGCAGCTCGACTGGCGCCTGCTGAGGAGCATGGACAGCGAATCGCGGATCGCGCGGCTGGCGCGCTGGATCGGCGAGGCGCAAGCCGAACGACGCAGCTACAGCCTTTGGGTCCCGGGCACCGAAATCGCCGCCAGCAGCGGCCCGCTGCACTATGCCAACTGCATGAGCACGCTGGCGCAGTTGCCATGATGGCCGTCGATCTGACGTCCTGGGTACGACGCAAGAAATCCGTCGAACCAGCAATCGACGATCGCACTTTCGATCTGCTCAGCATCACCGTCGGGCTGGTGCTGATCGTGCACGCCTCACATCTGCCGTGGTGGCTGAGCATTGGGCTGGTGCTGATTCTGGGCTGGCGCTGGTGGCAACGGCGGCAGCAGATCGGCCGCGTCCCCGCGTGGCTGAAAATACCGCTCCTGGCCTCACTCACCCTGGCGGTGATTGTCAGCTACGGCAATATTTTCGGACGCGAGCCGGGCACGGCGCTTGCCGTTGGCCTGCTTATCCTGAAGCTGCTGGAAACGGAAACACCGCGCGACGTACGTGTCGGCGTCGGTTTTGCCTGTTTTGCGCTGATGAGCGCGCTGCTAATCGATCAAGGTCTGGTCGCCACCTGCGTGGTGGCACTGGGCCTGCTCCCGGCGCTGGCGACGCTGCGTGCGCTCGAACCAGCGCAGAAGCAGATCAGTCTTTTGCGCACGCTGCTGCCCGGAGTAGGGTTGCTGGCTGCGGCGGTGCCGATGGCACTGCTCGCTTTTTTGCTGGTACCACGCTTGAGCGAGCCACTGTGGGGTGCTCCCACGCCCGATGACGCACATACGGGCCTGAGCGACAGCATGTCGCCGGGCAACTTTACCGATCTACTTACCGATGATCGGCCCGCCATGCGCGTGACGTTCGACGGTGCAGCCCCGCCGCCAGATCTGCGCTACTTCCGTGCTTACGTCATGTGGGAATTCGATGGCCGCAGCTGGCGCCGCCCGTTTGTCCGGCGTGGCGAGAATCAAGCGGCGACGTCGATCGCGGCCGCCACTGCGATCGGTTACACCATAAGCCTTGTGCCAACCCATCAACGGGTGCTGCCAGCTCTCGACGTGGCACTGAATGCACCGGCGCAGGCGCGCCTGCTGCCGGATCATGAAATAGTGGCCGACAAGCCGGTCAATGATCAGCTTAACTACACACTGCGTTCGGCGCTGCGCTATCGATTGCAGCCTGAACTGGACGATCGCGCGCGTCGACTCGGCCTGCAGCGACCCATCGGTTTCAATCCGCGCACGCTCGCGCTGGCGACGCAGTGGCGGCAGCAATTCGGCAATAACGATGCCGCCATCGTGCAAGCAGCCCTATCGCTTTTTCACGACGGCGGATTCCGCTATACGCTGGCGCCGGCCCCACTGGGCCGCGACTCGATCGATGATTTTCTTTTCTTTACACACGAAGGTTTTTGCGAACATTACTCCTCCGCCTTTACGATGCTGATGCGCGATGCGGGCATTCCGGCACGTGTGGTGACCGGCTACCAGGGCGGTTACTGGAACAAGTTCAGCAACTACCTTCTAGTACGCAATTCCGATGCGCACGCGTGGAGCGAGGTCTGGCTGCAAAGCCGCGGCTGGGTGCGCGTTGATCCCACCGGCGCGGTGCGTCCCGAACGCGTATCGCTGGGCGCGGCGGCGGCGGCCGGTGATCAGCTTTCCTGGTATCGCACCGACTGGTTGCAAAACGTTCGTAACCACTGGGATATCGTCAACCGTTGGTGGGACCAGGGCGTTGTGGGCTTCGACGCTTTGCGTCAGCGCGGTCTGCTCACCCCGTTTGGTGTGCGCGACGTAGATACGGCGACGCTCGGCGTTCTGCTTGCGATAAGCAGCGTGGTGTTTATCGCCATCGGATTGGGTTGGGCGCTGCTGCGCAGAAGGCCGCGCGACGAATTGCGTGAGGCACTGCGTGAGCTGGAAAAAAAGCTCGCGCGTAAGGGAATTGTGCGACGCTCAAGCGAAGGTCCACAGCATTATTTAAGGCGCGCAGCGCGCACGTTGCCGCACCAACGGGATGAACTTGCGATGCTAATGACGCATTACCTTGAACTGCGCTATGCAAATGACATACCGGCACCTGAACCGCTGCGCGCATTTCGGCGCGCAGTTCGGGATTTTCGAGTCGTTAGCGTGGTCAAATGAACTCAATCTGACGGCGTAAGCCGTCGTCCTTCCGGAGATGCCGCCATGTCACTCTATCGTCCGCTCGCTCTCGTCGCTGCCATCGCCCTGCTTGGCGGTTGCGTGACGGTACCGCAGCCGCTTCAAGGGAATTACGCCAATGTCACCACGGCCGGCGCTCAGCAGGGCGGCGCTGGCGGTACGCGGGTACGTTGGGGTGGCGAGATCATCAAAACCGAACCGGGCCCTCAGGAAACCTGCTTCTATATTCTTTCCCGACCGCTGGACAGCGAGGCGCGTCCGGCTCGCGGCTCCAATGATGGCGATAACCAAGGCCGCTTCGTTGCTTGTCGTACTGGCTTTTACGATCCCGAAGTATTTACTCGTGGCCGCGAGCTAACCGTCACCGGTACTCTGCACGGCACCGTGTCGCAGAAGGTTGGCAATTTCGACTACGCCTACCCGCGGGTTGAGGCCGATGTGGTCTACCTGTGGCCGAAGCGCGTCGTCAACTACGGCTACCCGGGCTACTACGACCCGTTCTGGGGCGGCCCTTGGGGACCGGGTTACTACGGCGGCTACTGGGGCGGCGGCTGGGGTGGCTACGGTTGGGGCGGCCCGCCGGTGATCGTGGTGCGCCCGGTCCACCGCTGATACTTATTGGTCAGCTTCGCAAAAACGCCGGCTCGATGCCGGCGTTTTTTATGGCTGGGGATGGCAGGTACGCCGGAAATGCATGAACAGTTCTGGCTTAACCCGGTGGCCAGTTCAAGTGACGACCTGCCAACAAATGCACGTGCAGGTGGTACACCGTCTGTCCGCCATCCTGATTGCAGTTGATCACTGTGCGATACCCCTGTTCGGCAAAACCTTCCTGCTTCGCGTACGCGGCAGCAGCGAGCAGCAGTTTGCCCAACAGCTCGGACTCCGTCGCCGGCACGTCGTTGAGCGTGGCGAACGGCTTCTTCGGAATAAACAGCACGTGCACTGGCGCCTGCGGATTCACGTCGCGGAAGGCCAGCACGTCATCGCTCTCGAAGACAATATCCGCCGGAATGTCGCGCCGGATGATTTTGCTAAAAATGGTCTCGCTCATTGGCTGAATACTCTTAGTTATGGCTGCTGGCGCAGCCGCAGCAGCATACCCTGCGACGCCGGTGCGCTGGGCAGAAAGCCGAACTGCCGATACAGCCGGTGCGCCTCGCCGTCCGCGAGAAGCGTAACGACCGCGCCAGCCGGCGCACGCTGCCGCAGCGCGTCCATCAGAGCCTGCATGATCCGCTTGCCCAGTCCCCTGCCCTGCAAGGCCGGCTTCACCGCGATATCGACAATCTGAAAGAACAGGCCTCCATCACCGACGACGCGACCCATGCCGATCAATTCGTCGCCGTCGCGCAGACATACCGCAGCCCAGCTGCCGGGCAGCCCAGCGACAGCGGCCTCGCGATTCATCGCGCTCAAACCGGCCGCCAGACGCAGCGCGCAATACTCGTCTACGCAGGGTAACGCCAGGGTCAGATCGATATGCGGCGGCACGGCTTCAGTCCAGCAATTGCCGACTGCCGAAGGCATGTGCGAGCGTGCCGCGGTCCACGTATTCCAGTTCGCCACCCAGCGGCACGCCGTGGGCAAGGCGCGTCGGGCGCACGCCGCCGGCACGCGCCAGCTGGGCGAGATAGTGCGCCGTCGCCTCACCTTCCACGGTTGGGTTGGTGGCGATGATCATCTCTTCGATCTCGCCTTCGCCTAGGCGCTGGGTGAGCTGCGCCAAACCGAGTTCTTCCGGCCCCAGACCATCCAGCGGCGACAGCCGGCCCATCAGCACAAAGTACTGACCGCGAAAGCCGGTAGCCTGTTCGATCGCCGCCAGATCGGTCGGCGACTCCACCACACACAGCACCTGGCGGTCGCGGCTGCTGCTAGCGCACAGCGGGCACAGCGGGTCCTCGCTGAAGTTACGGCACTGTGTGCAGCGACCGATGCGCTGCATCGCCTGCTCCAGCGTTGAAGCCAATTTCAGCCCACGCTCGCGTTCGCGCTCAAGCAGATGGAAGGCCATACGCTGCGCGCTCTTGTTGCCTACCCCGGGCAGGCAGCGGAGCGCTTCGATCAAATCACTCAGCAGCTTGCTCATGAGTCCGCGCAGTAAGGGAGAAATTTCGCATCGAAAGGCCGCATCTTGGTGAAAGCATGGGCCGGCCAGACATCAAAACGGCATCTTGAAACCGGCCGGCAGGTTCATGCCCGCGGTGACGCCACCGAGCTTGTTCTTGCTGACTTCGGCGACCTTATTCACCGCGTCGTTGATGGCCGCAGCGACGAGATCCTCGGCCATCTCCGGATCGTCAGCGAAGGTCTGCCGATCGATCTGCACGCGGCGGACTTCATGCGCACCCGTCATCACAATGCTCACCAGGCCGCCGCCTGCGCTACCGGTGACTTCGAGTTGGGCAATTTCTTCCTGCGCGCGCTTCATGTCTTCCTGCATGCGCTGCGCCTGCTGCATCAGCTGACCGATCTGACCTTTCATGGTGTCACTCCAACGTCGTTATTCAGGGGTTTTGAGTAAAGGGCTTGATGGACTGCGGCACCACGCGTGCGCCGAATTCGCGTTTGAGCGACTGCACCAGCGGATCGCCTTCGATCGACTGCTCGGCCTCGGACTGCGCCGTATCGCGCGCCTGCGCCGCGCGTGCCGCCGGCGTTTCCGCCGTGACGCCTGCTGCAATGCTGACGAAGCGCAAACGAATGCGCTCGCCCAGCGCCTGGCCGATGCGCTCTTCCATCTGGCTGACCATCGGCTCCACTGCCAGACTCATATGCGCCGGCTGCAGCGCCAGCACCAGCGTATTGCCGTCGCGCTCGCGCAGCAGCGCATTCTGCGCCAGCAGGCCGAACGGACCGCGCAGGTTGGCGCGCTCGATCAGGCTTTCCCAATCCGGCAGTCCCTGGCCATCGGTAGTTATGGGCGCGATGGTGACAGGCGCTGGAGACGGAGATGGCGCGAGTTCCGCACGCGCTACCGGGGCCGCCCTGACTTCCGCCTGCTGCTGCGGTGCGACTGGAGTTGCCCGAGTCGTCGGCACGGAGGTACTGGCAGCACGCTGGGGCGCGAGGGCCGGTGATGGCGCCGCTGCCGCGGGCCGCTCGGCACGCGGTGCCGGCGTACCACCATCATCTGGCCGAAACGCCAGCATGCGCAGCATGGCCATCTCAAAGCCGGTGCGCGCGTCCGGCGCAATCGACAGATCGCGCCGGCTCGAGGTGGCAATCTGGTAATACAGCTGCACGTCTTCCGGCGTCATGCGCTCGGCCAGCGATACCAGCGCGCTGTCGTCGTCGCTACCCTCTTCGGGCTTGTAACCGGGAATCAGCTGGATCAGCTGCAGGCGATGCAGCACGCTGGCCAGATCGTCCAGCACGCCGCCGAAGTCCGGCGAGTACGAGGCTATCTGCGTGCATTCGGCCAGCAGCCGTTCGCCATCGCCCGCGGCCAGCGCGTCGAGCACGCCGAGCACCTGCCCGCGCGCCACGCTGCCGAGCATCGTGCGCACGTCGTCGGCATGCAGCGCACCGCCACCATAAGCAATTGCCTGGTCGAGCAGCGACAGACCATCGCGCAGCGAGCCGTCGGCGGCACGCGCCAGTTCGCCGATGGCGCTGTCGTCGTAGGCAATGTTTTCAGCGCCCAGAATGTGCCGCATCTGGCCAGAAATCTGTTCCGGCAGCAGCCGCTTCAGGTTGAACTTCAGGCAGCGCGACAGCACCGTGACCGGCAGCTTCTGCGGGTCGGTGGTGGCGAGCAGAAACTTCACGTGCGGCGGCGGTTCTTCCAGCGTCTTCAGCAACGCGTTGAACGCATTGCGCGAAAGCATATGCACCTCGTCGACCAGGTACACCTTGAAGCGACCGCGCGACGGTGCGTACTGCGCGTTCTCGATCACCTCGCGTACGTCGTCCACGCCGGTGTTGCTGGCTGCATCGATTTCCAGCAGGTCGACGAAGCGCCCCTCATCGACCGAGGTACACACCGAACACTCGCCGCAGGGGTCCGCCGACTGGCCGCGCTCGCAGTTCAGCGACTTGGCGAAAATGCGCGCGATCGTGGTCTTACCGACGCCGCGCGTACCGGTAAACAGGTAGGCATGATGCATGCGGCCTGTATCGAGCGCATTGGTGAGCGCGCGCACCACGTGCTCCTGCCCGACCAGTTCGGCGAACTTGCGCGGGCGCCACTTGCGTGCGAGTACCTGATAGGACATGGCTACCAACGTTGGGGCAAAGGAGGATTGTGCCAAGTCGGCGATGGCAAGTCAGTAGCCAACGCCGCGCGGTGGC
>Ga0302313_10000813_pt1 | contig 25332 bp, 20 predicted proteins | sample III_Palsa_N2_2_FD_200454 | JGI IMG/M metagenome (GOLD analysis project Ga0302313, IMG submission 200454) | Peat permafrost microbial communities from Stordalen Mire near Abisko, Sweden - III_Palsa_N2_2 | ecosystem: Environmental > Terrestrial > Soil > Palsa > Peat permafrost | place: Sweden...
CCGGCAACAGCAGCGACCTGGTAATCAAGGTGGAGCCGCAAGGTGGCTCTGGCGGTTGGTTCAACTGGAACAGCGCCAACAGGATGTCGTCTACCACGCTGGAACTGCACGTGCCCAAGGCTGCCTCGCTAGACATCGGCGTGGTCAGCGCGCCGCTGGTGATCGACGGCATCGACGGCGGCAACATCGCGGTCAACACGGTCAGCGGCAGGGCCCGCATCAATGCGCGCACGCCGATGCTGAAAGTGGAAAGCGTAAGCGGTGGCATCGAGCTGGCCGGGCATGCCGAACAGGCCGACCTGCAAACCGTGAGTGGCGACATCCTTGCCCCCGCGCTCGGCAGCGACGTGAAGCTGCAGACCATCTCCGGCCGCATCCAGGCCGATGGCGGCCCATGGAAGAAGCTGACACTCAGCACGGTATCCGGCGACGTGCAGCTGGGCGGGGCGCTGGCTTCCGGCGGCAAGCTCGGCATCGACAGCATGAGCGGCAATGTACAACTGCAACTGCCCGCGAACACGTCCGGCACATTGCACGCCAGCAGCTTCAGCGGCGATCTGCGCAGCGATTTCGGCACGCCGCAAAAACCCGAACACGGCCCCGGCAGCAGCCTGGATGCCAAGCTCGGCGATGGCCAGGGCACGATCAACGTCGAAACCTTCAGTGGCGATCTGCGCGTCCGCAAGCAGAATTAGGCGCAGGTCTACGCCATTGCAAACAAAAACGCCGGCGCATGAGCGACGGCGTTTTCGCAATAGATAACGTACGACTCAGAGATCTTGGTGATACTGCACGTACGGCGTACGCGACTGATCCGGCTCCGGGCCTGCCGGCGTATTCGCAGGGGTACCGGAAGACCACAGGTTCTGTGCGCCGACACTCAGCGAGCCGCGCCACGGCAGGCGCCAAGTCACACCCAGGTCAATGCTGTTCCAGCGCCGATCCGGACTCATTCCACCCGGAATGCCCGCATCTGGCTCCATGCTGCGACCAATCAGGACGCCGCTCAATGAACCGTGATCGATGCCAAAGCTCAGCGCCTTCTGCTGCAATGTGTTGACCCCGAGCAGATTGCCCGGCAACAGGTAGATACGTCCTACGCTGGCACCCAGATCGATACCGCTCTGGCTACCCAGTGCAAGTCGGCCGCGCGCATTGAACTGCGCACTGCTGTCAAAACTGGACAGACCGTCGATGCCCGGAGCAGTGCCCGGCAGCACTCGTGGCAATAACGTGTTGCTGTTATCGGGCACGCTGTTGGCGCCGACGCTCAAACCGAGACTGTAGCGCCCGCTCGCGTAGGTAGCCCCCACTTCGCTGCCGATGACCCGCAACGGCTGGTTGACCCACGACTGCTGACTTACGTCTGCATGCGCCTGCAGGTTGGGCCCCATTCCATATTGCAGGCCAGTCGTCATCAGGTTGGTCGCATCAACCACATGTAGCGCCGGCAGTGCATTCTGGCGCAACGCATCAATGCCGTTGCTGCTATCCGCCTTGAGTGCCAGCAGACGACCATCGGTGCCGCGCCACAAGGGCACCATTACACCGGGCTGGACTTCCGTCATCTGGGCGGGCGGCTGCGCCAGCAAATGCTCGGCCTGGGTGCTATCGCCACTCACAGACTGCCCGGCCGCGGTGAGCGGCAGCAGGAAGACCAACAACAGGGCAGACAGGCGACGCATGGCTTGAGCAAAGCACTCGTAAGTATACGGAATACGCGGCAAAGCATATCTTGTTTTACATTTTACTAACACCCCTAAACCGGCCCCTGCGCACAAAAAACGGCGTAGCCTGTGCCATTCTTCGACTAGCTAGGCCGTACGCAGGTTCCCGGCGCAGGAATGCTGGCGACAAGGCCAAGTTACACGATATAAAGGCGTTCGACGTAGATCCCACCGGATCGTCCCGGAACCGAACACATCTAATGAGTGCCACGCCCACGATCCGTTCATCCCGACCGCTCTCCGTGGCGCAGGATCTTGCGGCTTTGCACGAGGCAGTCGAACGCTTGTTCGAGGCAGCCGACGCTGCCAGCGTGATGGAAATCTGCGAGCTCATACTGGGCAATTTCGGCATCGATGGGCGGCTTCGCTGGCGCCGCATGGACGAGCAGCCGCATCAGCTGCCGACGGGTCAACTCGACTTGGCAGAGGACCCGCAGGGTTCGCGAATACTCACGCTCGAAGCGAGCGATCTGCCGTTACCCGAGGATGTGCGTGATTCACTGTCCTGGCTGGGGCGGCTGGCGGATACCCGGCTGCACCAGCTGGCCGAAACCAGTCGTCTGTATGAGGCCATTTCGCGCTTGGCGCTGGCCGAGCGGCTGCAGCGCGCACTCTACGCGATCGCCGAACAGGCCGGCGCCGGGCAGGAGATGCCCGAGATGATGCGCTCGCTGCACTCCATCGTCAGCAGCCTGATGTACGCGGAAAATTTCTACATCGTGCTGTATGACGTCGCCAGCGATACCGTCCGTTTTCCTTATTACGTCGACATTGCCGACACCGACCCGCCCCCGCCCGATCAGGACCTGCCACTGCATGACATGCTGCACAGCCTGACCTGGAACCTGCTGCAGGAAGGGCGCCCGTTGATGGGTTCGGTCGATGAGCTGAGGCAACAGCTGGGCGACCGCTTTGTCGTGGTCGGCCCAAGTTGCGAACACTTGCTGGGCGTCCCGTTGCTGCGCGGCGGTCATGTGGTGGGCGGCATCGTGATGCAGAGCTATCGCGCCGACACCCATTATTCGCAAAATGATCTGGAGCTGCTGAGCTATGTGGCCCAGCATGTGCAGACGGCGCTGGAACGGCGCGAAGCGCATATCGAGCTGGGCCGCCGGGTGACCGATCGCACCGCCGCGTTGCGCGAGGCCAACCGTGTGCTGCGCCAGCAGGTGCTGCAACGTCAGCGCGGCGAACGCCTGCAGGCTGCACTGTTCCGCATCGCCGAACTGGCCAACACTTCGGAGAGCCTGGAAAAATTCTACGCGGCCATGCACCAGGTGATCAGCGGCCTGCTGTATGCGCGCAACTTCTACATCGCACTGATCGATGAGGAGAACGGGCACCTGACCTTTCCCTACTCGGTAGACGAGGTCGACAATGTGCGGCCACCGCGCGCGCATGGTCGCGGCGTCACCGAATATGTGCTGCGCCATGCCAAGCCACTGCTGGCCGACATGCGGGAAATCGAACGCCTCGTTTCGATTGGCGAAATCAGCCACTTCGGTTCGCGCTCGATATGCTGGCTCGGCGTTCCACTGGTATGGGGCGGCAAGGCGATGGGCGTGCTTGCACTGCAAAGCTACTCGTCCGAACACACTTACAACGAACGCGACCAGGAGTTGCTGACCTTCGTCAGCTACCACATTGCGAACGCGCTGCAACGCAAGCAGGCGGCGGCATCGCTGAAGCAGGCCTATGCCGGGCTGGAACGCCGCGTCACCGAGCGCACCCGCGCACTGGCGCTGGCCAACCGCGACCTGCGCGAACAGATTGCCGAGCGCGAACGGGTCGAGCGCCGCCTCAAATACGAAACGCTGCACGATTCACTGACCGGGCTGCCCAACCGTACCTTGCTGTTGCAGCGGCTGGAACAATCGATGCAGCGCTGCGCCGCAAATCCGAACGAGCAGTTCGCCGTACTCTTCATCGACTTGGATCGCTTCAAGGTGATCAACGATTCGGTCGGCCACCTGGTCGGTGACGACCTGCTGTTCCAGGTCGGCGGCCGTATCCGCGCCTGCCTGAAAACCCGCGACGTCGTCGCGCGCCTGGGTGGCGACGAGTTTGCGGTACTGTTGGAGGGCATCAGCGACACCGGCAAGGCTTCGCTGATTGCCGAACGCATCATCAGCGAGCTGCATACGCCCTTCCGACTCGGCACCAAGGAGATCTTCACTTCCGCCTCGATCGGCATTGCGCTGTCCAGCCCGCACTACCGGCAGCCGGAGGAACTGTTACGCGACGCCGACGCGGCGATGTACAACGCGAAGGATGGCGGGCGCCATCGCGCCGCGCTGTTCGACGACCGCCTGCGCCGCGAAGCACTGTCACTGCTGGACATGGAGAGCGACCTGCGCCATGCGCTCAGCCGCAACGAATTCGAGCCGTTCTACCAGCCGATCGTAGAGCTCGCCGATGGTCGCGTTATCGGTTACGAGGCACTGCTGCGCTGGCATCATCCCGAGCGTGGCCTGCTGGCACCGCATGATTTTCTGTTGATCGCCGAGGAGTGCGGCTGTGCGGAGGCGATCGACTGGCAGATCTTCGAACAGGTCTGCACCCAGGCCGTACGCCTGATCGGCACCGAAGGCTTCATCAGCATCAACGTTTCCGGTCGGCATTTCCGCTCCGCCGACCTCGACCAGCGGCTGCTTGCGCTGTTCGAGCAGTATGCCGTGCCGACCCGCTGCATCCGGATCGAGGTCACCGAGCACGCGCTGCTGGAGAATCCGACCCAGGTCAAGCAGATGCTGAAGAACCTGCGCAGCCGTGGCGTCGGTATCGCGCTTGACGATTTCGGCACCGGCTACTCCTCGCTCAGCTACCTGCACCAATATCCGTTCGAGACGTTGAAGATTGATCGCTCCTTCATCACCGAGCTGCCGCGCGGCGACGAAGAGAGCCAGGGTCTGGCCCTGGTACGCGCTATCCAGGTGCTGGCCGATTCGCTGCAGATGAAAGTGATTGCCGAAGGCATCGAGGAAGAGTCGCAGCGGCAGGCCCTGATCAGGGTCGGCTGCCGCTATGGCCAGGGCTTCCTGTTCGCCATGCCACAGCCGGCCAAAACCTGGCTGAGTGCGAACAAACCGTCAATAACGGCCTGAGGGCGGCGAATCCCGTCACCCGGAGCCGCCCGGATTCATTGCGGGGTATCCGGCGCAGCAGGCGCCACGCTGCTGTTGAGCAGAACTTCCGCGTCGATGCGATCGAAGTGATAACGCTGCGCGCAGAATTCGCAGATCACCTCGATCTCGTCACCCCGTGCGGTGAGTGCCGCCTCGACTTCATCGCGCCCGAGCGAGCGCAGCATCCCGGTCACCCGTTCACGGCTGCAGCTGCAGCCGAAAGCCAGCGAGCGCGGCTCGAACAGACGCACCGACTCCTCGTGGTAAAGCCGGTACAGCAGTTGCTCCGGTGCGGTATCCAGCAACTCTGCCGCTCCCAGGGTGGCTGTAATGTGCACGATGCGGCTCCACGCATCATCATCCTGCGCGGCATGGTGACCGCCCTCGTCCGGCATCTTCTGCAACATCAGCCCGACCGCGTGCTGGTCGTTGGCCGCCAGCAGGATGCGCGCCGGCAGCTGTTCGGACTGGATGAAGTAGTTCTCCAGCGACTCGGCCACACTCGCATGCTGCAGTTCGACCAGCCCCTGGTAACGCTGGCCGCGTTCCACGTTGCCGATGGTGATTGCCATGCTCGCGTCGGGCAACGCATTCAGCGCCAGCGGCTCGGGCAACGGCTCATTCCAGCGCGCCAGACCACGCAAGCGGCCATGGTCAGTGCATTCGGCAAACAGCATGCGTAGCGCACCGCTGCTCTTCAGCTCGACCGACAGCGCTCCATCCAGCTTGATGTTGCCGGTCAGCAGCGCACTGGCTGCCAGTGCCTCGCCCAGCATCGCATGCAGCGCCGGCGGATAGTCAGCACGACCGGCAACCTCACGCCAGGCCGGCCCCAGCCGCACCAGCACCCCGCGCACACCAGCATGTTCCAGCAGAAATCGATGCAGCACATCGTCGACAGGCAGGTTTTCCACAACTCGTGCTCTCTTCGTAGATCAAGCGCCACAGATGGGGGCGCGGCAGCGTCGGGACAACGCCCCTTATACTGCCCCATCTTCCTGCTCGCGCCGCCATGCCTCCTGTGTTCCGCCGCCCCCTGCTGATCCGCCTGCTGCGCTCACTGGCGTTGCTCGTGCTGGCATGGCTGGCGCTGAGCTGGTTGCTGGTGCTGGTGCTGCGCTTCGTACCACCATGGACTTCGGCAGTGATGCTGGAACGTCAGCTTGGTGCGTGGGTACATGGCGAACAGGATTTCCAGCTGCGCCGGCACTGGGTACCGTGGAATCAGGTCTCGCCCTGGGTGCCACTGGCGATGGTGGCCGGCGAGGATCAGAAATTTCCGTACCATCACGGCTTCGACCTCGATTCCATCCACAACGCGATCGACGCGGCCGACGATGGCAGGCGCCTGCGCGGTGCCAGCACTATCAGCCAGCAGACGGCCAAGAATCTGTTCCTGTGGAACGGGCGCAGCTTCGTGCGCAAGGGACTGGAGGCGTATTTCACCGTACTGATCGAGCTCACTTGGCCGAAACAGCGCATCCTCGAGGTGTACATGAACATCGCCGAGCTGGGCAATGGCATCTATGGCGTGGGGGCCGCCAGCGACACGTACTTCCACATGGCGCCGGCACGACTCAGCGCAGCGCAAGCCGCACAACTCGCCGCGGTACTGCCCAGCCCGCGCCGCCTGCATGTGGATCGACCGAGTGCTTATGTGCTGCGTCGCGCCGGCTGGATCCGGCAGCAGATGGATCAACTCGGCGGCCCAGCCTATATCGAAGGCCACGCGCCAGCACACCCCGCACATTGAGCGAAACTCGCTCGCCCGAGCGCCACCAGTTGGTTAGCATGAACCTCTCGTCCGCTGGCCCCGCCCATGCCGCAACTCACCATCGTCGTTCCCGCTTACAACGAATCAGCCGTGCTGGTCCTGTTCCATCAGCGACTGAGCAAAATGCTGGACGGTTTGCCGCTGGAATCCAGTGTGCTCTACGTCGACGACGGTAGCCGCGATGACACCTGGTCGATCATCGAATCGCTGATCGCCAGCGACTCACGCACCGGAGCACTCAAACTCTCGCGCAACTTTGGCAAGGAAGCGGCGCTGACAGCCGGCCTGGATGCCGTCATTACCGGTGCGGCCGTGGTAATCGATGCCGACCTGCAGGATCCGCCCGAACTGATTCCCGCCCTGGTCGAGCAATGGCAGGCTGGCTACGACGTGGTGTACGCCACGCGCAGCGCACGCGATGGCGAAAGCAGCTTCAAGCGATTCACCGCAGCGGCGTTCTACCGCAGCATGGAGCGACTGTCCGATACGGCGATCCCACGCGACACCGGCGATTTCCGATTGCTCTCGCGACGCGCACTGGATGCACTGGGGCAGCTGCGTGAACGCCAGCGCTTCATGAAAGGCCTGTTCAGCTGGATCGGCTACCGGCAGACTTCCGTGCACTACCTGCGCGAGCCACGCCAAGCCGGCACCACCAAGTGGAACTACTGGCGTCTAGCGCAACTGGCGATCGAAGGCATCACTTCATTCTCCACCGCACCACTGCGGCTGGCCACCTGGGTGGGACTGGCCTCGGCCGGACTGGCCTTCGTTTACGGGATGCTGGTACTGGTCAAATCGCTGTTCTATGGCGACCCAGTGCGCGGTTATCCAACGCTGATGCTGGTGATCCTGTTTCTCGGCGGCGTGCAGCTGCTGGCGCTTGGCGTAATCGGCGAATACCTCGGCCGCAACTATGCCGAGAGCAAACAGCGGCCGCTGTATTTCATCGACGAACTACGGTTGCCGCACGACCTGCGTTGATCAACCGGCCCGCTGTGCAGGCTTCACGACTCCACTACACGTCTGGCCGGTGCCGGCGTTAAACTCGCCGCATACGGCCCGTCCGTGGCCCGTGGGAGACCCAAGCATGAGCCAGGTCAAGCATCTGCTGGAAAGCAAGGGCAGCAAGATCTTCAGCATCACGCCGGATGCCCCGGTACTCGAAGCGATCAAGCATATGGCTGAGCACCGCGTCGGCGCGTTGCTGGTGATGCGTGGCGAGAAGCTGGTGGGGGTGTTATCGGAGCGCGATTACGCGCGCAAGGTGATCCTGCAAGGCCGATCTTCGGCACAGACCGCAGTGTCCGACATCATGAGCAGTGAACCGCTCACCGTCGGCCCGGATACCGATGTATTCGACTGCATGCGCCTGTGTACCGACAGCCGCATACGTCACCTTCCGGTGGTGCAAGGTGACAAAGTCATCGGGGTCATTTCGATCGGCGATCTGGTCAAGGCGGTGATCGATGCACAGGCCGAACAGATCGAACATCTGCAGCGTTACATCACGAGCTGAGCTGGGGCCTCGCAAGCAGCCTTCCTTAGGCCGTCGGGAAGTGGTGTCGAGCGGTTCAGGCTGACGATGCGCCATCTTCGCCGACCCGTGTATGTTCGTCCGGCGCCAGGTCGGGCGACCATCCGGCACGGCGGGCCACCACGGTGGCCAACGCTGCCACGCCAGCCCCCAGCAAGGCCAGTCCGCCAATGCCCCAACCCAGCATACGCAGGCCGCTGACCGCGCTGGTCACCACCACATCGCCGAAGCGCCACACCGCGGTCTCAACGAAATTCTTGCCCTTGTAACGCGTCTCGCGCGGCACCCGCGTATACAGCGCATCCACCGCAGGTTTGGTCATGCCATAGGCGAAGCCGCGTGTAATCACCAGCATCACCGCCAGCAGCAGCGGCACGCTGTAGCCGAAGAACAGGACGTTGCCACCGCCGATCAACGCCACCATGGCCAGCAAGGCCAGATTCACCAGCGATGGCACGACCAGCCCCCAGCCGGCGCCGCGACGCACCAGCAACCACGGCGTCACGCTCAGCTGCAGCGCTGCGCCGAGCAGGTTGGTAGCGAGATCCAGGTCGTTGTAGAACGAAGTGCGCGCGACCGTGCTGGCGAAATGCGCCTTGGCGTAATCGGCCACCAAGGCATACGCCAGCGTGCCGATGCCATCGCCGAACAACATCAACAGTGCCATGTAGCGCAGGAACGGGCGCGACCACAACTCCTTGACGCCCGCCCACAGCGAACCACCAATCGCTTCGTCGCCACGGCTGTCCGGTCGCCGGTCATGCTGCGCGGAAAGCCGCAGGAGCAGGACCAGCGACAGCGACAGCGACGACGCCGAAACCAGCAACAGCGGTGCCACGCCGATCAGCTGCACCAGCAACTTGGTCACCAGCGGACCGAAGATCGCCCCGGCCATGCCGCCCAGTGCGATCAACGAAAATACCCGCCGGGCCTCGCTGCTCGAGAAGATGTCCGCCATGAAACTCCAGAACAGCGACACCACGAACAGATTGAACACGCTGACCCAGACAAAAAACACCACACCGAGCGAGCGAGCGCCGATGCGATCCTGCTCCACAAACGCCGGCACGAACGCGAGCAGGCACAGGATGAAGAAGCTGTAGCTCCAGCCGAGCAGCCGCTTGCGTGGGAAACGCGCCACAAGCAGGCCGAATACCGGCGTCAGCAGCAGCATCACTGCGAAGACCGCACCGTAGAACAACGGCAAATACTCCGAGCCGACCGCACCGCTCAGTTGATCCCTGACTGGCCGCACGATGTAGTACGAGGCCATCACGAAAAAGAACGCCAACGCGGACAGCATCGGCGCGGCGGCTTGTTCCACAACAGTCTGGCGGGGCAAACTCACGGGCACATCCGGCGTGGGGCGCGGCAAGACTAGCATGCGTACGCGATGCATCCCCCCCAAGTCGGGAACTCCCCGAACAGCTATGACTCCCACGCGCTGGCCATCATGCCGCCGAACGATCCGGCGCACTGATCCTTGGCCACGCTTTAGTTCTAGTTATCCTGAATGCCGAACTGCGGCGGCAGCGGGCAGTGCAGGCTGGCGCAGATCACCCGCAGCAACTCGATTTCTGCGGCGTTGATCACGCCATCGGCCCGGATCGCACTGAGCAGGCTAAGTATCACGATCTCTTTTGCGGCAGGCATCAAGCCATCGAGATCATCCAGCGCTCGCTCAAATGGCTGCTGCCAATCCAGCGATAACGTTTGCCAGGTGGGCGCCACGCCTGGAAAAGCCTGATCCATCGCCAGCAGCCATGCGCGCCTTGCGGCGGCATCATCAGCGCTGCCGTACGCGGCAACCACGCCGCAGACCAACATGACGCTGTCGCGGCAGGCGGGCAACTTCTTCTGACCGTCCACCGGTGCCCGACGTGGCCGCATCGCCTCCAGCAACTGCACGCGCAGCAAGCGGGCAAGACAGTACTCGTCCAGGTCGACCTTGCTGTCCAAGCCGACCAGCTGTTCGAGTGTGCCCAACAGGGTCTGTTGACGCCCTTCCGACAGCTGCTTGAGTGCTGGAAAGGAAAGTGCGACCAGCGGCATACGCACGACGGGCGACAGCGCCTCCACTTGGCCGGCAAGGGCCGTCACGGCGTATTGCAGATCGTCGCCGAACGCATTGGCAATGATTCGCCGTTGTGGTGCCTGCAGATCATCATGTGCCGACATGGCCAGCGCGAGCACCAGCGGCAAGGCGGACTCCGGCTGCTGCGCCGCGCTCGTCAGCGTGGCCGGGATGCTCTGCTGCAAGGCAGCCGCATGCTCGAAACTCCCCGCAGCGGCCTGACTCGGCTGCACTGATGCGGCCGGTGTGCCGATCGCGCTGGCTGGCTGAAGCAGAGCTGCTCCGGACGTGGCCGGCATCGGCGCCACGCGGGTGTCGGTACTCACGGCCTCGCGAGCTGCTGGCACGTTTCTCAGGGACTCCGCCAACTGCACCAGTTCCTCATTCTGGAAACCGGGCTCCAATATCAGGATGCGCTCACGCACCGGCGGATGGGTGGCATACCACGGGTCGTACAGGTCATCGGCCTCGCCGAACAGCATGTGCGCCACTTCGTGCCGGTTGCCCACCTGCAGTGCGGAGCCATCGTCGAGAACCGCGATTTTTTTCAGCGCACCAGCAATGCCTGCGGTCTGGCGGGTGAACTGTACTGCCGAAGCATCGGCCAGCGATTCGCGTGAACGCGCCACGCCCGCCTGGATCAGCCGCCCGAAGAAGAAGCCGGTGTAACCGATCCCGAGCAGCGCCAGTGCGATCAGCCCCTGCCTGCCGTCACCGCCGCTCAGGCGGCCACTGCGACCACCACCGACCCACATCATCTGGCGGCCGATGATCGCCAGCACCATGATGCCGAACAGCAAGCCCATCAGACGGATATTGAGCCGCATGTCGCCATTCAGCACGTGGCTGAATTCGTGCGCGATCACCCCCTGCAGCTCGTCACGATTCAGCTGGTCGATGCAGCCCTGGGTCACGCATATCGCTGCGTCGGACGGTGAATACCCCGCAGCGAATGCATTGATGCCACGCTCGTCTTGCATCAGGTAGATATCCGGCACCGGCAGGCCGGAGGCGATCGCCACTTCCTCGATCACGTTGCGCAACTGGCGCAGCTGCGGATCGCTGGTATCCGGGGATACCGGCACGGCACCGACGCTTTCGGCCACCGACCTGCCTCCATCTGACAGGCTCTGGATGCGGTACATCGAGCACAGCGCGATGAAGCCCACGACCACGATGCTGCTGATGACCCAGACCGACGGACCCAAATGATGTTGATGCCCCCAGATGAACCATGTCATCACCACGAGCACATCAGTCGCTGCGACGATAAAGAGCACCGCCAGCACGAACAACAGCACCAGAAACCGGGTACTGCGGCGCACGTGCGCCTGTTGGGCAAAAAAATCCATCGAATCTCCCCCTGGAGACCGCACAACCTACATCGTGATGATGCGGGTGATCAGCTGAAGGAAACCTTCGGCACGTCGCGTACGGCCGGATCCTCGACCTTCAACGGCTCCGCGGCGGCGAAGCCATAGCTGTTCGCCACGAACGACGCCGGAAACACTTCGCGACTGTTGTTGTAGGTCAGCACGGAGTCGTTATAGGCCTGTCGTGCGAACGCGACCCGGTTCTCGGTCGAGGTCAGTTCCTCGGAGAGCTGCATCATGGTCTGGTTGGCCTTCAGATCCGGATAGGCCTCGCTGAGCGCGAACAAACGCCCCAGACTCTGGGTCAAAGCATTTTCGCTGCCGGCAAGCTGCTGCATGGCGCCCGGATCGCCGGGGTTGGCCTTGGCACCTGCCAGGCCGCTGACTGCCGCGTTGCGGGCCTGTATGACTTCCTCGAGGGTGCCGCGTTCATGCGCGAGGTAACCCTTGGCGGTTTCCACCAGGTTGGGAATCAGGTCATGCCGGCGGGTCAGCTGCACATCGATCTGTGCGAAAGCGTTCTTGTAACCATTCCGCGAAGTGACCAGTCCGTTGTAGATCGACACGAAGTACAAGACAATCAAAATGACAACAATCAGAACAATGATCAGCCCCATCGGTACATTCTCCACCCTGCGGCGCATCCCCACGCCGGAATCACGCCAGATTACCATGCAGTGTCACAAGTTTTTCCTTCTGATCGCGGGTGCGCTGGGGCTGACCTGCACGCCGGTCTGGGCGAGCGTCGTCGACGCAACGCCCCAGGCAGCAGTCAACGTTCACGATGCGACGCAGCTACTGCCACCGGCGCGCGTCCAGAGCACCCTAGCCGACTATCAGCACTGGCTGGACCGGTTGGCCGAGCGCAATGCCGTTGCCGGCCTGGCGACGGCCGTGGTGATCGACAACAAGGTGGTCTTCGAACGCACCGTCGGTTACGCCGATGCAGCGTCCGGAGAAGCTGTCACCCCGGACACCGTGTTCCGACTCGCCTCGCTGTCCAAGGCCTTTGCCACTGCGATCACCGGCCTGCTGGTGGATGATGGAAAACTCAGCTGGGACACCAAGCTGGTCGATGTGCTGCCGTACTTCAAGCTCAAGGACATGCAGTCCGCTTCGGAAGCCACGGTGAGCGACATCCTGGGGCAACGCCTGGGCCTGCCGCCCAACACCTACGACAACATGCTCGAAGGCGACATTCCCTACGAAGAACTGGTGCGCAAGCTGGACGAGGTCGACCTGGTCTGTGGCGTCGGCCAGTGTTATGGCTACCAGAATGTCGCATTCGGCATGATCGGCGACGTGGTTCTCGCCCGTACCGGCGACTTCTTCTACCGCCTGGTCGACAAGCGGATCTTCTATCCGCTGGGCATGACCACCGCGAGCTACGGCCGCGCAGCACTCGAGTCGAGCCAAAGCTGGGCACGTCCGCATTCGGCGTCCAGTCATGGCTGGGTGCCATTCGAGCCGAGCGAAACCTATTACCGGGTGGCCCCGGCAGCCGGCGTCAACGCCAGCCTGCACGACATGGAAAAATGGCTGATCGCGCAGATGGGCGGACGCCCGGACGTGTTGCCAACTTCACTGCTGGATGTGCTGCATGCACCGGGCATCACCACGCCCAGCGAACTGCACGCCACACCATGGCGCCGGGCAAGGCTGACCGACGCGCACTATGCGCTGGGCTGGCGGGTGTATGAATACGGCGGCGAAACCCTGATCTTTCACGCGGGCGCCGTGGCCGGCTACCGCACCATGATCGGCTTCTTCCCGAAGTACCACGTCGGCGTGGTCACCTTGTGGAACTCGACGGGCCCGACCCCGAGTGGACTGATGCCGATGGTGTTCGACGGCATGCTTGGCCTGCCCCATGTGGACTGGGCCGGCATCGAAAGCGATGCCCCGCCTCGCACGGTTGCCCCGAAGAAGAAGCGCAAGGGCAAAACACGCCGTCAGACAGATAACCAGAACTGAAGCGCTTTAATCGGGCGCGACATCATCAGCGATCCCGTGAAAAAAAACGGCGCATAAATGCGCCGTTTCTTTTTAGCCATTGTTATTTGGCTCTCGGATCAGAGATTGAACTCGACCTTCAGCTGCCGCGTGGTGGACACTGCAACGCCATCCTTCATCGCCGGTTTGTAAAGGTAACGGTTTACAGCTTCTATAGCTGCACGATCAAACACGTGCTTGGGCTGTGCATCGACCACATGCACGTCGGCGGTTCGGCCGTCCGTCCCGACCGAGTACGCCACCACCACCCAGCCACTCTGCTGCGAGCGCAGCGCTGTCGATGGGTAAGTCGGGGCAGCGCTCTTCAGGAGTACCGCATCGCTGGTCTCGCCACCGGTGGCAGCACCTGCATTGGCTGTCGCTTCAGTCGCTGCGGGCTGGGCCACAGGCTTCGGCTGCTCGGCGGTGTGCGACTGTTTCACCTTTTGCTGTTCGGTCAGCTGGGCCTTCTGCTGCTCGGCCAGTTGATCCGCCGCCTGCTTCTCCGTCGCCACCTTCTGCGCTGCCAGCTGCTGCGCCTTCTGCTGATCAAGCGCATCCTGCTGCTGCTTGTCCAGCGTCTTGCGCTGGGCATCCAGCTTGGAGCGCAGGATGGTCAAGGTGAAATTGGTCGGGTCAGCCTTGGCCAGAAGATCGATCTGGCGCTGCGCTTCGTTGAAGTCACGCGAGTTGATCGCTTGCTCGGCCGAGGGCGCTGCGAACGGGAACGTCTCGCGCAACGCGTCGGAGGCCACCTTGTTGCCGGGATCCTTCTCCAGCACCCGCAGATAGAACTCGAAGGCATTGTTGCCGGCCGGTGCCAGGTAGCGCTGCTCGTTCATCGCTGTGCGCGCTTCGGCCAGCAGCTGGTTGACGTCCATCGCTGCGACGTTCGCCGGTGGCGGCGGCGCCGCTCGCGTTGAAGCAGACACCGGTGTGGACGGATGACCACCCGCGTCCGCCATGACCAGATCCTGATGCGGCTTGATGATCAGGAACCAGGCACCCACGGCAAGCAGCGCGATGACGGCAATGATGGCAATGACCAAGGGCCTGATGGCCCCGCGCGCATGCCGGCGCGTATCAAGTATGTATCGGGTATCCATGGTCTCTCACTGAGTGTCGATAGATACCCGCGCTTTTTCCCCCTGTAGGAGCGATGAGTCCCCCGGACTCACCGCGGCGCGGATGTGCAAAAGGTAACCCCAATGACGCAGCACGGCAAATCGTGCGTCATTTCACGGCAAAGCGCTGGAAATTGCCACAGGCCTCGACAGGGCACGCCGGACTGAAACCGGCGCGGACGATCAACAAAGCCGGCCCTGGAGTGGCACGCCATGGTGGCGACAGGATTTTGTGACCGCGGAAACGAAGCGTCCCGGCCAGACCGGGACGAAGGCTTCTCGAAGGACTCTCCCCGCGCTGGGCACCGCGGGGAGAGAAGTCGATTACTTTTCTTGTTGGGTATTGCGTCTTGCTTGTTGCTTACTTCTTCGCTTTGGAGGTCTTGGTGGCTTTCACCACCTTGGCGGCCGCCGGCTTCTTGGCAGCAGCTTTCTTGGCTGCCGGCTTCTTGGCAACCTTCTTCACAGCAGCTTTCTTGGCAGCCGCCGGCTTCTTGGCAGCTTTCTTGGCTGCCGGCTTCTTGGCAACCTTCTTCACGGCAGCTTTCTTGGCGGCCGGCTTCTTGGCGGCAACCTTCTTCACGGTGGATTTCTTGGCGGCCTTCTTGGCGGCCGGTTTCTTTGCAGCGGATTTCTTGGCAGTGGCCATAGTTCGTCTCAGCTCCTCATCAGTTGGCAGTGGTTGCCCAGTAAAAGCGTGCAGGAACGCCTCAACCAACAAATCGCTGTTGGTGGCGTGCCGAAGATTGTTCACTTGACGGTGGGTGCGCAAATCGGAAAGCCGCCGCAAAACATGCAGCGGAATCGAGACGGTGATCTTGCGAACTGCATTGGCCTTTTCACCGTGCTCGACGTAAGGCTTGATGAATTTTGCTGTTGCCATAACGCGCGTTCCAAGTGATCTGCTGCGAAAGCTATCCCTGAAGATTTCAACTGTCAATTGATTTCAATCATGGAATCGACCAGACCCATCCACCCCCGGACCATCCCGAACCCCGTCACAGCAACGCTTTCGGGCGGTTGATGCATATTTTATATAGATGTCTATACGTCTAAATGTAAATCTGTATAAAAACCATCAATGCTCGCAAACCCTTGTGTACCAACGATTTCGATAGATTCGATATATATCCACACGAAAATATTCTCGCGATGCATGCTGTTCGATCGAGACAATTAACACACCTTAAAAACCGCATTCGCCAGATGAACGGCAGGCGACTGGGACCGATTTATTTGCATGTCCGGGGACCGGCGAAAACTGCCGTTCGCCGGAGAGGAAGGCTGCATATCGGTACGCCGGCGAAGAAGACTTCCAGGATCAGGGCATCTCGTTCGAAGGAAAAATGACGCGAATATTTTCTTCGCGGATGCCTCAATGACGACGCGAGTGCTGCGTGAAAACATCAGTGCTGTCACGTGTGACGACTGTCATCACACGCAAAATCGATCGACCCTGATCGCGACGCAGGCGACTTCGGAATACGCATCGAATCAAAGCGACTGCCAGCTGCATGAATGACGATGCGCACCTCAAAAACGACACCGGCCGCAGTGAGCGGCCGGTGATGTTGCTGGGCAGTAGCTGAAGGCTTAGTGGTCGTCGCTCTCGACCAGCTCTTCGTATTCGTTTGCGTCGAGCAACTCGTCGAGCTCCGCGCGATCACTCGGACGCACCAGGAAGATCCAGCCGGCGCCGTAGGCATCTTCGTTGATGGTTTCCGGCTTGTCGTTGAGCAGCTCGTTGACCTCGACCACTTCGCCGGAAATCGGCGCGTAGATGTCCGAGGCGGCCTTCACCGACTCCACCACGGCGGCGCCGGTGCCCGCTTTCACGGCCGAGCCGATTTCCGGCAGCTCGACATAGACCAGGTCTCCGAGCTGGCCTTGTGCATGGTCGGAAATACCCACGCGAACCAGGCCGTCGTCTTCGGCACGGGCCCACTCGTGGGACTTCAGGAATTTCAGATCGCCAGGAATCTCGCTCATGATCGGGTCCAGTCGTTGTGTTCAGGTAAGGGTGCAAGCGGCGATTCTAGCCACATTCACCGTGTAGAAAACGTGCCACTGCCGGTCGGGGCGTTCAGATCCCTTCGCAGGGCTTGCCGTCGCGCACGAACGGGTACTTGACCAGCCGCACCGGCACTTCGCGGCCACGGATGTCGACCCGCATGTCACCAGTCGTGCCCGCCGGAATGCGTGCGAACGCCACCGCCTTGTCGAGGGTTGGTGCAAAGCTGCCGGAGAGGATCTCGCCATCGCCGTTCGCGGTGAGCACCTTCTGGCCATGCCGCAGCACGCCCTTGTCGTCCAGCACCAGCCCAACCATCACGCGTGGCACCCCGGCAGCCTTCTGCTGTTCCAGTGCGGCACGGCCGATGAACGCACGGCCTTCGTCCAGCGCGATGGTCCAGCCCAGGTTCGCCTCCCAGGGAGAAACGGTCTCGTCCATATCCTGGCCGTACAGATTCATGCCCGCCTCCAGCCGCAACGTGTCGCGCGCGCCGAGGCCAGCCGGCGCGACGCCGGCGGCAGCCAGTGCTTCCCACAGCGCGATGGCGTGTTCGGCCGGCACGATGATCTCGAACCCGTCCTCACCGGTATAACCGGTGCGTGCCACGAACAGTGGCATCCCGTGCGGCCCCTGCGCCGCGGCGGCGGCGAACTTGCCAAGCTTCTCGATGCGTGGGCGATCGACCTCATGCAGCAGGCCCAGCACCTTCGCGCGCGCATGCGGACCCTGCACCGCGATCATCGCGAATTCCGGGCGCTCCTTGACCTGCACGCCGAACGCGGCAGCCTGCTGTTCGATCCAGGCCAGATCCTTGGCGCGGGTACCGGCGTTGACCACCAGCCGAAAATGTTCCTCGCCCAGGTAGTACACAATCAGGTCATCGATCACGCCGCCCTGCTCGTTCAACATGCAGGAGTACAACGCCTTGCCGATCACCTTCAGCTTGTCGATGCTGTTGGCCAGCAGGTGGCGCAGGAAGTCGCGCGTGCGTGCACCGTGCAGGTCGATCACCGTCATGTGCGAGACGTCGAACATGCCGGCACCGCGGCGCACCGCATGATGTTCCTCGATCTGCGAGCCGTAATTGATCGGCATGTCCCAGCCGCCGAAGTCCACCATGCGCGCGCCGAGCGCGCGATGGGTGGCATTGAGTACGGTCTTCTCGGTCATCGCGGGACTGCCTTGCGGGGAAAGACGTGCATTATCGCCGCCGGCCCGAGGCAATCCAAGCGATACCGGCCGCGCGAGGTATACCCTCCGATCAGGCAAGCACCGGATAGGTCGGCTCGACATCCAGCGTCGCGGCACATACCGATGCCAGTTCGAGCAGGCGCAGATCGGAGCCACGTGCACCCACCAGCTGCAGGCCGATCGGCAAGCCATTCGGTAGCGTGCCCATCGGCAGACTGACCGCCGGACAGCCGGCCAGGCTGGCGAAGCTGGTCAGGTCGGCCTGCGAATCGGGCGCCGGACCATCCAGAGCAAACGCACCCTGTGGTGTGGTCGGCAACACCAGCACGTCGACCTGGGCGAACAGCCGGCGCATCTTCAGGGTGGCCGCATCGAGTACCTGATCGGCCACGGCGTAGTCGGCGGCCGTCTTGCTCGCCGCAAAACCCAGCAACTGGCGGAAGCGTGCAGACACTGGGCGTTCGGTGTTGGCCAGATCGGCGGCGAAAGTGCCAAGCATCTCGGCCTCCATCAACAGCAGGCCGGCGCGCCGGGTACGCGCAAAATCCCAGTCGGCAAAATCCACCGTACGCCGATCGCCCAACGCATGCGGCAACTTGGCCAGCGCCGCCTCGAACACCTCGATCACTTCCGGCTGCACACCGATTACCGCCAGATCCGGCAACAGGCCGGTGCGCAGATTGCCCGGCTCCCAGTCCGGCAACGCAAACGCTACCCGGCGCCGACGCGAACGCGCGTCGTCGGCGTCGTAGCCAGCCAGCACCTGCAGCAACACGGTGAGGTCGTCCGCGCTGCGCGCCAGCAGACCGACGGCATCGAGTCGTCGCGCTGCCGGCACCAGGCCACGCGCGGAGATCTCGCCATGCGTAGGCTTCAATGCATAGACACCGCAATAACTGGCCGGAATGCGGATCGAGCCGAGACTGTCCGAACCGACCGCCGCCACTGCCAGACCCGCTGCCACCGCTGCCGCCGCACCGCCGGAAGAGCCACCGGCGCTGTAGCCGTGCCGATGCGGATTGTGAGTGGCGCCAAAGTGCGGGTTGTCGGTCGACGCACCCAGCGCACCCTCGTCCATATTGGTCTTGCCGACCAGCACCGCGCCGGAGGCACGCAGCCGCGCCACCACATGCGCGTCGTCCTGCACCGGGCACTCGCGACCCGGCAGGCCGGCACGGGTCGGCCAACCGGCCATGTCGAAATTATCCTTCAACGCCAGCGGGATCCCGTCGAGCCGTCCGATCACGCCGTCACGGCGGCGGCGATCGGCCATGTGCGCCTGCTCCTGTAGCAAGCCAGAGCGCTGGTCCACATAAGCATTGAATTCAGGATTGAGCCGTTCGATCGCGTGCTGATAGACGTCAGCCAGCGCCTGCGGCTGCACCCGCCCCACCGCCAGCCAGTGCAGCAGCTGGCACAGCGAGGCGCGACGCAGGTCGAGATCGGCGATCGGCGGCATCGAATTCATGGAAGCTCCTTGCAAGTTCCGGCGATTATCACCGCCTCAGGTAAAACTATTGCAAGCGGTGGCGCAGCACGCGTTGCCGCATGACACGCGAAACCGGACAATGGCGGCCTGAACCATACCGCCACGCACGGCGCACACCTGCATCTGCCCACAGCACCACGGAGTCCGCCATGAGCGAACGCGAAACCATGGAATACGACGTTGTCGTCGTCGGCGCCGGCCCGGCCGGCCTGTCGTTCGCGATCCGCCTCAAGCAGCTGAAGCCCGAGATCAGCGTGTGCGTGATCGAGAAGGCCTCGACCATCGGCGCACAGATCCTGTCCGGCGCGGTGATCGAACCGCAGCCGCTGGATTCACTGCTGCCGGGCTGGCGCGACAACCCGCCGCCGATCTGCGTACCGGCCGGCGAGGACGAATTCTGGCTGCTCAGCAAAGACAGCGGCCGCAAGCTACCCGTACCGCCAGGGATGAAGAATCACGGCAATTTCATTGTCTCGCTCGGCGCGATGTGCGCGTGGCTGGCGCCGCAGGCCGAAGCACTGGGGGTGGACGTATTCCCCGGCTTTGCCGCCGCCGACACCATATATAACGAGGATGGCTCGGTCGCCGGTGTGCGCATCGGTGACATGGGCGTGGCGAAGGACGGCACGCACAAGCCCGGCTATACCGAAGGCATCGACATCAAGGCCAAGGTCACCGTCCTCGCCGAAGGCGCGCGCGGCAGCCTGACCAAGCAGCTGATCAAACGCTTCAAGCTGGACCAGGACAGCGATCCGCAGGGTTACTCGATCGGCATCAAGGAACTGTGGCAGCTGCCAGTTGGGCGCGTGACGCCGGGCAAGATCGTGCACAGCTTCGGCTGGCCGGCGGACAGCCACACCTATGGCGGCAGCTTCCTGTATCACCTTGACAAGGATCGCGTGGCGCTCGGCTATGTCAGCGGGCTCGACTACAGCGATCCGAACTACCAGCCGTGGGAGGCCTTCCAGCAGTGGAAGAACCACCCGATGATGAAGTCGTTGCTGGACGGCGGCACGATCCTTTCCGCCGGCGCACGCGCCATCGTCACCGGCGGCTATCAGTCGCTGCCCAAAGTGGAAATGCCCGGTGCGTTGCTGATCGGCGATACCGCCGGCCTGCTCAACGTGCCAAAGGTAAAGGGTACGCATCAGGCGATCAAAAGCGGCATGCTTGCTGCCGAACACCTGGTCGCGAACGAGCTGACATCTGCGGGCTTCGACGCGAAGCTGCGCGGTTCTGACGTGATGGCGGAGTTGAAGAAAGTCCGCAACATCAAGCCCGCGTTCAAGAAGGGCCTGTGGTTTGGCATGCTCAATGCCGCATGGGAAACCGTCACCGGCGGTGCCTCACCGTGGACACTGAAGAACAAGGCCGACTGGTCATCGCTGCACAAGCTCGGTGCGCAGGAAGAGCCGAAGCGCGACTACGTGCAGCGCACGCTTGCTCCACGCGATCGCCTCGCCGGCGTCTACTTCGCCGCCACCGAACACGATGAGGATCAGCCGATCCACCTGCACGTGGCCGACACCTCGATATGCGTGACTAAGTGTGCCGAGGAATACGGCAATCCGTGCACCCGCTTCTGCCCGGCTAATGTCTACGAAATCGTCGACGACGAGGCTGGGAAGCGGCTGCAGATCAATGCCGCCAACTGCGTGCACTGCAAGACCTGCGACATCAAGGATCCGTACGAAATCATCACCTGGGTCACACCGGAAGGCGGCTCGGGTCCGAATTACCAGAACCTGTAGGTATTCGATGCCCGCTCAGCCGGGCTCGCGTTTCGGCAACAGCTCGGCCGGGCATGCACCGCGCCGGCCACGCAGGCCATCCCACAGGCCACGCAGCATGCAGCGCAGGTTGCGCGGCCGCGGCCCGATCAGCACGCCAAACAGGAGCAGCTTGGCCAGCACGCGCGGCAAGTCCTGGGCAATCCACACCGGCGGCGTGTGCGGCATCCGGTACAGCAAGACCCGGTTGCGCATCATGTAATACAGCCGCAGTGACCCATGCACTACGACTTGTCCACCCAAAGGCAGCGCACGACGGGCATCGCCCAGCCGGTGATGCATCGTCGCCGCGCACACCCCGTACAGTGCGTAGCCCTGTGCCCGTGCCCGGAAACCCCATTCCAGATCGACGTTGTCGATGAACAACCCCGCGTCCATCGGGCCAACCTGATCGAGCACGGCCAGTGGAATCAGCGCGCCCGAGCTGATCAGGAAATCGCAGGCGATGTGCTGCGTGTCAGTCGCGCACCAGAGCTTGCGATTCAACGGAAAGCCGACGCGCACGAACGGCGCATCACGATCTTCACGCACGTCATGGAAACGCGGCCCCACTGCGGCCATCCGGTTCGTAAGCACAAGCGTTTGCAGTGCCTGGAGGAGTGACGCCACCATGCCTTCGCCCGGTTCGCTGTCCTGATCCAGCAGCAGTACATAGCGGTACCCATTTGCTCGCGCCCACTCGATCCCGATGTTCTGTGCGGCGGCCAGGCCAAGGTTGTGCGGCTGGCCCAGCAGCGCCCCGCCTCGGGCCGACAATGTCTCAGCCAGCACGAGCTGCCAGTCGCCACCGCTGGCGTTGTCGACGAGCACCACGGCACCGACCTGCCGCGCCATCCCGTCGGCCAGACCCAGGATCGCGGCCGGCTCAGGGTGATAACTCACGATCACCGCGCAGACATCGGTTGCGGGAAACTCAGTCATGCCGCAGCAGATCCCGCAGCATCGACCGCCCACCTGTACCGTACCGCCGATAACAACCCTCGCGAGCCTCATGCAGAATCGGCAGCAAACGCCGCCAGCGTGGCAACCGGCCGATCGCCACACGTCGCTCGAAATGGGTGCGTTTGTGCCGGATCTGTGCAGCGCGGTCAGCGCCGCCGAGGAACTCCGCCCGCATGAAAAAATCCTCCAGATGCTGCAACCGCCCCGCCTCGTCAGCCAGAAGACTGCTACGCGGAAGCAGCAGATCCTGCCACTTCATCGCCAATGTGCGCCGGCGCATGCCGATCTGATTGGCGCCATGCTGGCGGTAATCGATCAGCGGTTCGTCGATGAAATCGATCCGGCCAGCCGCCGCCGCAACTGCAGCCAGCCATTCGTCGTGAATCCAGTCCGGCGCCACCGGCAACGCCAGTTCGACCAGGTCACGCCGCAGCGCAGCCGTGGCCCCAGTGACAAAACTGCGACGCAGAACCACCTCGAATGCGCGGCCCGCATGGATAGCCTGCTTCTCCTGTGGCGTCATCTGCAACGCATCGAACAGCGAACACTGCAGGGACTCGCCGGCGGCATCCACCAGCCGCGCGTCGCTATGCAGCAACAGCAACTGCGGATCATCGTTGAAGCGAGCCTCGATCCTGGCCAGCTTGTCGGGGCGCCACACATCGTCCTGGTCACACAGGAACAACACCTCTCCGCTAGCCTGGCGCAGCCCCGCGGAAAAATTCCCGACGTAGCCAAGATTGACCGGGTTGCGTCGAAGTCGCACCTCGATGCCGGCGCGCTGCGCCTGCTCGGCAAACACCTGAAGAATGTCCAGCGTGGCGTCGGTCGAGCCGTCATCGCCGATCACGATCTCATCGGGCAGGCGGGTCTGCGCCAACAGGCTGTCCAGCTGTGGCCGCAGGTAGGCGGCCCCATTGAAGGTGCAGATCACGATGGAAAGACGGGATTGCGTCATGGTCGCTCGTTGCCGCGGCTGACAATGCCAAAACCCGGCCATTGCGGGGACGCCCCCGATATCGAAACATGCCGACCGCTGCCGGCGACTGCCGTGATCCGGTTCATGGAGTGAACCCTCATGCCCCACTCCATGCCAGATGACTGCGCATCATACCGAAATGACCGCCGCGCCAGCCCGCTACTGCATCCCCGGCAAAGAATCCGGGCCATCCCCGAGCCGTGGCGCCGGCTCGGGTTAGAATAGTCCATTGTTTCATTCCCGCATGCGCCCCACGGGCGCCCGTAGAAGGAATCCCTGATGAAAATTCTGGTCGGCTACAAGCGCGTGGTGGATTACAACGTGCGCATCCAGGTCAAACCCGACGGCACCGGCGTGGTCACCGATGGCGTCAAGCTGTCCGCCAACCCGTTCGACGATATCGCGCTGGAAGAGGCGCTGCGTCTGCGCGAGAAAGGCGTCGCCACGGAAGTCATCGTGGTCGCTATCGGTCCGGCCGATCTCACCGCGCACCTGCGTAACGGTCTGGCGATGGGCGCCAACCGCGCGATCCACGTCGTTACCGCGGAAGCCGTGCAGCCGCTGACCGCGGCGCGCGTGTTCCTCAAGCTGATCGAGAAGGAACAGCCCGGCCTGGTGATCCTCGGCAAGCAGGCCATCGACGATGACGCCAACCAGACCGGCCAGATGCTGGCCGCGCTGTGGGATCGCCCGCAGGCCACGTTTGCCAGCCAAGTCGAGATCGCCGACGGCAAGGCCAAGGTGACCCGTGAAGTCGACGCCGGCCTGGAGGTGATCGAGGCGGAACTGCCGGCGGTGATCACCACCGACCTCCGCCTCAACGAGCCACGCTTCATCAAGCTGCCAGACATCATGAAGGCCAAGGCCAAACCGATCGATACGATCGAATTCGGCTCGCTCGGCGTCGAGGCGCACGATCATCTCAAGACCACGCACTACGCAGCACCGGCCAAGCGCAGCAAGGGCGTGATGGTGAAGGATGCCGCCGAACTGGTCGCAGCGCTGAAGCAGAAAGGTCTGCTCTAAGCAGCCCTGACATTAATCAGAAATCCTGGAGATTTCACATGAGCAAGATTCTGGTCATCGCCGAACATCTGGGCGGCAAACTCAACTCTTCCACTGCGCGCGCCGTGAGCGCGGCCGCTGCCGTCAAAGCCGAAGCCATCGACGTGCTGGTCCTGTCCGACGCTCCCGATGCGATCGCCGCCGAAGCAGCGAAGATCGACGGCGTGAGCCGCGTACTCACCGTCGCCAGGCCCGAAAACGCTCATCCACTGGCCGCCGTGCTCGCACCGCAGATCGCAAAGGCCGCCGCCGGCTACAGCCACGTGTTCGTGCCGTCCACCACGTTCGGCAAGGACGTCGCCCCGCGTGTCGCCGCCCTGCTCGGCGTGGCCCAGGTCAGCGACGTGATGAGCGTGGAAGCCGCACACACCTTCAAGCGCCCGATCTACGCCGGCAACGCGATCATCACCGTCGAGGCTGACGCCAATCACCCCGTGGTCGCCACGATCCGCTCCGCCTCGTGGGCCGCCGCGGGCAATGGCGCCAATAGCGCGCCGATCGAAGCACTGACCATCGACGCGGCACTGCCCACGCATACCCGCTTCGTCGAACTCAAGCAGGGCAGCAGCGATCGCCCGGACCTGCAGAGCGCGAGCAAGGTCGTCTCCGGCGGTCGCGGCGTCGGCTCGAAGGAAAACTTCGACATCATCTATAAATTCGCCGACCGGATCGGTGCCGCCGTGGGTGCCTCGCGCGCCGCGGTCGACGCTGGTTACGTGCCCAGCGAGATGCAGGTCGGCCAGACCGGCAAGATCATCGCCCCGGAGCTGTACATGGCGATCGGCATCTCCGGCGCGATCCAGCACCTCACCGGCATCAAGGACGCCGGCACCATCGTCGCGATCAACAAGGACGGCGAAGCACCGATCTTCGAGATTGCCGATCTCGGCCTGGTAGGCGACCTGTTCAAGCTGATACCAGAGTTGGAACAGGCACTCTGACCGGCAAATACCGGATGCTTCCTCGTGGTTCCGACTTCAACCATGAAGCTTGCGCGACGCCGGACGCGTGCCAGGCTGTTTCCATACACTCAAACGGTGCGCCGACCAAATCGATTCGCCACATGGATAAAACGCTGGTCATGATTTTTGGCAATAGATTCAACGACGCAAAATCATCAAGTCGGGGTCGCCCTG
>Ga0302313_10000814_pt1 | contig 25291 bp, 20 predicted proteins | sample III_Palsa_N2_2_FD_200454 | JGI IMG/M metagenome (GOLD analysis project Ga0302313, IMG submission 200454) | Peat permafrost microbial communities from Stordalen Mire near Abisko, Sweden - III_Palsa_N2_2 | ecosystem: Environmental > Terrestrial > Soil > Palsa > Peat permafrost | place: Sweden...
CCGACTTCGCCAAGATCTACGAGACCGGCCCCGACCATCTCATTGGCGATACCTTCACCGTACCGTACCAGTACACCGAAGCCCAGCTAGCCGCCGCCGTCGCCGAGGCCAACCGCACCGGATCGTTCGTCGGCGTCCACTGCACCGGCGAACCCGGCGCCACCTACGCCGCTCAGGCAGGCGTAGCCAGCATCGACCATGCCTACTTCCTCAAGCCTGAGACCATGCGCCTCATGCGCGAAAAGCAGATCTACGCCGTCCCCACCTTCACCATCATGGAGTTCTTCGCCCAGCACCCAGAACACGCCGCCGACGCCGCAAAATATCAAGCCGAGCTCGACTACCACGCCGCCCAGTTCAAAAAGCAGCTAGCCGCCGGCGTCCCCTTCGCTCTTGGCACGGATGTCGGCCCATTCCCCCACGGCACCCAGGCCCGCGAGTTCGAGCTCATGGTGAAGTACGGCATGACCCCACTAGAAGCCCTTCGCGCCGACCTGCTCAACGGCGCCAAGCTCCTCCGCTGGTCCGACTCCATCGGCCAGCTAAAACCTGGCTTCAACGCCGACATCATCGCCGTCCCCGGCGACCCACTCACTGACATCAGCGTCCTGAAGCACCCGGTCTTCGTCATGAAAGACGGCGAAATCATCCGCCGCAAACCACCAACAGCCCCACAGCACTAAGCCTCATCGAGAATTTGTCATCCTGAGGCACAGCCGAAGGACCTGCTTCTCGCCCGCAGCCGCACAATCCGGGTGCCCCATATCTCGATTCTGAGATGTGGGAACCACCTAGCCCTACCCAGCCTTCTCCGTCAACTCCGCCCATCTCTCATACACCGCATCATGCTCCGCCTGAGCGGCTTCCATCTCCGCCAACGCCGCAGTCAACGCCTCTGCATTGCTGGTCACCGCCGGATCTTCCAGCCGGTCATGTGCCGCGGCCATCCGAGCATCCGCCGCATCCACCTTCGCCTCGATCCCATCAAACTCCCGCTGCTCCAAATACGACAGCTTCTTCTTCCCTCCACTAACCACCGCAGGCTTTTTCTCCCCGCCGCGCGTCCCCTGCTCCGTATTCACGCCGCCAACCGCAACACCCTTCCACTCTTCCCACTGCGAGTAATCCGCAAAGATCCGCGTATTCCCCTTGCCATCCAGCCCCAGCACCGTATTCGACACTCGATCCAGCATGTAGCGATCATGCGTCACCAGCACCAGCGCGCCCTTGAACTCCAGCAGCGACTCCTCCAGGATCTCCAGCGTCGGAATATCCAGATCGTTCGTCGGCTCATCCAGCACCAGCACATCCGCCGGCTGCAGCATCAGCCGCGCAATCAACACGCGAGCTCTCTCACCACCGCTCAATCTCTCCACTGGCTGATTCAACTGGTCGCCGCTGAACAAAAACTTCGCCGCATAACTGGCCACATGCACCACGCGGTCCTGATAGACGACAGCATCCGAATCCGGCGCCAAAGCCCGCCGCAGCGTAAGATTCGCGTCCAACTCGCGCATCTGCGAGAAGTAAACAATCTTCAAGCCATTAGCCCGCTTCACCGTCCCCGAAGTCGGCTCAAGCTCACCAGTCATGGCCCGCAGAATGGTAGTCTTCCCGCTGCCATTCGGCCCTACCAACCCCAGCTTCATGCCGTTGGTCAACCCAAAGTTCACGTTGCGCACAATCTCGCGCCCGCCCAGCACAATCGTGACATCCTCCATCTCGATCAGCCGCTTCGTCTGGCGATCCGTAGCCGCAAACTCAATCCCTGCACTTGATGTTCGCGTCCGCGCGTCAACCTCCGCGAGCTTCCCAATCAACTCATGCGCGTTATCAATCCGCGCCTTCGCCTTGGTCGCACGAGCCTTCGGCCCACGCCGCAGCCACTCAATCTCCGTCTTCACCCGGTTGCGCAACCCCTCCTGCATCTTCGATTGCGCCTCCATATAAAGCTCACGCCCCTCAAGGAACTTCGAGTACGTTCCCCGCACGCGCAGCATTCCCTCGGCATACACGCGGCTAAGCTCCACCACCTCGCTCGCCACATTCTCAATAAAGTAGCGATCGTGCGTCACCACCACGCAGGCAAACGGCGCAGTCCGCAACATTCCCTCAAGCCACTCAATGCCCTCAAGGTCCAGATGGTTTGTAGGCTCATCCAGCAGCATCACATCCGGCCGCAACACCGCCGCCTCTGCAATCGCCAGCCGCTTCTTCCACCCACCGCTAAGGCTCACCGCCTCGGCCATCACATCTTCAAAGCCGGTCCGGCCCAGCGTCTCGCGCAGCCGCTGCTCGCGCTCGCCTTCAGGCACGCGCCCATTCTCCAGCGCAGCTTCCAGCACACCACGGATCGTCGCACCCTCGGCAAACTCCGAAACCTGCTTCACATACGACACGCTCGCGCGCTTGCGCACGGAGAGGTCGCCCGTATCGGGCTCGGTATCGCCCGCCAGCACGGCCAGCAACGTAGACTTCCCGGCGCCATTAGGCCCGATCAACCCGATGCGGTCGCCATCGGAGACAGTAAACGAAAGATTTTCAAAAAGGGGCGTTGCGCCAAAGCGCTTGCTCACGCCCTGCGCATTCAATATTGGAGGCATCCCCTCTAGTCTACCGTCCCCACCACCCCACTTCCAACTCCGCACAAAAGTATCCGGGGGGCCAATCTCTCGAAACTCACCCAGTCGTGACAGCAGCATACGCTACAGAATCCATCCACACCCGTTCAAACTCCTCCAAAGGCAGCGGACGGCTGAATAGATAGCCCTGAAACGAATGGACGCCGAGGCTGGCGAGAAACTTTCGTTGATCTTCAGTTTCAACACCCTCAGCGATAACCGACAAACCAATAGCCCGTCCCAGGGAAATAATGGTTTGTGCGATGGCAGCACTGGCGACATCTTTCAAAATGTCAGATACGAAAGCACGATCGATCTTCAATTGATCCAGCGGCAAGCGCTTAAGATACGACAACGAAGAGTAGCCGGTGCCAAAATCATCCAAAGCAAAGCTAAGTCCATGCGATTTGAGCAGCGTCATCTTTGCGATGACATCCTCGATATCATCCGCCAGCATGCTCTCCGTGAGCTCCAGCTTAAGCTTCTTCGGATCGGCACCCGTCCGAGCGATTGTAGCCAGCGTCTTGTCGACGAAGTCTGGCTGCGCAAACTGCCGCGCGCTGATATTGACCGCGATGGGCGCCGATAGCTTTCGGCCATCCCATAGGGCAATCTGCCGGCACGCTGTCTCCAGCGCCCAATCGCCCAAATCCAAAATCAGCCCAGTCTCCTCAGCCAGAGGAATGAATTCGTTCGGCGGCACAATGCCACGCACCGGATGCTTCCAACGGATGAGCGCTTCAGAGCCAATCAAGCCCGTGGAATCCACCTGGGGCTGATAGTAGAGCAGGAACTGGTTCTCGCCGATAGCACGGCTAAGGTCCTCTTTCATGGCGGCGCGGGCATTCACCGCAGCCTGTAGGGCAGGCGAGAAAAACCGTATCGTGTTACCGCCCGCCGTCTTGGCTTGGTGCATCGCAATGCCGGCCTGTTGCAAAATTGCATTCGAGCTCTCCCGCTTGTCCCCGAAGACGGTAATCCCGATACTGGCCGTACTCTGGCATTCGTGACCATCGAGTAGGTACGGCTCACAAAGCACGGCAAGGATTTTTTCGCCAAGTATCCCGGCTTCATCCGCGGCGCCCTCCGGTGTTTCGCTCACTCCTTCAAAGATCACAACAAATTCGTCTGCTCCGAAACGGGCTACTGTGTCCGATTCACGAACACAGCCGGTAAGACGCCGCGTAACATCTTGCAGAAGCAGGTCGCCTATTTGGTGACCGAGCGTATCGTTCACGCTTTTGAAATCATCCAGGTTGACGAAGAGCAGAATTTTCTTACGACCGTTGCGCGAGTCGCCCGACAGCACCTGCAACAGCCGGTCCAGCAGCAGGCGGCGATTGGGAAGTCGAGTCACACGATCATAGAAGGCGAGATTCTTGATCTCGTCCTCGGCAGCCCTCGCATCGGAGATGTCCCGCGTAACGAAGAGCATATAGGGAACGCCCTCAATCTCAATGATCGATGCCGACACTAAGGCCCAGAACACCTCGCCATTCCTATCCCTAAGCTGTGTCTTCTCATCCTGAAAACTCAAATCCTGCCGCAGTATTTCTATGAGGTTCTCACGCCTTTTTTCATCCTCCCAAAAGCCGAGTTCCCTTGAAGTCCGGCCGATAATCTCTTCCCGTCTGCACTTCATGAGATCGAGAAACGCCTGGTTGACCTCGGCGAATGTGCCATCGGCCAGGCTGGTAATGCAGAGAGCATCCCGGCTTGTCTGGAAGACCGTGCGATAGCGCGTCTCGCTTGTCTGCAATGCCTTCGTCGCCGCCGCCAGGTGCTCCTCAACAGCTTTGCGGGCATTGATGTCTGCGATGAAGGTAACAAGGTGAAGCGGTTGTCCGTTACTGTCGCGGTGGATCGAGGACGACAGCCTTACCCACGTAAGCGTGCCATCTTTGCGAAGATACGGTTTCTCGAATCCAGAGCTGCCAGCGCCGCTTGTTACCGCCTGGCGGAGTGCCTCCTCACTCTCGGAGAGATACTCCGGAGGCGTTAGTTCCAGGAAAGTCTTGCCCGGAATCTCCTCCAGCGGGTAGCCAATGATCTCAGCGAAGCGTGTGTTACATCGCAGAATTCGGCCATCGAATGTGGCATGAATGATCCCAACCGCAGCCTCATCGAAGGTCGAGCGATATAGCTCCTCACCCTCACGAAGCGACTCTTCTGACTCGACCAGCTTGTCAGCCTGTTCGGAGATTCCCTGCGCGATAAACCACGACAAAGCACACACCGCAATCAGCAATAGAAGCCCGATTGTTCCCATAGCGACTGTAAAGATGCGGACCTTATGGGCTGCCAGCGCCTCGTTAGCGCGGGCCTCGTTGTTGGCCCGAATCACAATTTGATCGACGGCCGCAGCATGACGGTCATACAAGGGGTTCATCGTCACAACCAGCAGCCTGCGGGCCTCATCCTGACGATTCTGTTCGACAAGCGCGATCAGCCGGCCTGCGAGCTTGAAATACTCCTGCGCCGTCTCATGCGCGTCGCCACGCATCATCGCCTTCAGCTGCCCTTCAGGAACGCGCGCCATGTAACTGGCATACGTGACCTCATAGTTCTGCTGAAAGTCCCCAACGTTTTTTTCGTAAAACCGCCGCGATTCTTGATCCGGCGCGTCGACCAGCTTCGTACAGAGCAGAGCTGGCTCTAGAAGGCTTTCTGAAGGAGCAACATAATCGGCAATGAGATTGTTGCTTAGCCGGATATTTTTGTAGAGCGGGCCGTTCACCTCAATCTGAAAAAGCGTGATGAAAGAAACGCTCGCAAAGATCAGCAAGCCGCAGACGCCAATAACTGCAAGCCAGCCAAGCTGGCGGCGTATGATCACGGCACATTCCAACTTCCTGAGCGGGTCCGACCATTTGCCATGAGGTCACCTGAGGATTGATATACAGTCATAATCCAGTCCGGGGAAAATAGCCAATGCAAATTAATTTCCCTGGCCACAATAAAAGACGGCTCCAGCCCATCACAGGCCAGAGCCGCTTTTGTTATGAGGCATATCGGTGCCACAGATCTATATCATCACTAAAACATTCCCTCAATCCAAATCGAAATCCCGCAGCGGCTTGCCGCTCAGGGGCGACTCCTTCGCCTTCTTCACCGCCTCCGCAAACCGCTTCGCCATCAGGTCGTCCTTGTTCTTTTCCGCCTGCACACTCTGCGCAAAGATCGACTCCCGCCGCGCATCCGACTCCTTCAGCGCCTTCGCCGCCTGCCCAAAGTCCTCAAACGTCTTCTTCCGTGGCGCCGGCGTATGCCCAATCACCGACCGCGTCACCGGGTCCACCTTCAACATCCCACCGCAATCCGGGCACATCACTTCAAACGGCTGATCGCTCAATCCCATCGCAACACCTCAACTAGCGATTGTAAGACGACCGAAGCCTCTACCGGAACACATACCGCGGCCTGTCGTTCAGCGCCCACACCAGCGCCACAACCCAGCCGATCAGCGTCCAGCCAAAGAAGAAATTAATCAGGAAGATCCACCAGAAGTTCTCGACCTGCCGGTTGTGGGCCACAAACGTCGGCAAAAAGTGGATCACGAACGCGACAATGCCGATCAACACCAGCACCAGGACCGGTAAACCCAAAAGAAATCCCATGTCCGCAAGTATTACCCACATTTAGCCTTGCAGTAAACAAAATCCGTCGTACACTTCCGTCATGCAAAAACCAACAGGCATCACCGTCACCACCGTGCTGATGGTCCTCTTCCTCATCATCGGCGCTGTATTGACCTTCCACGCACCGATACCAACAGTGCCGAACTCGCCCATCTCAAGCTCCACAATATCCACCTTCGCCCACGCCGCCTTTGCCCTCTACGCCATCATCGCCCTCGTCTGCATCTGGTTTTACTACAGCGGCCACGAATGGGCGCGCTGGGTCGTAATGATCGTCTCCGTCCTGGATCTGCTGGGTCTTATCAGCATCGCGAAGACCTTCGCCGCCTCGCACCTATCCGGTGCAGACTCCATCGCCAAGGCTGTCCTCGCGATCTTCCTGCTCTACTACCTCAACACCCCGCCCATCCGCGCATGGTTCTCCCACAAGGAACCTACAGCCGTATAACCCGGTGCCCCGGGCACTCCTGTCCGGCATGTTCCACCAGCAGCTCCGCCAAACCCTCGCCATAGCGTGCGACAAACCATATCCCCGCCAGCAACCGTTCCTGCAGATGTCCCTCCGGCAGCAGGTGCAGCATGATTGCCGTCGCATGTTTCCTCAGCGAAGTCGACTTCTGCACCTCAAACTCCGCCGCCATCCGACGCAGCCGGTTCATCTGGTACAGCATCTTGCTCGCGCTCACTCCAGCCGCCCGCCCCAGGTCGGCGCTCATCGCAGTCATATACTCCGTCAGCGCATTCAACTCCGCATCCATCGCATTTCCAACCGCCGCAATCTTCCGCTTGCCCTCAATCGGCATCGCCCGCGCACCCAGCCGCAGCGCCAGCGCCTCTACCGTCTTCGCCTCGAACACCTGCGTCAACCCAACCTCATGCGAGTCCATCGTCTGCGCAATCGCCGGCTCAATCAGCGTCGCGGAAAGCCTCGGCAACACCGCCGTCACACGTCCCAGAATCTTTTCGTACACCACCGCCGACTGCGCAAAGTAAGCAATCTCCGCCGGCCCACCCACATACGCCGCCGTAGGCAGAATGCAATCTTGAAACACCGGCCGCAACAGCGCATTCGGGCTCAGCCTCTCCGGCGCACTCTCCAGAATCGCCAGCAACTCCTCCGCCGCAAACACCCGCGACCCAGCCTTCCACTCACCCTCAGCCGTCCTTCGCAGCGGAACCCGCGCGCCAGCCTCATCAATCAAAAACAGCAGCGAGTGCCCAGGCGTCACCAGCACCTGCGCATGATACCCCGCAGCCTCCAGCTCCTTCGACCGCGCCAGCAACCCCGCATCCAACTCATCGACCTGCTCAATCGCCGCCAGCAACACACTCTTCCCCAGCGCATGAAATTCCGCCGCAGCCGCGTCCATCACCACCAGCCCCTGCGCCGCAAAGATCTTCGTCAGCAACCGCCCAATCCCACCCGCCAGGTTCGCATCCGGCGCATAGCACTCCCGCAGCCACTCACACACCGGAGCCCACCCCAACAGCTCACTTGCCTGGTCCAGCACAGCCTCCAGCCGCAGCCGTCCCTCTTCATTTCCACCATCGACCCGCAATCCACCCACCGGCACAGGCTTCTCCGCCTTCAACCCCAGCGTCAGCGTCTCCACCGCACTCTTCGAAAGCAACGCCACCTGGTCAACCTCCGCCAGGTCGTGGTCCTCCGTAGCCAGCCAGAACACCGGCACATGCTCGCGTCCGCTCGCCGCCGTCGCGTCCGTAGCCTTACGAATCGCCGTAGCCGCCTTCAGCAGCGTTAACAGCGGCCCGCCAAACAACGCCACCTGCTGCCCTGTCACTACAGCCGCCGCGCCATTCCTCAGGCGCTCAATATTAGCCAGCACCGCACCACCAGCACCAAACCCATCCGCCTGCCGCAGCAGCGCATCGGCCAACCGTCCCCGATGCCCCTCACTTAGCTCCGGCGAGCTCTTCGCCCACGCCATAGAAAACGGATCCGCCGGATACCACCGCCGCAGCGCCGCCGCATTCGCCGACCCGCTCACATCCGCGTAGTCACGAAACAGCGCCGTAGTTCCCGGCAAGCTCGATAAGGGGTAGCACTCCACGTCCATGCCTTCAGTCTCTCATCTTCAAATCTTCAAAGCGGTCCCATCTTTGGATGCGCCACACCTCCCGCCGATGCACCGAAACTTCCTTTACCCTTGTCTCCATGGCCATTCCAAAGAAGCTCACCGGCAAAGCTCGCACTCTCTCCTCGAAGACCGTCTACAAGGGCAAGGTCTTCTTCGTCACCCGCGACGAAGTCACCGAACCCGGCGGCGTCCACGCCACCCGCGACGTCATCCGCCACAACGGCTCGGTCGTCATCCTCGCCGTCGACACCAAAACCAACCCCGCCGACCCCAATATCCTCCTCATCCGCCAGTACCGCCACGCCGCCGGCCAGTTCCTCCTCGAGCTTCCAGCCGGTCGCATCGAACCCGGCGAAAAACTCATCCCCGCCGCCAAACGCGAGCTCATCGAAGAGACCGGCTACCGCGCCAAAAAGTGGTCCAAGCACGTCAAATACTTCGCCAGCCCCGGCTTCCTCACCGAAGCCATGAACATCCTCCTCGCCGAAGACCTAACCCTCGGCGAAGCCACCCCCGAAGACGACGAGCGCATCGAGCTCCACATGACCCCGCTCTCCAAGGTTCTCGAACTCATCCACGCCGGCAAAATCCTCGACGGCAAAACCCTCATCGGCGTCCTCTTCTACGACTCCCTCCGCCGCAAACGCTTGCCTTAGTCTTCCTCTAGTCATCGGGCATCAAAGCGAGTGTCTGCTATCCAACAATCACGAGCATTTGCCACATTTACAACGGCTTCAGGAAGCCTCGTCAGGCATCCATTCGTCTCCTTTTTGCGTTTAACTAGATACCGCTTCTTCCCGTAGGAGGAAGACGAGATCGAAGGCAAAAGGGCTAGCACATGGCACAGTACAAAGGCACGGTGAAGTGGTTCAATAATGCAAAAGGTTACGGATTCCTCGGGCACGAAGGCGGCCCCGACGTGTTTGTGCATTACAGCTCCATCCAGCTAGACGGTTACAAGAGCCTCAAAGAGGGCGACGAGGTCGAATTCGACGTCATCCAGGGCACCAAAGGCCCACAGGCCGACCAGGTAACTCGCACAAAAGCCGTCTAGTTCCTCCAAAATTCGCCGCTTCGCTCAAAGGCCCGGGTTTCGCTTCTACAATCGAAGCGGCCCCCGGGCCTTTCGCTTATGGACAACATCACCCTAGCCCGCCTCCTCGACGAAACCGCCGCGCTGCTCGAAATCGACGCCGCCGACCCCTTTCGCATACGCTCCTACCGCCGTGCCGCCGAGGCCGTCGAGCAGCAAACCACCCAGCTCGCCACCCTCGCCACACCCGACTCCGACCCCAAGCTCCTCCTCGCCATCCCCGGCATCGGCAAAGGCATGGCCGCCAACATCCGAGACCTCGTCGCCACCGGTTCCTTCGCCCTGCGTGACGCCCTCCTCACCAAATACAAACCCACCATGCTCGAGCTCCTGCGCCTCCCCGGCATGGGCCCCAAGACCGTCGCGCTCCTCTACTCCGCCCTCCAAATCTCCGACATCGACGCCCTCGAAGAAGCCGCTAAAAACGGCGCCCTGCTCGACCTCCCGCGCATGGGACAAAAGTTCACCGACAAGCTCCTCAAGGGCATCGAAGACCACCGCCGCAACGCCTCCCGCTTCCGCATCGACGTCGCCCGCGAGCACGCCGAGCGCGTCTCCGAGCTCATCCGCCAGTTCCCCGGCATCGACACCATCACCCCCGCTGGCTCCCTCCGCCGCGGCCGCGAATCCGTCGGCGACCTCGATCTCCTGGTCACCGGTCCCGCCTGCGAACCCGATGTAGTCGCCGCCGCCGTCGAGCACGTCGCCACGCTCCCACTCATCGACAAACTCCTCGCCCGCGGCCAGAACAAAGTCTCCTTCAACCTTCGCAACGGCCTCCAGGTCGACGTCCGCCTGCTCCCCCGCGCCAGCTACGGCGCCGCGCTGCAATACTTCACCGGCAGCAAACACCACAACGTCGCCCTCCGCCAGCGAGCCATCAAGCGCGGCCTTACCCTCAGCGAATACGCCCTCCTTCGCCTCGAAGACAACAAGATCATCGCCGCCGAAACCGAGCAGGACATCTACAACGCCCTCGACCTTGAATACATCCCACCCGAACTCCGCGAGAACTGCGGCGAGCTCGAAGCCGCCGCCAAACACGCCCTCCCGCATCTCATCGTCCGCAGCGATCTCCGCGGTGACCTGCACATGCACACCACCGAATCCGACGGCTCCAACTCCATCCGCGAGATGGCCGAAGCCGCCATAGCCCGCGGCCTCGAATACATCGCCATCACCGACCACTCCAAGCTCCTCGCCATGACCAACGGCATGGACGACAAACGAGCCCTCCTCCACGCCGCCCGCATCCGCGCCGAAAGCGACAAACTAGCCGAAGAGTTCCACGCAAAAAAAGGTCCACAGTGGGCCCGCTACAACGCCCGCCTCAAAGCCAACGAGCCCGACAACCTCGTCCCCACCACACCCTTCCGCATCCTCGCCGGCTGCGAGTGCGACATCCTCCTCGACGGCACACTCGACCTCGAAGACGCCACCCTCGCGCAGCTCGACATCGTCATCGCCAGCGTCCACTCCGGCTTCAACCAGACCGAAGCCGAAGTCACCGCCCGCGTCCTCCGCGCCTGCGAAAACCCCTACGTCCAAATCCTCGGCCACCCCACCGGCCGCAAGGTACTCAAGCGCGAACCCTACAAGATCGATCTCGCCCAGCTACTACCCGCCGCCGCCCGCCTCGGCATCGCCGTCGAGCACAACGCCGCACCCGCCCGCTCTGATCTCAGCGATCTCCACCTCCGCCAGGCCAAAGAACTAGGCTGCAAACTCATCGTCAACACCGACGCCCACGCCACCGACGAACTCGACCAGATCGACCACGGCATAGTCCAACTCCGCCGCGCCTGGCTCACCCCTCAAGACCTCATCAACACCCAGCCCATCGAAGCCTTCCTCGCAACCCTCCGTTCCCGCATCTAAGCCAGACGCTGTCTGGCACTTCTATTTTTTTTTAGTTGTCATTCTGAGCGCAGCGAACGAACCTGCTTCCTCCCGTTCTTCGCCCATACAAACACAAATGCCATCTTCCCCAGAAATCCCACGCTATCCTTAACCCATGCCCGACTTAAACCTAGGCCCCGCACCCCAAACCAGCCCTCTAAAAAGCATCCTCATCGCGATCATCCTCCTGGCCGCGATCGCCACCGCCGTCTTCTACCTAAATCCCCGCAAGACCGCAGACCTCACCGTCTCCAACGTTCAACTCTACGCTGCCCACACCACCACCAATAGCCAGCAAAACGGCTTCCACATAGTCGGCCAGGCAGCAGAGATCGACAACGACCTCTACGTCATCGCAACAGTGAACCTCCAGAACAAGCTCCGCCTCCCCATCTTCATCCAGAGCATCGACGCCACCTACACCACCACCGACAACACCTTCGACACCACCAAAGCCCTCAGCCCCACCGATGTCGCCCGCCTCGAAGAGACCTTCCCCGTCCTCACACCCCTCATGCCCAACCCCCTCTCCTTCGACCCGGCCATCGACCCCGGCTCTACCGCCAAAGGCACCGTCCTCTTCCACTTCTCCGGCCTAACCGAAAACTCCTGGAAAGCCCGCAAATCCGCCACCCTCACCGTCAACCTCGCCCACCAAAACCCAATCTCAATCGCGATGCCTTAAACGAAAAAAGGGCCGCGCAACAAAGCCGCGCGGCCCTTCCACTTACAACTTCAACTACTCACCGCTAGGCGTAAACGGCGCCGGAGCATTCTTAGGCGTACTCAAATACCCCGTAACCTGGTTCTTGTTGATGTTATTCACAACGATCTCAAACAACGCCGGACTCTTACCCGAGTAAAACTGGATCGGCTCATCGAGGTTCTTATCCTTCTTCTCGATGTTCTTGTCATCCGAGCTAACCGCCAACGTGAACTTCGAGCGCTTCGGGTCAACCTTCTTCAGGCCAACCTTGATCGTTCCAACGTTCTGCGACGGCGCACCCTTCGTAAGAGTGAACTCGTAGTAGTTACGGTCGCCCTTGTGCTTCAGTTCTTCCAACTGGTCATGATTAGTGGCAATCAAGCCACTCATCACACCGGCATCGCCCATCACCCGGGTCAACTGACCCTTCGTATCGGCAAGGTCGGCCTGCGTGGACGCAACATCCGTCTTCACGCCGGTAACGTCAGTCTTAACACTCGATACATCAGACTGCACCGCACCAACCTGCTGTGCCGTAGCTGCCTGCTCCTTCTGCAACTTTGATGTCTGTGCTGCCGTTGCACGCTGCTCTGCGATCAACGTATTGGACTTCTCTTCCAACTGCTTCTGCGTCAGGCCAACGCTCTCTCCCAGGGTCTGTGCCTGTGCCCGCATCCGCTCGTTAGTAGCATCCAGCTTCTGTGAGAGCGCTGAATTTTGCTGATTCGCCGATGTTAGATTTGCCTCGTCTGCACTCAGATGGTTCTGCAGACCCAGGGCCCAGCCAAGCGCCCCTAGGGACAGCACTACACCGCCAACAGCCGTTGCTACCAGCCATCCCGGTGCCTTCTGTTCCACAACATACTCGCGATCGAGTTCACTCATACACACGCTCCTTGACGTTCATTCGTACACACGCAAAAAAAACACGTAAAAACATGGACGCCGTCGAACGATTATAGGATGCTGCTAGATCGCAAATAAAATAGAGATAAAAGTAGATAAGGTTAGTTTTGCAAAGAAATCCAGACATCCTCATAGCCGGAGCCGGCATCGTCGGCCTTGCCCTCGCGCTTGAACTGCAATCCCGCGGCGCTCGTGTCACCGTCCTCGAACGCGACACGGCGTTATCCCACGCCTCCACAGCCGCCGCCGGAATGTTAGCCGCAAATGACCCCCACAACCCGCCACAACTTCTTCCCCTATCCCAATACAGCCTCTCCCTATACCCCAACTTTCTGGCCCGCATAGAATCCCTCTCCGGCATCCGCGTCCCCATCCAGACCGAAGCCACCATCCAATACCTCCCCGAAGGCTCAAACACCCGCCTCGCCGAGCAGTCCCTCGACCCCCGCCAGCTAGCCGTCGCCCTTCTGGCCGCCGTCCGTGCCACCTCCATCGATCTCCGCGAACACACCGAGCTCCAGGTCACAGAAGACTGGCCTCGCGGCCGCACCGCCTTTACCCGTACCGGCGAACAACTCCGCGTACAAAGCGTCGTCTTCGCCACCGGCGCCTGGGCCCAAACTCGCCCCCTCCATCTCAGGAACCAGAATCTCTCCGTAATTCCTATCAAAGGCCAGATGCTGCGCCTCCAAATTCCCGCCAACCTATCCCTCCGCGAAGTCCACCGCAGCGAACACATCTACATCGTCCCTCGCACCACCGGCCCACAAGCCGGGACAGCACTCATCGGCGCGACCCTCGAAACCTCCGGTTTCGACACCTCCACCAACCCCATCGATCAAGCCAACCTCCGCACCCGCGCCGCCGCCCTGCTCCCCGCCTTCGCCTCCGAAACCCAATCCCCCCTCATCGAATCCTGGGCCGGCCTCCGCCCCGCCACGCCCGACCATCTACCCATCCTCGGCCACGACTCCTACCCCAACGAGTTCCTCGCCCTCGGCCACTTCCGCAACGGCATCCTCCTCGCGCCCGCCACCGCCGTCATCCTCGCCGACCTCATTGAAGGCCACCAGCCCGCAATCGACCTCGCCCCTTTCTCCCCCGCACGCTTCAATCCCACCAAAATCCTGTCAACCCCCCAAACCCAGTAACTCTTAGAAAACAAAATAGATAGAGTTGACGTAGTTACCCTATCCAATTCGCTACAATTAATACAGACCTCAATCAGACAAGCTCAACGCCGAGTTCCGCTGCGAAACACTGCGCACTCTGCGAACACTGCGTTTGCAGTTTGAGTCTCCAAACTGCTTCTAACCCAAACAGAATGAAACACTTGGAACTAAGTCCTTTAGAAGAACATACTTACGAGACATCCCTGCCCCGGGGCCCAACATTCCAAAGCACTTACCCCCAAGACACCCCCTGGGGAGGGGGAGGGGGGTCGCACAGCCATCCCGATATTCGCGCACCTGCTCGTGACAACCGATTCCACCAAGTCCGATAATCTGTATCGCCACAGATTTCCGCAGGAGAGCACAAAATGTCCACAACCGCCGCCCCCAAAGGCCTTCAAGACGTCGTAGCAAACGAGTCTTCCATCTGCTTCATCGACGGAGCCAAGGGCATCCTCTCTTACCGCGGCATCGACATCCACGAACTAGCCGACAAATCCACCTTCGAGGAGATCACCTACCTCCTCTGGAACGGCTCGCTCCCCACCACGGCCGAGCTCAACGACTTCACCCATCAGCTCGCCGCCGCTCGCCAGCTACCCTCCGACGTCATCGACTTCCTCTCCAGCGTCCCCAAAACCGCCAGCCCGATGGAAGTCCTCCGCACCACCGTCTCGCTCCTCTCCATCTACGACGCAGACGAAAAGTCCGTCCTTCACACCGCGAACATCCGCAAGAGCTTCCGCCTCACCGCGCAGATCGCCATGATCGTCGCCATCTTCGATCGCATCCGCAAAGGCAAGGAGATCGTCGCACCCGACACATCGCTCTCCCACGCTGCCAACTTCCTCTGGATGCTCAACGGCGAAAAGCCCTCGGAAACAGCCACCAAAGCCCTCGACGTCGCCCTCATCCTCCACGCCGACCACGAGCTGAACGCCAGCACCTTCGCAGCCCGCGTCATCGCAGCCACACTCTCCGACATGCACTCCGCCATCACCGGAGCCATCGGCGCCCTCAAGGGTCCCCTCCACGGAGGAGCCAACGAAGCAGTCATGCATCTCCTCTACGACATCGAGAAAGCCGGCGAAGATCCCGTCGAGCACGTCCGCAAGATGCTCGCCAACAAGGAGAAGATCTCCGGCTTCGGCCACCGCGTCTACACCACCGAAGATCCTCGCGCCACGCACCTCCGCAAGATGTCCGAAGACCTCGGCCGCGATGCCAATCCCAAGTGGTACGAGATGTCCCGCGCCATCGAGCTCTTCGTCAGGGACGAGAAGAAGCTCAACGCCAACGTAGACTTCTACTCCGCCAGCACCTACACCACGCTCGGAATCGACATCGACCTCTTCACCCCGATCTTCGCCATCAGCCGCATCTCCGGCTGGTGCGCCCACGTCATCGAACAGCACGACGACAACCGCCTCATCCGTCCCCGCGCCGACTACACCGGCCCCGCCTGGCCCGCGCCCTACACCCCCATCGCCCAGCGCACCTCCCAAACCAAACCCTACCCTCCAAAACCCAGCGCGTAACAACGCTCTAAAATCAACGCATGCAACGCATCTACTTGGACGCGAACGCCACGACCCCGGTTCTCCCCGATGTCGTAGAAGCTATGCGTCCCTTCTGGTCCGAATCCTTCGGCAATCCCAGCTCCGCCCACCACAGCGGTCAGCGCACCCGCTCCGCCGTCGAGCACGCCCGAGCATCCGTAGCCAAACTCCTCAACTGCACCGCAAAGGAGCTAGTCTTCACCTCCGGTGGAACCGAGAGCGACAACCTGGCTCTCTCCGGCGTCCTGCAGCCGTTCCTGGACTCCAAAGAGCCCGCGCACCTCATCACCACCCAGATCGAGCACCACGCCGTCCTCTACGCTGCGGAGTCCCTGGAACGCCGCGGCCTCGAAGTCACCTACCTCACTCCCACCTGCGACGGCCTCATCGACCCCACAACCCTCGAAGCCGCCCTCAAGCCTCACACGAAGCTCGTCTCCATCATGCTCGCCAACAACGAGACTGGCGCAATCCAACCCGTAGGCAAGATCGCCCGCCTAACCAAGGCCTTCGCCGAACGCAACGCTACGCAGATCCTCGTCCACACCGACGCAGTACAAGCCGCCGCCAAGCTCCCAATCGACCTCATCGGCGAGTTCAAGAACGTCGATCTGCTCTCGCTCTCCGGCCACAAGATGTATGCGCCGCAAGGCACTGGCGTACTCTTCGTCCGCAAGGGCATCCAACTCGCCCCACTCTTCCACGGAGGCCCACACGAACGCCAGCGCCGCGCCGGCACCGAGAACGTCCCCGGCATCGTAGCCCTCGGCCGCGCTTCGGAACTGGCCCACACGTGGCTATCCGACGCATCTCGCATCTCGCATCTCGCATCTCTCCGCGACCGCCTCGAAGCCGGCCTCCTCGCAGCCATCCCTCACACCCATCTGAACGCCGCCGCATCTCCCCGCGTGCCCAACACCACCAACCTCCGCTTCGAAAGCGTCGACGCCGAATCTCTCCTCATCGCCCTCGACATACAAGGCATCGCCGCCAGCTTCGGCGCCGCCTGCCAATCCGGCGCCACCGAACCCTCCCACGTCCTCCTCGCCATGAGCCTCACACCCACCGAAGCCCGCTCCAGCTTACGCCTCTCGCTCTCACGCCTCACCACCGCCGAAGAGATCGACTGCGCCCTAAAGATTATCCCCGCAGCCATAGCCCGCCTGCGCTCCCTCGCATAAACAGAAAAGCCGCCCATCTCTGAGCGGCCCACTGTCTACTCCCTACTGCCTACCTCACAGATACCAGGGGATATTCACCACCACAATCCGCTGGTTTCCCTTCAACAGCAGCAGCAACTTCAGCAACTGCACTCGCTGATTATGCAGCAGGTTCTCCCACCAGTGCCGCACCACAAGCTCCGGCAGCAACACAGCGATCTTCCGCCCGGGATTCTCATCCTCCAGCTTCAGCACATAGTCCATCAGCGGCGAAAGAATCGTGCGATAGGTGCTCTTTACCGTCACCAGCTCTGGCTCGGCCATATTGTGCTCCCGCACCGGCTTTAGCACCATCTCATCCCACACGCAGCCCAGCGCATCACTATCATCCGAGTCCACATGGACCACCTTCACCACCGGGCTCATCAGCATCCCAAACCGCATCGCCTTCTCGGTAATCTTGTCCCACCGCGCCATCGGGATCACCACAATCGGCGGCTCCAGCCCCGTCAACCGCAGTGGCGTCGGATCTTCTGTCTCACGCTTCACGCGCACATAGTGCCGTTTCACGCCCAGCATGATCGCAATCAGGAACGGCACCAGCAACGCAGTCACCCACGCGCCGTACATGAACTTCGTCACCAGGATGATGCACAGCGAAATCCCCGTCGCCACCGCACCCAACCCGTTGATAGACATCTTCAAATGGCGATGCGGAGCATCCAGCGTCTTATGCCAATGCCTCACCATTCCCGACTGACTCAGCGTAAACGCCAGGAACGCGCCAATGGCATACAGAGGAATCAATCTATCCGTCACGCCATCGAACAGGATCAGGATCAATGCCGTAAACCCGGTCAGCGCATAGATGCCATGCGAGAACAACAATCTGCGGCCTTTAAGGAGAAACACATGCGGCAGATAGTCTTTGCCGGCAATCGCGCGCGCCATACGCGGAAAGTCCGCAAACGCCGTGTTTGCACTGAACGACAGCGCCGCCAACACGCCGGCCATCGTCAGATAGTAGAACCACGCCCGTCCAAACACGGCGGCTACTTCAATACTCAGCACGCTCTGGTAAGCATTCCCGCTCGTTTCAGGATCCATCGCCGTCACGCCGTACGCCCGCGCAACATACGAAAGTCCAAACAACAATATGATCAGGATCGCGATAATCACCGTCAGCGTCCGGTTCGCATTCGCGCTCTTCGGCTCCTTGAACGCCGTCACGCCATTCGACACAGCCTCAACACCTGTCATCGCCGCGCAACCATTCGAAAACGCCTTCATCAACAGCCATAGCAGCAGCCAGGGCGTAAACGCCTCTAGCTTGCTCATATCTGGCGGTGGCGGAGCCGCTAGGGCCACCGGATGTCCACCTGTCGCCACAGCGTGATATACACCCACGCCGATCGTCAGCAGCAGCGTCCCCACAAACACAAACGTAGGCAGCATAAACACCGCGCCGGTCTCCTTGACCCCGCGCATATTTACGATGGCAATGATCACCAGGATGAACAGACATATCAGCAACTGGTGCTTATGCAGCGACGGCACAGCACTTACCAGGGCCGTCACACCGGCCGAGATACCCACCGCCGCCGTCAGAATGTAGTCGATCATCAGCGCCGCGGCTGCCAGCAGCCCAGCGCCATCGCCCAGGTTTTCGCTCGCCACCGTGAACGATCCACCACCGTTCGGATACGCCACAATCGTCTGCCGGTAACTGAAATAAAGAATCGTCAGCAGCGCCAGAATGAAGCCAAAGATCGGCAACAGATAATGCTGCACACCGTAAAAACCGAGCGGAATCAGCAGTGACATCGCCGCTTCCGGGCCATACGCTGCACTGGTCAGGCCATCGAGCCCAAAAATCGGAATTCCTGCCGCTACGCCAATCTGCTCTGCATGGGCTTCATTGCTCGCTAACGGCTTTCCAAATAAAACGTCAAAAAAACTCATGCTTCACTAAACCTCGGGCGTCCAAAAGGCGCACCGATAAATATCCTACGCCAACCTGTCAAACCGGCAAAAAGAGAACCTCCCATTTTTACGGTTTTCTTATGACTTTTTAACGCCCCGGCAAGCTCAAATTCCCAACGTTTTCAGGTAAGTGAAACTCTCACTCATGCTTGCGATCACCGGTCCAGCGGTCTCATCCTGGTCGAGAAACGCATACTGGATGCCTTGCCGCCGCGCCTGCGCGATCAACTTCGGCCACGGAATAGTTCCTTTGCCAAGCTCAGTGAAGTGTTCGGCGCTCGATCCCATCTCATAGCCGATCGGCGCGCCCGCGGTGCGATCTTTCAAGTGGATGACCCGCGCCCTATCAGCATACTTCGCCAGCATCGCCGCCGGATCCTTACCCGCCTGGGTCAGCCAGTAGAGATCGAACTCCATCTTAACCAGCTTAGGGTCCGTGTGCTCCATCAGAGTCTGCCACCCCGTCACACCACCTGCCTGCGGCTTGAACTCATAGCAATGGTTATGAAAGAGAAACTCCATCCCCGCATCGCGAACGACCGCGCCCCAGCGGTTGAATTCATCCGCCGCTTTGCGAAATCCCTCGGTGGAGTTCCACTGCTCCTTCGGCAGCATCGGACAAACCATGTACTTCAACCCAAGCTGACGCCCGTAGTCCACCTTCATCTCAAACCCCGCATAGTCAAAGTGCCCCGAGACCACCCCCAGCCCCGAGTCCGCAACGATCTGCTTCAACTCCGACGCAGGATGATCGTAAGCAATCGGGTACAGCTCAATCTGCGTAAACCCAACCTGATGTATCGCCTTCAATATCCCGGCAAGGTCCTTCACCGCCTGCCGCCGCACCATATACAACTGCACCCCATAGATCATCCCCCCATGTTCACCTGCGGCAAACGCCTGACGCGGAAAGCGGATCGCGCATCCCGCAGCTAACGCTGAAACTCGTAAAAATTCGCGACGTGTCTTCATCATTTGTCTCCCTTTCGCGACGCACCCACCGTTCTACCGGTCCTCTACCTCAATCGGATGCCGTCCTTCAAAGCTGGAACAGCAAGTCGTTCCCGAAGGTGCAAACTCCATAAACTCCACGCGCGTCAGGTCCGGGTCATAGAGGTTCAACTGCACCTTGCCATCCCGTCCCATCTGCGACTTGCTGCATTCAGCTGTCGTGCAGCCATTGCGCGCCAACGCAGTCGTCGCATCGCTCATATGCGCGACACCTAACGAGAAGTGATTCATCACCCCCAGTGTGTGCGCACTTGGATGCGGTCCGCCGTTCAGCATGTACTCCACCCAGTCCGTTCCGTCAGGCACCTGCAGGCTCACATAGTCCGTGCTATTGTCCGTTCGGCCACCATGCCAATATGGCTTGAACCCCAGCAGGTCGCGATAGAACGCATCCTCCACCGCCCGACCCCGCACCACAAACCCTGCATGAATCACTCGCCGCGAAGTCGATCTTGTCGACATCGTCAGCCTGCCCTTCAGCGCATCCCGCTGCACGAACCCGATCAGGTTGCCCTCGGGATCGCGCACCGAAAACTGATCCTTGCGCGCGCCCGCTTCAATCGCCACATGGTGCGCTACCAGATACCGCCGCAGCACCTTCACATCCCGCGTCGTAAACGCAACCTCCGCCACGCGCGTCTCCTGTGGATTCGCCGGCAACTTCTCCACCTCAAGCCACTGCGCCTCGTTCACACCATAGCGCGCAATCCCATCCGCGCCCATCACCTTCTCAAACCCCAGCGTCTTACCATAGAACGCATCCGACGCCGCTGTATCCGAGCTATACATCCGCACGAACGCAATGCCCGTAATCGCCGGCCGCGTCTGCCCCGACATCGCACGCGGCGAAGCTCCCACACTCATCACAACCGCCAGAACGCCAAGAGAACAAGCCAGCTTCATGCCCGCCACTTTACGCGTTCCACCGCTGACCCCGCAATGTCAGCTTCAGAAGTGAAATACCAGATCAGTCGCCGCCGTGAGCTGATTCCGTCGCGTCCCATCGTCATACGCCTTCCGGTCCCACGCATGGTCGAATCGTACCTCGGGCCGTAGCTGCACCGTCGACCCAATCCAATGGTTGTACGAAACCGTTCCCTCACTCAACCTACCTGCATATCCCGTCCGCTGGCCTTTTTTGTCGTTCAAAAAATCACTGCGAAACGATAGGAAGTCATGAGCCGAAAGCTGCTTGTTCACATAGTTCACTGCGGCCCATTCTGGCGCTATGCAACGCTGTTCCCCGGCTCTGCAGTTGGCGCCATAAGTTCCCTTCTCCGGCACAATGGAGCCATTCACGCTCGGCACATCGAGTTCATACATGCCATAGACCTCCGTCGCAATGTGCCACGTTCCATTGAACCGGTGATACCAGGTCCCGTCATACTGTTGCAGGTTGTTGTACGCATACTTGCCATCATTGATTCCGTTCGCGCACAGGTAAAAATTGTCGTTCACACTTTTGGTCGTATAGTTCACGCATCCGGTAAACGCTGGCTTCGCATCAGGCGTCCACAATGCCACATCGTGGCTTGCCGAGAGTTCTGCCTGCACAACCAGTTGGTCCGTAACCTGGATCGTCGCCAGCACTCCTGTGTCGGTAAATGGATCGACCGAATACAACAACGAGTGGCTGAACATGTAGTTGTAGGGCGTCAACTGCGCCTCAATGCCCGGAACTGAAATGAACCGGCCGGCGCGCAAATTCATTCCCTTGGCTACTTGCGGGAAGTAGATATCGACATACTCCAACGTAGGGTCAAATCCGTTCTGCCGATTATGATCGAGCAACTGCCCACTGAAGTACCCTTTGTTAGTAGTGAAGCGGTAGTCAGTGCCATAAAGTGCCGTCAGATGGAACCCGAAATCGATGTGGTCACGCTGCACAGAGTCAGGCAGGCGCTCCACATACAAGACGACCTGTCCAAGCTCCACACGATTGGAAAATATGTCGTCCACCTCCGGCGTATTCCGATTGCGAGACGTACTCAAATTCCCTTCTGGCTCAACCCATCCATAGACCTTCGTCCGGCTCTTGGCTCCATTCAGTGCTGTCATAAACGGATAGACATTGCCATCTGGTTCTCCAATCACCGGCGACCCGCCATACGACCAATCCGCACTAGGAAACGGTGGCGAACTCAGTGGTGATGCCAGTCCTCGCTTCGTCTCCACAGATGCTGCCGGCGCTGAAGCATCATTCGCCGCAACGGGTGCAACTGGCGTCCAATCACTGCGATAGAAGTCCAGCCATCGCGCAATAAAGGTGTGCTCGGGACTCTCTGTAGAAACATCCGGAGCCTGCTGCGCTCTCACTGCCTTCCCGGCTAACAGGAACAACCCCACTACTATCCACATCCAGCAAAATCTTGTCTCGACATACCTCTGATGAGGCTTATCGGACGGTACAAATCTACGCAGCAAACAAGCCTCTATCCTGCCTTACGACCGTGAGGTCGCTATAACATTCTTATCTAGTCTCTTTGGGAACCCATAGAACAATACACGTACCTGCGTATCTTCGTCATCAGGCACACATCGATTTCCCAAAATCGCTAAACTAATCGCATGTCCACGCTCACCAACATCCCTCTGACCACTCTCGCCGGTTCCCCCGCCAGCCTTGCCGACTATTCCGGCAAAGTCCTGCTCATCGTGAACGTCGCCTCCAAATGCGGCCTCACCCCGCAGTACACCGCTCTCGAGCAGCTCTATCAGCAGTACAAAGACAGCGGCCTCATCGTCCTCGGCTTCCCTGCCAACGACTTCGCCTCGCAGGAACCGGGCTCCGACCAGGAAATCGCCAAGTTCTGCACCACCGACTACCCCGTCACCTTCCCGCTTTTCTCCAAAATCTCCGTCAAGGGGCCGGAAATTCACCCTCTCTACCGCGAGCTCACCTCCGCTGCACCCGATGCCGTCATCAACGACGCCGGCTTCCGCGACGGCATCACGGGTTACCTGAAGTCGCAAAATCTCCCCACCCCCGACGCCCCACCCAGCGTCCTCTGGAACTTTGAAAAATTCCTCGTCGGCCGCGATGGCGCTGTTTTGGCCCGTTTTGCCCCAGATATGCCTCCCAGCGATCCACGCATCGTCACCGCCATCGAACAGGCCCTCGCCTAAATTTCCCCGAAACTCCCGATCTCTCCTGGAGATCGGGAGTTTTGCAGCGGAAATAAGCCTGCAACAACTCAGTGACAACTTTCACGGCTTTCCGCACGTATATTCCAATACGTAGCAACTCCCCTAAATCCAGCCGTACTCAATGAGGCTTCGCTTGCCAACTCTCCGCCGCTTTTTGCTCCCCGTCGTTGCGATCGCCATCGCTGCGCCTGTCGTTATCTCAGCGCAGCAGCCCATCCGCATTACCGCTGACCTCACCGAGGCCCCGCGCAAGCTCTATCACGCCGAAGTCGATATCCCTGTGAAAGCAGGCCCTTTAGCTCTCACCACTCCCAAGTGGATTCCCGGCAACCATCGCCCTACCGGCCCGGTCGACGACATCACTGGCGTCGTCTTCACCGCCAACGGCAAAGTCCTTCCCTGGCGCCGTGATGACGTCGATCTCTACCAATTCCACCTCGACATTCCTGCCGGCGTTACTACGTTGCACGCGCACCTGGATTGCATCGTTTTATCGCGGGTTTCCGATAAAATCGCCGTTCTTGAGTGGGAAAAGCTGCTTCTGTATCCCGCCAACATCCCCGTCAAAGACATCGCCATCCAGCCCAGCGTTACCGTTCTCCCCGGATGGGGCGTCGGCACTGCGCTACAGCCTACTGGAGCTTACGATCCCAACGCCAAGGTTGGCGGCACCACCCAGTTCCAACCCACGACGGTAGAACAACTTGAGGACTCTCCGATCATTGCTGGGCAGTACTTCCACGAGTTCGCTTTAGCGCCTGAAATCACGCCAAAGCATTACATTGACGTGGTTTCCGATCTCCCTGCCGATTCGAATCTGCGTCCGGAACTGCTTGCTGAGATTTCGAACCTTGTTCGTGAGGCTTCGGCGGCTTATGCGTCGCATCATTACAACGTCTACCATTTTCTGCTCACGCTCTCGGATATTACTGGTGGAGAAGGACTTGAGCATGGGCAGTCGTCGGATAACGGCATCGGCGAGCTGGGTTTTGTTGATGTTAAGCATCAGCATCGTGAGGCTGATCTGCTGGCTCATGAGTTCACGCACTCGTGGAATGGCAAGTATCGCCGGCCTGCGACGCTCTATCAGACTGATTTTTCGAAGGCACAGGTTGGTGAACTGCTTTGGGTTTATGAGGGTATGACGCAGTACATGGGAAATGTGCTGGCGGCGCGTAGTGGGTTGGAAACACAGGAGATATACCGCGCCAAGCTGGCTGCTTCGGCTGCTCAGTTGGACTACAAATCGGGTCGTGAGTGGCGTTCTACGGACGATACGGCATTGGCTGCCAGCATTCTGCGGAACAACAGCCCTTCGTGGTCTAACTGGCGGCGTGGGCAGGATTATTACCAGGAAGGCGAGCTGCTTTGGCTTGATGCCGACACCAAGATTCGTGAGCTAACTGATGATAAGAAGTCGCTTACGGACTTCCTGCATATCTTCCTTGGCAAGGGTGGCGATACTGGCCCACTCATCGTTCCTTATACGCGTGAGGAGTTGATTGCGGATCTCAATCAGGTTGCTCCTTACGATTGGAAGGGTTTTCTGCATGAGCGGATTGATTTGATCAATGTTCATGCGGATATGGCAGGGATTGAGCGGGGTGGATACAAGGTTGCGTACCAGGATCATCCGTCCAAGTTCGACCGGGATTCGGGTGGCGGACGCATGCCTTCAGGGCCTAACGTGTGGTATTCGTTGGGTTTACGGCTGGCTAAGGATGGAACGGTCTATGACGTTCGCTGGGGTAGTCCGGCGGATAAGGCGAAGATTGCTCCGGGTGAGAAGATCCTTGCCATCAATGACAAGGTCTTTACGTATAGCACTGATACTGTTGGGGATACCGACACGATGATGGGCGACAATCCGCTGCATGATGCGCTTGTTGCGGCCAAGACTGGTAGCGAGCCGATTCGTCTGTTGATTCAGTCGGAGAGCTACATTCGCCCCGTAGATGTTGATTATCACGATGGAGAGCGCTTTCCTGTGATGGTTCGGGTGGATGGGGCGAAGGATTATCTGGATGAGATCACGACTCCGCTGACCAAAACTGACGCCAAGTAACCCTCCGCCCGACGGTGACTGTATGTGCCGTCGGGCGGAGCTGTTTTTGTGCGTAATATGCCCATTTTCACGGTGTTTTGCACGGATCGGCCGGATGCGATTTACGGTCCTATGGACGGTGTTTTACGGTGAGAAATGGGCTTACGGTGAAACACGGTGTTTTTGGGGGGTGCGTAGGGGAAAGCGCCAGTGGGGACGCGGGTTTCGGGTTTTGGCCGAAGCTAGGGCCTCG
>Ga0302313_10000818_pt1 | contig 25252 bp, 18 predicted proteins | sample III_Palsa_N2_2_FD_200454 | JGI IMG/M metagenome (GOLD analysis project Ga0302313, IMG submission 200454) | Peat permafrost microbial communities from Stordalen Mire near Abisko, Sweden - III_Palsa_N2_2 | ecosystem: Environmental > Terrestrial > Soil > Palsa > Peat permafrost | place: Sweden...
ATTCATGAACAAAGTATCCCACAACGTGACGGTCCAGCAGCTGATCGCACGCGGCGCCCGGCGCCTGCAACGCGCCCGGGTTTTCTTTGGCCACGGCACCGACAACGCCTGGGACGAAGCCGCCGCGCTGGTGTGGCACGCCCTGCGGCTGCCGACACCGAGCGCGCGGCTTTACGCGCAGCTGACGACCACCAGCCAACAGCAAGCGGCGCGGGCGCTGATCGGCCGTCGCATAAAGGAGCGCACGCCCGCGGTGTATCTGACGGGTGAGACCTGGTTCGCGGGGCTGCGTTTCAAAACCGATCCGCGCGCGCTCATTCCGCGCTCGCCGCTCGCCGAACTCATCGAGCGCGGCTATGCGCCGTGGATCGATGCCCGGCGGGTGCGCCGCGTGCTGGATATCGGCACCGGCAGTGGCTGCATCGCCATCGCCACCGCCCGCCTGCTGCCCCGGGTCAACGTCGATGCCGTCGACATCTCCGCTGACGCCCTCGCGCTGGCCGCCCTCAACGTGCGACACCACCGGCTTGGCCGGCGGGTGCGCCTGATCGAATCGGATTACTTCCGCGCCCTGCGTGGCCAGCGCTACGATATCATTGTCAGCAACCCGCCCTATGTCGGGGCGCGCGAGATGCGGTCGCTGCCGCCGGAGTATGCTCACGAGCCGCGCCTGGCGCTGGCTTCGGGCCGGGACGGCATGGACGCGGTACGGGCGATCCTCGCCGGCGCCGGCAGGCATCTGAATCCCGGAGGCATTCTCATCGTGGAAGTGGGCAATACCGAAGTCGCAGTGCGGCGCGCGTTTGCACGTGTGCCGTTCACGTGGCTGACGTTCGAACGCGGTGGTGGCGGCGTATTCGTGCTGCACGCTGAACAGCTCCAGGTCACAAAGCAGTAGTCGCTATGTCCGGAAACACCTTTGGCAGACTCTTCACCGTCACGACTTTTGGCGAAAGCCACGGACCGGCGCTGGGCTGCATCGTCGATGGCTGTCCGCCGGGCCTGGAGTTGGGCGAGGCGGACCTGCAGGGTGATGTAGACCGCCGTCGCACCGGGACCTCGAAGTTCGTCAGCCAGCGCCGCGAAGGCGATGTGGTGCGTATTCTCTCCGGTGTCTTTGAAGGCCGCACTACCGGCACCCCGATCGGACTGCTGATCGAGAACACCGACGCCCGCGCGCGCGACTACGAGAAGCTCAAGGACCGGTTCCGGCCGGGCCACGCGGACTATACCTATCAGCAGAAGTACGGCTTCCGGGACTATCGCGGCGGTGGCCGCTCTTCGGCGCGCGAGACCGTCATGCGCGTCGCTGCGGGCGCCATCGCCCGCAAATATCTGCACGAGCGCCTGGGTGCGCGCATTTACGGGTATGTGTCCCAGGTGGGCCCGCTGATACTGGAACCGGTGAACCCGCCCGCTGCGTACGAGAACCCGTTCTTCTGCCCGGACCCCTCGCGGCTCCCCGAGCTCGAGGCGCTGCTGTGGGAAATCCGCGGCGCCGGGGATTCGGTGGGCGCGAAGATCACGGTCATTGCCAGTGGCATGCCGCCGGGCCTCGGTGAGCCGGTGTTCGAGCGGCTGGATGCCGATATCGCCAGTGCCATGATGGGCATCAACGCGGTGAAGGCCGTGGAAATCGGCGCCGGCACGCGCGCCGCCGGCCAGAAGGGCAGCGAGCATCGTGATGAACTCACGCCCCAGGGATTTTTGAGTAATCATGCCGGCGGGGTGCTCGGTGGCATATCCTCCGGTCAGGACATCGTCACGCACGTGACGCTCAAGCCGACATCGAGCATCCAGGTTCCCGGTCGGACCATCAATCTCAACGGTGAACCCGTCGAGGTCGTCACCACCGGCCGCCACGATCCGTGCGTGGGCTTGAGGGCGGTGCCGATCGCGGAGGCGATGCTGGCCATCGTGCTCCTGGACCATTACCTGCGGCATCGCGGCCAGAACATGGACGTGAAGTCCGCGACCCCGATCATTTGAAGGAATTGAAGCAAGCATGAGCGGCAGGGCAGGCGGCGAAGGATTCAATGTGGCGGTGGTCGGTGCCACCGGACTGGTCGGCGAGACCATGATCACGGTGCTCGAGGAGCGGGAATTCCCGGTCAAACAGCTGTTCGCGCTCGCCAGCGAACGCTCACTGGGTAAGTCGGTGTCTTTTCGCGGCAAGCGCCAATCGGTCGAGAATCTTGCCGATTTCGATTTCAGCAAGGTCGATATCGGGCTGTTTTCTCCCGGCGGTGAAGTCTCCCGGGAGTACGCGCCGAAGGCGGCCGCCGCCGGCTGCATCGTCATCGACAATACTTCGGAGTTCCGCTACCTGGACGACGTGCCGCTGGTGGTGCCGGAGGTCAACCCGCAGACCATCGCCCAGTACACCAATCGCGGCATCATCGCCAACCCCAACTGCTCGACCATTCAGATGCTGGTGGTGCTCAAGCCCATTCATGACCTGGCCGGGATCGAGCACATCAATGTCGCAACCTACCAGTCGGTATCGGGGGCGGGGCGCGAGGCCATCGCGGAGCTGGCCACCCAGTCGGCCGCTTTGCTCAGCGGCCAGGGGCCGGTCAAAGCCGGGGTCATCCCGGCGCAGATCGCCTTCAACTGCGTGCCGCAGATCGACCGCTTCGAGGACAATGGCTACACGCGCGAGGAAATGAAGATGGTGTGGGAAACGCACAAAATCCTCGGCGACCCGACGATCCGCGTGAACCCGACGGCGGTGCGGGTCCCGGTGTTTTACGGGCATTCGGAGGCGGTGCATGTGACGACGCACCGTAAGCTGACGGCTGCTGCAGCGCGGCAGCTGCTGAGCAAGGCGCCCGGCGTGACCGTCATGGATGAGCGGCGACCCGGCGGGTATCCCACGGCAGCCGTCGAGGCAGCGAACCGCGACACAGTTTATGTGGGGCGCATCAGGGATGATATGTCGTCAGAGCGTGGGCTTGACCTATGGATCGTCGCAGACAATGTTCGCAAGGGAGCAGCCACGAACAGCGTCCAGATCGCCGAGATTTTGGCGCGCGACTATTTATAAGTTATATTGCCGTCCGTAGCGTGGATTTGCGCAATCCTGTCCATGCTTTTGTTTTTTTAGACATTTCTCTCGGCCGGTGTGGTGCGGAGTATCGTGAATGACTGCCAATTCCCTTAAGTGGACGCTGGCGGCGTTGATCGTTGGCTCGCCAGCCGCGATGGCGCTTGGCCTGGGTGACATCCACCTGCATTCGTCACTCAATGCGCCACTCGACGCTGATATTGACCTTATCGGCGCAACGCCTGAGGATCTCGCGAACCTCAAGGCTCAGGTAGCCTCGCGGGACGAATTCGTGAAGAACGGCCTGGACTGGCCGGCCTTCCTGTCGTCGGTGACCTTGAACCCCATGCACACCAGCGATGGGCGCGACATCATCAAGGTGCACTCCGGGCAGGCAATTACCGAGCCCTTCGTCACGCTGCTCGTTGAAATCAACTGGGCGCGGGGCCATGTGTCCCATGAATACACGGTGCTGCTGGACCCGCCGGTCTTCACACCGGATCAGGGCCAGGCCGCAGCCCCCGTGGTCGCCCCGGCCGTGGGCGCCGCCACCCCGCGCGGCGGCAACATCCAGCGGGAACCGGCGGCAACGCCTCCGCCAGAAGCTGCTGCGCCCCCGGCACCCGCACCGTCGCCGGCGCCGCCCGTGGCCAGTGCCGCCGCCGGTTCTGCCGCGGCGAGCTACCGCGTGCAGCGTGGCGACACCCTCTCGCGGATTGCCGCGCACGAGTCAACGAGTTCCACGAAGCCGGACCTGCGCCGCTGGATGGTGGCGGCGTACCAGGGCAACCTGGACGCGTTCGACAAGAACATGAACGTCCTGCGGGCGGGCGCCGTGCTGCGCCTGCCTGATGCCACCGCCCTCGGTGCGGTCAGCACCGGTGAAGCGCTGGCCGAAGTGCGCCGCCAATACGCGGCCTGGCACTCGAGCGCGCCGGCCACGACCGCTACCCCCGGTCCCGCCCCGGCCCCAGCCCCAGCCAACGATACGGGTCGACTGCGCCTGGTGACGCCGGGCACGGCCGCCGGAACCGGCGCGACCGCCGCGAGCGCGGCGGATTCACGTGCGCTGCAGGGTAAGGTCCAGCAGCTGCAGTCGCAGCTGGATGAGTCGCAGCGCCTGCTGGCGGTGCGCAACGCGGATCTGGCGAAACTGCAGGAACAACTGGCCGCGGCACAGGGTGCAGCCCGATCAAATGCCGCACCGGCGCCGGCACCTGCGCCGACACCCAGCGCGGCCCCGGAGGCGACTCCTGCGCAGACCGCTGCGCCCGCGGCCGAGAGTTCCGCCGCCACCGAGTCGCAGGCCTCTGCGCCGGTGAGCGCAGACAACGGCGCGCCGGAGTCCTCGGCGCCGAAGCATCGGCCGCATGTCGTGCCGGTTGCCACCGACCAGGGCGGTGCCTCGGTCCTCGACACGGTACTGCAGTACTGGTGGCTGCTGGCGGCGCTGGTGGTGGCCATTGTCGCCTTCCTCGGCTTCCGCAGCTGGCGCGAGCGGCGCCAGTCGAGCTTTGATGACTCGCTGAGCCGGCTCAACAGCCACGCCGATACCCTCACCGGTCAGCACGATGCGACGTTCGACACCCAGCCCCTGGTGCCGCTGCGCGATCAGTCGATCCTGGTCGAGGAATCCGGCACGCATGCCAAGCCGCGCATCGAAGGGGCGCCGCGGCCCAGCGCGCCGCACATCTCGGCCGACCAGACCATCAGCGCTGAAACCGCGGTCAACCTGGATCAGGGTGACCCGCTGGCCGAGGCCGACTTCCACATGGCCTATGGTCTGTACGACCAGGCCGCGGATCTGGTGCGCATCGCAATCCAGCGTGATCCCACGCGTCGGGACCTGAAGCTGAAACTGCTCGAGGTCTTCTTCGTCTGGGGTAACAAGGAGCAGTTCCTGCACAGTGCCCACGAGCTCGCCGGCACGCGTGCTGAAGCGGCGCCGGGCGAGTGGGAAAAGATCCTCATCATGGGCAAGCAGATCGCGCCCGAGGATCCGCTGTTCTCCGGAGGTGCTGGCATCAGCGGCGCCGCCGCCGCGGGCGTGGATCTGGACCTCGAAGGCGGCCAGAACGCGAGCATCGATTTCGATGTGGTGGGCTCGCCCTCCGCGGTCGTCCGCGCCGTGGATGACATCGATCTGGACATCGGCACCGCCATTGGCGAGCGCGATCCCACGGCCGAAGCGGCCGCGGCGCAGGCCACCGACAAGAATTTCGCGTTGACCGATGAAGAGGTCAACGCGGCCACCGGCTCGACGCAGGAAATGACTGCGGGCCGCATGGCGGCCGCCCGCTTCGGTGGTTTGAACGAAGGCGTGACGGTCGAGTCGCCCACCATCGATCAGCAGCTGGCCGCGACCACCAACAACAGCACGGTGACCGTCCGCGAGAAGGTCGAGAGGGCCCTGCAGCAGACGCCGCATGCCGAGCAGACGGCGGAACTCGCCATCGACGATCTGGGGCTGGACCTCAATTCCCTGGACACGGTGGATCAGCCGGCGCTGGGCGCGGGCGCGGATGCGCCGACGATGGTGGCGGGCCTCGATGAGCATTCGCGCCGTCTGTTGGAAACCGCCGAGCAGAGCCGGCCGGAATTCGGTCTCGACGCTGCCGAGACGCCCACCGGGTCCTGGCAGTTCGATGGCGCCTCAACTGACACGCCGGGCGGCATGCCTGCCGAGCATGAGCATGAGCATGATATCGGAGCCACCGCCAGCCTGCAGGCGCTGACGAATGATCTGGACTTCAACCTGGGGTTGCCCGAGGCGCCGCCGCCGAGCGACACGGGCCGCCACAACGGCCTGGATCTGGATGTCGGCACCGCGACCTTGCCGGATACGGCGTTCACGCAGACCCAGAAAATCGGCACCGAGGACCTGGCGCTGCCGGACCTCGAGCCGGTGACCATGAGCGAAGTGGGCACGAAGCTGGATCTGGCGCGTGCCTACATGGACATGGGCGATCCGGAGGGTGCGCGCAATATCCTCGAGGAAGTCGTTGCTGAAGGATCCGTGGCCCAGAAACAGGAAGCCCAGCGTCTCATCGAGTCGCTGCCCGGCTGAGCCGAAAGGTCCCTTGCCACGGATTGCCGTCGCGCTGGAGTACGACGGCGCACAGTTCGCCGGCTGGCAGACCCAGCAGGCGGGCGTGAGCAGCGTGCAGCAAACGGCTGAAGCCGCCTTCAGCCGGATTGCGGATGAACCGGTGGGCCTGATCTGTGCCGGCCGCACCGACGCCGGCGTGCATGCCCTGGGTCAGATCGCCCACTTCGACACCCGGGCCCTGCGCGACGAACGCAGCTGGATCCTGGGGGCCAACGCCAACCTCCCCGACAGCATCAGCATCCGCTGGGCACGGGCGGTGCCCGGTCACTTCCATGCGCGCTACAGCGCTGAGGCGCGCACCTACCGCTACTTCGTGCTGAACCGCCTGGGCCGCTCGGCGCTGGCGGCGCACCGCGCAGCGCTGATCTACCGGCCGCTCGACGCAGCGCGCATGAGCGCCGCGGCCGCGCTGCTCCTGGGTGAACACGACTTCAGCGCATTCCGGGCCGCCGGCTGCCAGGCGCGCTCTCCCATCCGCCGGCTGTATACGCTCGAGGTGCAACGCCGCGGGGACCACGTGATCATCGAAGCCACCGCCAATGCCTTCCTGCAGCACATGGTGCGCAACCTGGTGGGCCTGCTGCTTCAGATCGGGGTGGGCAAGGCGCCGCCGGAGTGGGCCGCCGAGGTGCTGGCCGGGCGCGATCGGACCCGCAGTGCCCCGACCGCGCCGGCCGCGGGCCTGTATTTCTGGAAGGTCGCCTACCCGAAGGCGTTCGGGCTGCCCGAGGAGGCGGCCGGGCCGGTATCGGCTATCATCCCGGACCCGCCCTCCGGGGAGGTTTAGTGGAAAAAGCTGCCATGTCGTGGTTCGAGAAGATCATGCCCTCGCGCATCAAGACCGAGCGCCGCACGCGCTCGGTGCCCGAAGGGCTGTGGATCAAGTGCCCGGCCTGTGATGCGGTGCTCTACCGGGCCGAGCTTGAACGCAACCTTTACGTGTGTCCGAAGTGCAGCCACCACATGCGCATCAGGGCGCGCCAGCGTCTGCGCTGGTTTCTGGACGAGGGCGAGCACGTCGAAGTCGGTGCGGGCGTGCAGCCTGAGGACATTCTGAAGTTCAAGGACAGCAAGCGCTACAAGGACCGCCTGGCGCAGGCCCAGAAGGCGACCGGAGAGAAGGACGCGCTGGTGGTTCTGGCGGGACAGCTGTTGGGCAACCCGGTGGTCGCCTGCGCCTTCGAATTCGAATTCCTCGGCGGTTCGATGGGCTCGGTGGTCGGTGAGCGGTTCCGGCGCGGCGTCGAGTTCTGCATCGCCAATCGCATGCCCTTCGTGTGCTTCACGTCCAGCGGTGGTGCGCGCATGCAGGAGGCGCTGTTTTCATTGCAGCAGATGGCCAAGACCAGCGCGGCGCTGGCCCGCCTCGCCAGGGCGCGGCTGCCCTACGTCGCCGTCATGACCGACCCGACCATGGGCGGTGTTTCCGCCAGCCTCGCCATGCTCGGTGACCTCAATCTCGCCGAGCCGCGCGCGCTCATCGGCTTTACCGGTCCGCGCATCATCCAACAGACCATGCGCGAGACCTTGCCCGAGGGCTTCCAGCGCAGCGAGTTCCAGCTGGAGCATGGTGCGGTGGACATGATCGTGGATCGGCGCGACATGCGCGACCGCATCGGCGGCATGCTGGCGATGCTGATGAAGCAGCCGCCACGCGCAGCCTAGATGAAGGAACCGCAGCGCACGCTGGCCGAATGGCTCGCGTTGCAGGAGCAGGTGCACACCCGCTCCATTGATCTGGGCCTGGGTCGGGTGGGCACCGTCGCCGCGGTTCTGCATCTGGAGCGTCCGCGCTACCGCGTGATCACGGTTGCCGGCACCAACGGCAAGGGCTCCACGGTTGCGACCCTGGAGGCCTTGCTGCTGGCCCAGGGATTGCGGGTCGGCACCCTCACATCGCCCCATCTGCTGCGCTACAACGAACGTATTCACGTCGATGGCCGCGAGGCGACGGATGCCGAGCTGGTTGCCGTATTTGAAACCATCGAGGCAGCCCGCGCTGCCACGACGCTGACCTTCTTCGAATACAACACCCTGGCGGCGCTGCTGCTGTTTGCGCAGCGGCAGGTCGATGTGGCGGTACTGGAGGTCGGGCTGGGGGGACGCCTGGATGCCACCAACCTCGTCGATGCGGATGTCGCCGTGCTGTGCTCGGTGGGCTTCGACCATCGCGACTGGCTGGGGGACACACTCGAGGCCATCGGTGCCGAGAAAGCCGGAATTTTCCGCAAAGGCCGGCCGGCGGTCCTGGGTACGAGCGAGATGCCGGCAAGCGTCCAGGCCATCATCGAACAGCTCGGCGCCCGGGCGGTGATCGCCGAGCGCGAGTTCAGCTGGCAGATCGGCGCGGACTCCTGGACCTATCGGGGCCTGCAGGGCGAGATCAGCGCTCTGCCACCGCCGCGATTGGCCGGCCGCATCCAGTATCGCAACGCGGCGACGGCGCTGGCTGCCGTCGAGTCCCTCATGCAGGTCGCCGGCAACTCGCTGCGTTGCGCACCGCTGACGCGTGAGATCATCGCAACCGCGCTGGGCGCCGTCGTCGTGGCGGGCCGCTTCCAGATCATCCCGGGGCCGGTGGAGTGGATACTGGATGTATCGCACAACGAACCGGCGGCACGCATCCTGAAGGACAATCTCGCGGATCGGCCCAGCAGCGGTCGCACGATCGCGGTGTGCGGCATCCTGCAGGACAAGGACGCCGCGGAAATCGCGCAGGTGCTCCAGGGTGCCGCGGATGTCTGGATCGCCTGTGCGTTGCCGGGCCCGCGTGGCGGTTCCGCCGCGGAACTTGCGGCGCGCCTCGCACCGACGATCAGGGTCACCCATCAGGCCGCCACCGTGGCTGCAGGCTGCGAGCTCGCGCGTCAGCTCGCGCGCCCCGCAGATCGGGTGCTGGTCTTCGGCAGTTTCAGCACCGTGACCGCGGCGCTCGAATGGCTTCAGCTACACTGAGGCCCACTTGGAACAGCAAGCCAAACTGAGACTCACCGGCGGCGTCATACTGGTCGTGCTGCTGGTACTGCTGGTGCCGGAGCTCCTGACCGGTCCGCGGCCGCCGCCGCCGCCGACGCCCGCGCAGCCTGATCAGGCGCCGATGCGCTCCTACACTATGGAGCTTGGCGAGTCCGTGCACGCGAACAGCGCGCCGGTGGCCGCGTCGACCACCGTACCGCCGGCCACCGAGCCGGCCGTGCGAACGCCGGTGTCGAGCGCACCGGTACCCGCGGCCGCGCCGGCAACAGCATCTGCACCGGCGCCGGCAGCGGTAGTCGAAGCGCCGCCACCGCGGCGTACTGCAACTGTGGCGCCGACACCGACACCGAAAAGTGCGCTGCATGCGGTGGCCGCCAACAAGAGCAGCGAGCGCAACACCGCCGGCTGGACGGTGCAGCTGGGCACTTTCAACAGTCGCGAAAATGCCGCACATCTGGTGGCAGGCCTTAAGTCACATGGCTTCAGCGGCTCCATTGCGGAGGCGACGAAGAGCGGCCACAAGCTGTACCGGGTCCGGGTGGGCGCCGAACGAGATCGGGCGTCGGCCCAGAAACTGCTGGCGCGCCTCAAGGCCGCAGGCGAGAAGGGCGGGGAGATCGTCCCCCGATGAAAATCCTCACCTGCGACGCTTGAAAAACTTGAGTCGGTCCGCACGTTTGCAACCGGGCTCTAGTACAATCCCCGGCGCCATTTCGGCCGCCTGCAGGCATTGATGCATCCGTCATTTCCGCTCAACACCGCCGACTACCTGATTATCGCGACCGTGGTCATTTCGGGCACCGTCGGCCTGTTCAGAGGTCTGCTGCGCGAAGTTGTCGCCGTGTGCACCTGGATTGTCGCCGCGTTCGTGGCGTGGCATTTCGCCGGCGCGCTTGCGCCCCACCTGGGCGGTCTGCTTGCACAGGATGCGGTGCGGCCCTGGGCCGCCAGGCTGATCCTGTTCATCGTGGTGCTGCTGCTGGGACACGCGGTCGGAGTCATCCTCAATTATTTCGTGCGTCTGTCGCTGTTCACCGGCGTCGACCGCTTCCTCGGGCTCTTGTTCGGGCTGGTGCGGGGCGGGCTGATCGTCGGCGCGGCGGTCATTGTCTGCCAGACCGTGCGGCTGGATGGTGAGCCGTGGTGGCACGAGTCGATGCTGTTGCCCTACGGCGAGGACGCCGCGGCGCTGCTGTGGTCGTTGGGCGGCAGCCAGTTCAAACACCATGAGGTTTCCGCGGCAAATCTCGCGGTGCGCTAGCAAAGCAAAGCAGGAGGTCTTGGCATGTGCGGAATAGTTGGGATCGTCGGGACCAGTCCCGTCAATCAGCGTCTGTACGATGCACTGACGGTGCTGCAGCACCGCGGGCAGGATGCAGCGGGCATCGCCACGGCCTCGGGCGGTGCGCTGTCGATCCGCAGGGGCGCGGGCCTGGTCCGTGACGCCTTCCAGCAGCACGACATGCTGGAACTGCGCGGCGACATGGGAGTGGGCCATGTGCGCTATCCGACCGCCGGCGCCGATGGCGCCACCGAGGCACAACCGTTCTACGTGAATGCGCCGTATGGCATCTGCCTGGCACACAACGGCAACCTGACCAATGCCTCCGAACTGGCCGATGTCCTGATCCGTGAGGACCGGCGGCATCTGAACACGACCTCGGATTCCGAGGTGCTGCTGAACGTGTTTGCCTCCGAGCTGCAGCGCGTCGGGACCCCCCGTGTCACCGCCGGCGACATTTTCGCGGCGCTGAATGCAGTCTATCGCCGCTGTCGCGGCGGCTATGCCGTGGTCGCCATGGTCATCGGCCACGGCATCTTAGGGTTTCGCGATCCGAACGGCATCCGGCCGCTGGTGCTCGGACGGCGCGAGACCGCGAAGGGCCCGGAATGGATGCTTGCCTCGGAGAGCGTGGCGCTGGACATGCTGGCGTTCCAGTTCGTACGTGACATCGGCCCGGGTGAGGCGGTGTTCATCGATGAGCAGGGCCGGCTGCATTCCCAGCAGCTGGTCGCCAGCGTCCAGCACACCCCGTGCATTTTCGAATACGTGTACTTCGCGCGTCCGGACTCGATCATGGATAACATCTCCGTGTACCGCGCCCGCATGCGCATGGGCGATCGGCTCGCCGAGAAGATCCTGCGCGCACGTCCCAACCACGACATCGACGTGGTCATTCCGATTCCCGACACCAGCCGCACGGCCGCCCTGCAGCTGGCGCAGCGGCTGGGCCTGAAGTACCGCGAGGGCTTCACCAAGAACCGCTATATCGGCCGCACCTTCATCATGCCCGGTCAGGAGCAGCGCGAGAAATCCGTACGCCGCAAGTTGAACGCCGTGGATATGGAGTTTCGTGGCAAGACCGTGCTGCTGGTGGATGACTCCATCGTGCGTGGCACGACTTCCGCGCAGATCGTGGAGCTGGCGCGTGAGGCGGGTGCCCGCAAGGTGTATTTCGCCTCCGCCGCGCCACCGGTGCGCTTCCCGAACGTCTACGGCATCGACATGCCCGCCGCCAGCGAGCTGGTGGCCAGCGGTCGTACCGACCAGGAAATCGAGGGCGTCATCGGCGCGGACTGGCTGATCTATCAGGATCTGCCCGACCTCGTGGCCGCCTGCTTGCATGACAACGCGAAGATCACGGAGTTTGACACCTCATGCTTCTCCGGCAGCTACATCACCGGGGATGTCACGCCGGAGTACCTGCAGCGCCTGCAGCGTGAACGATCTGATGCCGCCAAGGCACAACGCCGCGACGAGCGCCGCGGATCGTTGCGCGTTGTCCGCTGAACGTGACCGGAACTGATCCGCGTCGTCAGCTCCTTCTCGAACTGCTGCAGGCCGGTCTCGCCGCAGTGGACGGCCGGCGTTGCACCGCGGCGAGCCTGAAGTCACTGATCAGCGGGCACTCCCCGGCGACGCGTTACCAGGTGGCGGCAGTGGGCAAGGCCTCCGGTGCCATGGCACTCGGGGCGCACGATGTGCTCGGTCCGCGTCTGCTGCGCACACTCGTCATCGCCAAGGATGGTCATCTGCAGCCCGCAGTTGCGGCGCTGCCGGCCAGCGAAGTCATGGAAAGCAGCCATCCGGTTCCTGATGCACGCTCGCTGCGCGCCGGTGAGCGACTGTTTGAATTCGTGACGGCGCTGCCGGCGGATGTGGTGCCGGTATTCCTCATCTCCGGGGGCGCATCGAGCCTCGTGGACGTACTGGCTCCCGGGTACACCCTGGAGGATCTGCGGCAACTCAACAGCGCGGGATTGGCCAGCGGCCAGGAGATCGGCGAACTCAATGCCCGACGGCGGCGCATCTCGAAACTCAAGGGCGGCGGCGTGACGGCGCTGCTGCGCGGTCGCCCGGCGCTGGCGCTGTTTGTATCGGACGTGCCCGGGGATGATCCGGCGGTCATCGGCAGCGGCATCCTCGGTCCCGTTGCCGCAGCAGGCGCCGTGCAACCCGATGCCGTGACACGCCGCATCATCGCCCGCATCGAGGATGCGATGCAGGCCGTGGGCGACCGGGCCGGTGACTTGCGCACCTCGATCAGCGCGACGCGCTTCGCCGGGGATGCCGATCGGTTGGCAGTGCGCCTCACCCACGAACTGTGGCTCAGCGAGGCGCAGGTGTGTGTCTGGGGCGGCGAATCCGTGGTGCGCCTGCCGCCCCAGCCGGGACGCGGCGGTCGCAACCAGCACCTGGCGCTGGCCGCGGCGCGGCTGATCGCCGGTGTGGATGATCTGCTGTTCCTCGCGGCGGGAACGGATGGCACCGATGGACCCACGGAGGAGGCGGGCGCACTGGTGGACGGGGAGACCTGCGGCCGGGTGACGGTTGCAGGACTGGACGTGGAGCGCTGCCTGTCGACCGCGGACTCGCAGCCGGCCCTGGCGGCGGCCGGGGATCTGGTCCATACCGGCCCGACGGGCACCAATGTCGGTGACCTGGCGGTGGGTCTCAAACTTTCCAGCGATCAGGCGCAGGCCTGGTACGCGCGGCACAGCGCCCGCGCGCCCCTGCTGTAGACTGCGCCCATGCGGCTCATGGTGATCGGCAATGATCCGGCGTTGCACGCGCGGCTGCGCAACAGCGTTGAGATTCGCTGGCTGGAGTCGGATGTCGTCGACTACAACCCGCGCGAGCGCGGCTCGCTGCCGCGCGACATCCGGGCGCAGGGCTTCGATGCGGTCCTCCTCGATCATGCCTGGTGCGACCTGGAGGACCATTCGCGCAGCATCGCCGAACTCACGCGCCTGACGGTGCGGGCGGGTTTCGCGCCGGTGGTGTTTCTTGCCGAACAGACCGGCGATGCCCTGTGCGAGGCGGCGCTGAACGCCGGCGCCTGTGCCGCCGTCGGGCGCAATGACTCCTCCTCGGACGCGCTGCTTGCGGCCATCAGCGGCGCCGCCGCGCTGCAGGCCGCCGCCCGCGAGCGGCGCCACCATTCGGGGCTCTTTGCGCAGGAGCAGCGTTTCAATGGTGTGCGGATTCCCGGCTACCGGCGGGTGCGCACGCTCGCGGTCGGGCACTTTGCCGAGCTGCACGTTGCCGAAAGTGACCTGCGCGGCGAACTGGTCGCCATCAAAGTGGCGCGGGACATCACGACCGATTCGAATCTCGACCACGCCTTCCGCCGGTTGCTGCAGGAGCACGACATGGCGCAGCGCGTGGCACCGGAGTACGTCGTCAAGGTGTACGACCTGGGCATCAGCGATGAGCATGCCTACATGGTCATGGAGTACTTCGACTCCGGGGACCTGCGGCGGCGCCTGCGCTCACCGCTGCGCACGAGCGATGCACTGCGGATGGCACGGGCGATTGCGCAGGGACTGTCAGCGGTGCATGCGACCGGGGTCCTGCACCGGGACTTGAAGCCCGCCAATATCATGCTGCGCCGAACCGGCGGGGTGGCCCTCATCGATTTCGGTCTGGCCAAGGATGCGGCGCTCGCGGCCGACATCACCGATGCGGGTCAGATCATCGGCACGCCCCATTACATGAGCCCGGAGCAGGGCCATGGCGAGCCCATCGACGTTCGCAGTGACCTGTACAGCCTGGGCATCATCCTGTTTGAGATGCTGACCGGCCGTAAGCCGTTCATGGCCGAGAATCCGATGGCCATCATCTACATGCACCGCAAGTCACCGGTGCCGCAGCTGCCGGAGGCACTGCTCGCGCTGCAGCCGTTGCTGCAGAAGTTCCTCGCCAAGGAGCCGACGGACCGTTTCGCGACGGCCGAGCAGGCGGCCCAGGCACTGCGCGCGGCGCTGGTGGAATTGCAGGCGCGCGAGCGCGCGGCGTGAGCGCCGACGAGCGCGCGGACGAGCGCGCCGTCCCGGAGCAGATTCTGCTGGCGGCCACCCCGGATGCGTGGCTCACGGCCGCTTGCGCGCGCTGGCCGGAACTGCTGGTGGATCACCTGGGCTGCGAGAAGAAAGCGGCCTCCACCGCACTGGCGCTGATCTTCGCGTATCCGGAAGACGCGGTCCTGACCCAGGCGCTGTCGCGCCTGGCGCGCGAGGAGCTGCGGCATTTCGAACAGGTGCAGACCCTCATGCAGGAACTGGCGGTGCCGTACGCGCGTGCCAAACCCGGTCGCTACGCAGCGGGACTGCGCGCGGTGTCGAGGACCTCAGAGCCGCACCGCAAACTGGACCTGTTACTGACGGGTGCGCTGATCGAGGCGCGCTCGGCCGAGCGGTTCGCGCGGCTGACGCCACGGCTAGCGGCGCCACTGGCTCGGTTCTACGGACAGCTCGAGCGCTCCGAAGCCCGGCATTTCCAGCTCTATCTGCGCCTGGCAATCGAGGCGGCCGCGGCCAGCGGGCTCAACTGGCGCGAACGACTCGGCGTGCTCGCCCACCGGGAAGCGGAACTCGCCACGGCGCCGGATGACCAGTTCCGCTTTCATTCCGGACCGCCCCCCGCGCCTGGCTAGGGCACGGCGTGGTCGTATTCCAGCGTGTACTGGAAGTTGTAGATCCCGGAGTTGGTGATGGTGGAGGTGACCGAGAGCGTTCCATCCCGATCGAGCGAGTAGCGCACTTCGGACTGCGGACCTTTGTCGCCGCCGGCCTGCGTGCGAATCACATAGTCATCGCCATCCCAGCCCAGCGTGCGGTTGGCCGCACCGCGCGTTGTGGTCACCACGCTCTTTTCGCCCGAGGTGTAGCTGTTGATGACGTGCTTGCCGTCGGGCATGGTGATGTTGACCGTGATGCCGGTCGCGCTCTGGGTGATCGACAGACGCGGTGGCATGGCGAAGTGATGTTCCGGCGAGCCGGGGCGGGCGCCGCCGCCGAGCTCGCCCCCTTGCGGCATCCCGCCCCCCATGCCGCGACCGCGGCCGCCGCCGCCGCCGCGCCGTCCGCTACCCGTACTGCTGGGGCTCGATGAACCGACGACGGCGTTCTGCACCGGAACCGCTTCCTGCGGGAAATCACTCAAGGCCAGGTCGATCTGCCACTCCCCGCCAAGATCGATGTCCCGTGGCGCCCGGGTTGCGAGGGTGGTCGAGCAGCTGCTGAGTGCAGCGTCCGCAGTAATCACAAAAAGTGCTGATAGGATGCAACTCAGTCGTGACAATTGTTGTCTCCGTTGGGACGGCTCGTGCGTTGGATACAAAAGCAAAGACCTAAGGTTCGCTGGTTCAGTTTTTTGCACAATCTTTTACAAACAGTTAGCTCTAGCAACGAGCTGGAGCAGGAAGCGTTCAGCCATGACGGACCAACCGCATATTCTCATTGTTGACGACGATCGCGAGATCCGCGCGCTGCTCGCCAAGTATCTCGACACCAACGGCTTCCGGACCACAGCGGTGGCAGACGGCAAAGCAATGACTGCTGCAATGCAGCAAAACCATTTCGATCTCATCGTACTCGACCTGATGCTGCCCGGCGATGATGGCCTGGCGCTATGTCGCGAACTGCGGCGGCACTCGCAGGTGCCGATCATCATGCTCACCGCACGCGGCGAGGATGTGGACCGCATCGTGGGTCTCGAAGTCGGTGCCGATGATTATCTGGCCAAGCCTTTCAACCCGCGCGAGCTGCTGGTGCGGATCAAGGCGGTCCTGCGGCGCGCCGCGCATGCGCCCCGTGATCCGGACTCGGCGCACGTGCGCACCTTCCGCTTCGGCGGCTGGCAGTTGAATACCACCACCCGAACGCTGACCGACAGCGAGGGTGCGTCGGTGGCATTGAGCGGTGCGGAGTACCGGCTGCTGACCGTGCTCCTGGGTTCGCCCAGCCGGGTGCTGTCACGCTCGCAGCTGGCCACCCTGCTGCGCGGCCGCGAGGCCGATCCGCAGGATCGCAGCATCGATGTGCGCGTGAGCCGCCTGCGCCAGCTGCTGGGAGATGATGCACGTGCCTCGCAGATCATAAAAACCGTCTATGGAGAGGGGTACGTCATTGGGGTTGCTGTCGAGACCGCCTGAAAGCGCGCGCGGCAGCCGCGGCTGGCGGCTGCCGTTCTGGCCGAGTTCGCTGTTCGGGCAGCTGTTCTTCGCCGTGTTCATCGGCGTGCTCGCCGCGACCCTGATCTCCCTGTTCCTCGTCTCCCGCGAACGCGACCGCACCTTGGTGCAGGCCTCGGTGCGCGAGTGGTCGCGACGCGTGGTCGACATGACCGCCTCCATGCAGCTGCTGCAGCCCGGCGAGCGCATCGAGGCGAGTTCGCTGCTGCAGAACTGGCCGCGGCCGCAGTTCCGGCGGCCACGTCCGCCGCCGGAGTCGATGTTCGAACCGCTGTTCCAACCTCCGGGCACGCCGGCGCCGATCCCGGATTTCAGGCAGTCACTCGAGCAGCAGCTGCGCCTGGTGTTCGGTCCCGGCTACCAGGTTGCCGTGACGCCGACCACCGACCCCGGCAAGACCGCCATGACGCTGGGCCGCCCCGGCGCCGAATCCTTCGAACGCGGTGGCCAGCTCTATGATGTCAGCGTCGGCTTGCCCGGCGGTGACACGCTGCTCTTCAGATTGGCCCAGGGGCAACGCACCGTGCCGCTGCCGCGCTCGCTGCTGTTCAACCTCATCCTGCTCGCAGTGCTGATTGCCATTGCGCTGTATGCGGTAACTCGCGGCATCACCCGCCCGCTGTCCAAACTCGCCCGCGCGGCCGAGGCCGTCGGCCGTGACATCCGCCAGCCGCCGCTCATCGAGAGCGGTTCGCGGGAGCTGCGCGATGCCGCGCGCGCCTTCAACACCATGCAGGAGCGGATGCAGCGCTACGTGGACAGCCGCACCCGCGTGCTCGCCGCCATGTCGCACGACCTGAAGACCCCGCTCACGCGCCTGCGGCTGCGCATGGCAACGCTCGACGATCCTGATCTGCAGACCCGCGTCGATCAGGACCTGAGTGAAATGGAAAGCATGGTGCACGGGGCGCTGGCGCTGCTGCGCGGCCTCAATGACGATGAGCCGGCCGAGGCCCTGGACATCAACGAGCTGCTCGCGAAGCTGCAGGTCGAATTTGCGGACATGGGCACTCCCTTCGTCGTGCAGGGTGAGGCCCGGGTGCTGTACGCCGCCAAGCCCATGGCCCTGAAGCGTTGCCTCACCAACCTCATCTCCAATGCCACGAAGTTCGGTGGGGGAGTTAGCGTGACGGTCGAGGACGGCCCCGCGGTGGTGATCATGATTCGTGATCAGGGGCCCGGAATTCCGCAGGAGCATCTGGCGAAGGTGTTTGAGCCGTTCTACCGGGTCGAATCCTCGCGCAACCGCGATACCGGTGGCACTGGCCTCGGGCTGTGCATCGCCCGTGATATCGCGCAGGCCCATGGCGGGGCGCTGGTACTGGCGAATCTGCCCCAGCGCGGGTTGCAGGCGACCCTGACGCTGCCGCGATCCACCTGACGGATCAGGATCGACCCAGCTCCCGCAGCACCTCTGCCGTATGTTCGCCCAGGCGCGGTGCCGGTCGACTCAAGGACAGTTGCGCGTCGGAGAATACGATCGGTGTGCGGATCGAGGGGATCTGACCAAAATCGATGCGCATGCCCCGCGCCACGACCTGCGGGTCGGCGAACACCGCGGCCAGTGAATTGACCGGTCCTGCGGGAACCTCTTTGAGTTCCAGCCCCGCCAGCAGCTCATCGCGGTGCCGGTGGCGGATGGCGGCCGCCAGCAGTGGCACCAGCACCTCACGGTGCGTGACGCGGGCCTCGTTGCTGGCAAAGCGCGGATCAGCTGCGATCTGCAGCGTGCCGAGCTCTGCGCAGAAGCGACCGAATTGGGCATCGTTGCCGACCGCGACGCAGATCGCACCATCCAGCGCATCGAAGGTCTGATAGGGAACGATGTTGGGGTGTGCATTGCCGAGGCGCTGCGGCGGAATCCCGGAGACCAGGTAGTTGAGTCCCTGGTTGGCGAGTATGCCCACCATGGTGTCGAGCAGCGCCATGTCGATCTGCATGCCCCGACCGGTGCGCTCGCGCTGCGCCAGGGCCGCCTGGATGGCAACGACGCCATAGATACCGGTGATGATGTCGGCGAGTGCGACGCCGATCTTCTGTGGCGGCCCATCCTGCTCGCCGGTGATGTCCATGATGCCGCCCATGCCCTGGATGACGAGGTCGTACCCCGCGCGTGCCGCATAGGGTCCGGTCTGGCCGAATCCCGTCACCGAGCAGTAGACCAGGCGCGGATTGAGGGCGCGCAGGGCCTCGTAGTCGAGCCCGAAGGCCGCCAGTCCCCCGACCTTGAAATTCTCGACCAGTACGTCCGCGCGTGTTGCCAGGTCGAGCACCAGCTGCCGCCCCGCAGGCGTGCCGAAGTCCGCAACCACGGAACGCTTGCCACGATTGCAGCAGTGAAAATATGCGGCATCGCCGGCCACACCATCATGCCCGCACACGAACGGCGGGCCCCAGCGGCGGGTGTCATCCCCAGCGGGGGACTCCACCTTGATCACATCCGCGCCCAGGTCCGCCAGCGTCTGGCCGATCCACGGGCCGGCCAGCACCCGGGCCAGCTCGAGAACCTTCAGGCCCTCAAGCGGAGCATTTGCCTCTTTCGCCATCCGATCATGTTCGCGGGTGGGCCGCGGAATGGCAAATTCCGGTACTCTGTCCCGATGCAAGTGTCTTCCGAACGCATGCTCCCTTCCGGACCCGAGCCCGCCGACCCTGAGACCGAGGAGCGGCTGCGGGAAATACCCTACAACTACACCTCCCTGGCGGACCGCGAGATCGTGATCCGACTGCTGGGACAGCCGGCCTGGGAGCTGCTTCAGGAACTGCGTGGCGAGCGGCGTACCGGCCGGTCAGCCCGCATGCTGTATGAGGTCCTGGGCGACATCTGGGTCGTCGATCGCAATCCGTTCCTGCAGGACGATCTGGTCGACAATCCGAAACGGCGGCGTTCGCTCATCGAGGCCCTGCATCATCGGCTGCGCGAAGTGGAACGTCGACGCGGGCCGGGGGACGTCAATCGCGACGGCACGCGCGAGGTGGAGCGGCGCCGCGAACCGGCGGACGTGAGGCGCGACGGCAACGTGGTGCAGCTGCTGGCAGCGGCGCGCGCCGCGGTGGAGCGTTTCGAAGCCTTCTTTCCGGAACTCGTCGCGATGCGCAAGCGCGCGCGGCGACTCTTTCTGCGGCACACGCGCAAGGACAACGTCCGCTTCGACGCCTACTCGCGCGTGACTCACGTCACTGACGCCACTGACTGGCGCGTCGAACTGCCCTTCGTCATCCTCGCGCCGGACTCGGAAGACGAGATCCCCAATCTGGTGCGCGACTGCATCGAGCTGGGTCTGACGATCATTCCGCGCGGCGGCGGTACCGGCTACACCGGTGGCGCCGTGCCGCTGACCCGCTGGGCCGCCGTATTCAATACCGAAAAACTAGAGGCGCTCGGTGCGGTCGAACAGACCACGCTCCGGGGCGTCCCCAAAAGCCCCGAGCCGGCCCCGCGCAGCGCGACCATCCTGTCAGGCGCGGGTGTCGTCACCCGGCGTGTTACGGAGGCGGCAGAGCGCGCAGGTTTCGTGTTCGCGGTGGATCCCACTTCCGCCGACGCCTCCTGTATCGGCGGCAACATTGCGATGAATGCGGGTGGCAAGAAGGCCGTGCTGTGGGGAACGGCAGTCGACAACCTCGCGTGGTGGCGGATGGTGGATCCGGAGGGCAACTGGCTCGAGGTGACCCGGCTCAACCACAATCTCGGCAAGATCCATGATGCGCCGGTGGCCAGTTTCGAACTCACCTGGAAGGATGGCACCGAGGCTGCGGAGCGCGCCAAGGTATTGCGCACCGAGCGGTTGGATATCCCCGGGGCAACCTTTCGCAAGGTTGGCCTCGGCAAGGACGTGACCGACAAATTTCTCGGCGGCCTGCCGGGAGTGCAGAAGGAAGGCTGCGACGGCCTGATCACCTGCGCGCGCTGGGTGCTGCACCGGATGCCGGCACATACCCGCACGGTGTGCATGGAATTCTTCGGCGAGGCGCGCGATGCGATCCCGAGCATCGTGGAGATCAAGCGCTATCTGGACGGCGCGGGCCGGGCCCGCGGCGCCATCCTCGCCGGCCTCGAGCACCTTGATGAGCGCTACCTGCGGGCGGTCGGTTACGCCACGAAGTCCAAGCGCGGGGCACTGCCCAAGATGGTGCTGATCGGTGACATCGTGGGCGAGGACGAGGCGGCGGTTGCCGCAGCCACCTCCGAGGTCGTGCGCCTCGCCAACGCCCGCTCGGGCGAGGGGTTCATCGCCGTCAGCGCCGAAGCACGCCGCCGGTTCTGGCTCGACCGGGCCAAGACCGCGGCGATTGCGAAGCACACCAATGCCTTCAAGATCAACGAGGATGTGGTAATCCCGCTGGAGCGCCTCGGCGAGTACACCGACGCCATCGAGCGGATCAACATTGAGCTGTCGATCCAGAACAAACTCGAACTGGCAGACTCCCTGCATCGCTATTTCACCGAGACCCGGAAGCTGCAGGCGGACTCGCAGTCTGAGTCCGGCCCCGATCTGCGCCGTACGCTGGCCCTCGAGCTCATCGAGCGGGTACGCAACCGCTGGCGCTTCCTCGTCGAGTCCCTGGACGAGCCGGCGCAGTCGGTCAGCCAGGCTCTGGCCGCGCTGGGATTGAACGTCCCGCCGGAATCGACCGGCTCCCTCCTCGAGTGTCTCCAGGAGCGCAGCATCCGGGTCAGCTGGAAGACCGAGCTGCGCGCGCAGCTTGCCCGGCTCTTCGTCGGCAGCACCTTTGCGCCCGTGCTCGCCGAATGCGATTCCCTGCACAAGCGCATCCTGCAGGGCCGGGTGTGGGTTGCTCTGCACATGCACGCCGGTGACGGCAACGTCCACACCAACATTCCGGTCAATTCGGACAATTACGCCATGCTGCAGAGCGCGAATCGCGCGGTGGCACGCATCATGGACATCGCGCGCAGCCTCGACGGGGTGATCTCGGGCGAACATGGCATCGGTATCACCAAGCTCGAATACCTGACCGATGCGGAACTGGCGGACTTCCGTGGTTACAAGCAGCGCGTGGATCCCAAGGGCCGGTTCAACCTAGGCAAACTGATGCCGGAGGCGGACCTGCGGCGCGCCTACACGCCGAGTTTTGGCCTCCTGGAGCATGAATCGCTCATCATGCAGCAGTCGGACATCAGCAAGATCTCCGACGCGATCAAGGATTGCCTGCGCTGCGGCAAGTGCAAGCCCGTGTGCGCGACCCACGTGCCGCGAGCGAACCTGTTGTATGCGCCCCGTGACAAGATCCTGGCCACCTCGCTGTTGATCGAAGCATTCCTGTACGAGGAGCAGACGCGCCGCGGCGTGTCGATCAAGCATTGGGACGAGCTGTCGGATGTCGCCGATCATTGCACGGTCTGTCACAAATGCCTGGCGCCGTGCCCCGTGAACATCGACTTCGGCGATGTCTCGATGGGGTTGCGCGACCTGCTGCGCCGGATGGGCAAGAAGCGCTTCAATCCCGGAACGGCGGCCTCCATGGTGTTCCTGAACGCGACCAATCCGCGCACCATCAAAGTGGCACGCAAGCTGATGATCGATTGGGGCTACCAGGCGCAGCGCCTGGCGAACCGGGTGCTCAACCGGTTCGCGAAGGCCCAGACCCAGAAGCCGCCCGCGACCACCGGCAGGCCGCCCATCAAGGAGCAGGTGATCCACTTCGTGAACAAGCGCATGCCGGGCGGGCTGCCGAAACGCACCGCGCGGGCGTTGCTCGACATCGAGGATCGCAATTACGTACCGATCATCCGTGACCCGACCGCGACCACCAGCGATACGGAGGCGGTGTTTTACTTTCCGGGCTGCGGTTCGGAGCGGCTCTTCTCCCAGGTCGGTCTCGCCACCCAGGCGATGCTCTGGCATGTTGGCGTCCAGACGGTGCTGCCGCCCGGGTACCTGTGCTGCGGTTATCCGCAGCGCGGCGCGGGCGACTTCGACAAGGCTGAAAAGATCATCACCGACAATCGGGTGCTGTTTCACAGGGTGGCGAACACGCTCAACTACCTCGACATCAAGACGGTCGTCGTGAGCTGCGGCACCTGCTTCGATCAGCTCCAGGGCTATGAGTTCGACCAGATCTTCCCGGGCTGCCGCATCATGGACATCCATGAATACCTGATGGAGAAAGGGGTAAAGCTCGAGAATGCCACCGGCGTGCGCTACATGTATCACGACCCGTGCCACTCGCCCATGAAACGGCACGACCCACTCGCGGTCGTCAACACGCTCATGAACAGCGCTCAAAACGGCATCATCGCCAAGAACGACCGCTGCTGCGGGGAGTCCGGAACACTGGCCATCAGCCGGCCGGACATCTCGACCCAGGTGCGGTTCCGCAAGGAGGCGGAGGTGCGCAGCGGGGTGGATCAGATCCGTGCCGAAGGCCACACGGGCGCGGTGAAGATGCTGACCTCCTGTCCCTCATGCCTGCAGGGTCTCAAGCGCTACGCGGACGACGCCCCCATGGATGCGGACTACATCGTCGTGGAGATTGCGCGGCATCTGCTCGGCGCCGATTGGATGCCTGACTACGTGCGGCGGGCGAACGCGGGCGGGATCGAGCGCGTGTTGGTCTGACGCTCACGGGGCTCGCGGGCCATCCAGCCAAAACCCAGAATGCCCAGATAGCACAGGGCCGGCACGAGCAGGGCGGCGCTGAGCCCCCAATGATCTGCTGTGCTGCCGGTCATGAGCGGCACGATTGCACCGCCGACAATGGATACGCACAGGATCCCGGAGCCCTCCGCGGCACGAGCCCCCAGCCCCTCACAGGCCAGCGAAAAGATGGTCGGAAACATGATCGAGTTGCACAGTCCGATCGACAGCAGCGCCCAGCCTGCCCCCGGTCCCCGGGCGTTGGCCGCGATCAACAGCATCAGCAGCGCCATGCCCGCGACGCCGGCGAGGAGTTTTCCGGGTGAGATCATTTTCAGGAGCCAGGCACCGATGAAGCGGCCCACCATGGCACCGCCCCAGTAAAAGGGAATATGGGCTCCGGCCGCGCCCGGGCCCAGGCCCATCACGGTGGATTGCATGAGGAAACTGACGATCATTGATCCGATGGAGACCTCTGCCCCGACATACAGGAAGATGCCCAGCGCACCGTAGGCAAACCGGCCCTGGCGCAGCAGTCCGAATGCGCCCACGAAGGGCACGTGCGGGGCGGGTTGCTCGGGAAGACGCCTGCGGTGCCACCACACCAGTGCCGACAGCGCGAACAGTGCGACCGCCAGTCCCAGATAGGTATGGCCAATCGCCTCGCTCCGGTTCGCGAGCGCGCCCTTCAAAATCAGCAGCGAGCCTACGTAAGGGAAGAGGGTGGTTCCCAGAGAATTGAAGGCCTGGGCAAACGTCAGGCGGCTGTGTGCGGTCTGCGCTCGACCGAGCATTGAAACGAGCGGGTTCGCGACGACCTGGACGGTGGTGATGCCCGCGGCCAGAACGAAAAGTGCGCCCAGGAACAGGGGGAACAGACCGGCGCGCGAGGCCGGGATGAAGAGCAGACACCCGAGCATCATCAGCATCAGTCCTGCCGCTGCCGTGCGCATGTAGCCGATACGTCGCAACAGAGCCGCGGCGGGCAGCGACACGATGAAGTAGGCCGCGAAGAACGCGGACTGCACCAGCATCACTTCCGCGTATTTCAGCGTGAACAGTCCCTTGAGCTTGGGGATGATGACGTCATTGAGGCTGGTGATGCCGCCAAAGATGAAAAACAGCGCGAACACGAATACGCGCAGCTCGCTCATGCCAAGCGGAACGATGGGGTGGATTGCGCGGGATCGACAATGAGTTCAAGCACTGCCGGGCGGCCGGACGAGGCGGCGCGGCGGTAGGCCTCTGCAAACTGGTCGGTGCTCGACACCCGTTCGGCGTAGGCCCCGAAGCTTCTCGCCAGGGCGACGAAGTCGGGATTCACGATGTCAGTCGCAATCGGTCGGCCCGGATAGCGACGCTCCTGATGCATGCGGATGGTCCCATAGAGACCATTATTCACAACGATGATCGTGAGATTGGCATGGTGCTGTAGCGCCGTGGCGAGCTCCTGCGGGTACATGAGAAAACAGCCGTCGCCGGCGAAGGCCACGACCTCCCGTTCCGGGTAGCGCAGCTTGGCGGCAATGGCCGCCGGGACGCCATACCCCATGGCACCGCTGATCGGGGCCAGTTCGGTGCGGGGCTGGCGGTAGCGGAAATAACGATGCACCCAGACGGTGTAGTTGCCGGCGCCGTTGGCGATGATGGCGTCATCCTTGAGCTCACCGCTGAGCCACGCTACCACGGCAGACAGATCGACCTTCTCCAGAGCCGACGGTGGGCGCGCGCTGAACGCGAGATACTCCTGGCGAGCCTCCCGCAGCCAGTCAAGACGCCGCTCGCGGCCCGCTATCTCGATGCCTGCAAGGGCGTGACTGAAGTCGCCAGGACCGCAGGCCATTGCGAGCGCCGAGTGATAGACGCGGCCGGGTTCATTGGGATCGGGGTGCACGTGGACCAGAGTCTGCGCCGGCGCCGGGGGTGTCAGCAGAGTGTAGCCGCCGGTGGTGTTCTCGCTTAAGCGCGAGCCGATTGCCACGATGAGGTCTGCCGAACGAACCCGTTGAGCCAGTTTCGGGTTCACGCCAAGTCCCAGGTGGCC
>Ga0302313_10000819_pt1 | contig 25236 bp, 19 predicted proteins | sample III_Palsa_N2_2_FD_200454 | JGI IMG/M metagenome (GOLD analysis project Ga0302313, IMG submission 200454) | Peat permafrost microbial communities from Stordalen Mire near Abisko, Sweden - III_Palsa_N2_2 | ecosystem: Environmental > Terrestrial > Soil > Palsa > Peat permafrost | place: Sweden...
GCTGACGGCACAAAATTCAGGTCATCACGGCGGGCTCTAACGTCATAGGCTTTGCTTATAATCAGGAGTATTCCGGGGGCGAATCCTTAGTGATCGTAGAGATCGAAAGCCTGCAAAAAATCTATGACGGCAAGCAGCGCGTCGTCGCCGTAAATGGCATCGATCTCAGCGTTCGCGAGGGCGAACTCTTTGGCCTGCTCGGACCAAACGGCGCCGGCAAGACGACAACGATCAGCATCTGCACGACGCGCGCTCTTCCCACCTCCGGCAGAGTACGGATCGCGGGGATCGACGTGGTAGCGGCTCCTGCGGTGGCGCGTCGAGGCATCGGCGTGGTGCCCCAGTACAACACGCTGGACCGCGCCTGTACGATCTTCGAGAATATTCATTTTCACTGCCTCTACTTCGGCTTTTCCCGCCCAGAGGCGAAACTGCGAACTGAGCAGCTTCTGGCACAGTTTCATCTCACGGAGCGCGCTGGTGCTTATCCTGCGCAACTCTCCGGTGGTCTCGCGCAACGCGTCCAGATCGCCCGTGCCATCGCTCACCGACCCAGGGTGCTGTTTCTCGACGAGCCGAGCGCTGGACTTGACCCGCAGAGCCGCATTGCGATGTGGGAGGCCGTTCGCGGGCTGCGCAGCGAAGGAATCACGGTCGTTCTTACAACGCACTACATGGAAGAGGCCGACGAACTCTGCGATCGCGTCGCCATTATCGACCATGGCAAAATTCTCGTTCAGGACACACCCGCAGCTCTCAAGGGGTCGGTTGGCGCGCAGAGGGTCTACGAGTTAGACCTCCGCAGTCAGGAAAATATTCCGCTGTTGACGCAGCAGCTTCAGAAACTCTCCGGTGTCGCCAGCGTAGAGGCTACACCGAAGGGCGTTCGCGTACTCGCGCAGGGTGCTGACGGCCTTCTATCGGACGTTGTCCGCGAGGCCAATCCCTACGGTTTGCGAGACCTTACCATTACCGAAACCAGTCTTGAGACCGTCTTCATTCAACTTACCGGCAGAGACCTTCGCGAGTAGCGAGTCCGAGCAAGCGAGATCTTCATGACACAATCGGACCAACTCGAAATGCCGACCCCAGGCACCATCGGTCATAGCGAAAGCTCGAAGACAGTACAGTACGCGCGCGCCTTCGCCGGCCTCTTCCTGCGCGATCTTCACGTGCTTCGCCGCGAACTCTTTCCCTTCGTAATCCGTGTCTGCATGAACCCATTGCTGTTCCTGTTTGTTTTTACTTATGTCATTCCACGTATGAACTCCAACGCCGCGATGAACCCCACGGGCGCTATGGCGGGGAGCGCCTTCAGCACAGTTCTGCTGCCGGGGCTGATGGCAGTTGCGATCATGTTCAGCGGCATCGCTGCCGTGGCGCTTCCGCTGGCGCAGGAGTTCGGGATTACCCGCGAGATCGACGACCGCGTGATGTGTCCGCTGCCGGTTCCTGCAGTCGCGGTGGAGAAGATCTGCTTCAGTGCAGTACAAAGCATGATCGCCGCGGGTATCGTCTACCCACTTGCTTATTATGTGCCTGCCGTCCATCCCGTGACCCATGTGAGCAGCTGGTTTTTCCTGAGCGTGGTGCTGGTTCTCTCCAGCCTCATCGCGGGCGCGCTTGGCCTCACGATCGGAACCAGCGTCAAGCCGCAGCAGATTGGGCTTATCTTCGGAGTTGTGGTGATCCCGATTACATTTCTGGGCTGTGTGTACTATCCATGGGCCGCGCTTACCCACATCCGCTGGCTGCAGGTCGGCGTGCTGATCAACCCCATCGTCTACATGAGTGAGGGGCTGCGCGCGGCGCTGACTCCTGCGTTGCCGCACATGAGTCCCGTGCTCATTCTCAGCATGCTGGTGGCTTCGCTTTGCCTGCTGACCTGGCTGGGGATCAGAGGCTTCCTGCGCCGCGTTATCGGCTGATCTGGACGGCGGCCAGCTTCTCGCGCAAATCGTCCGCGATCAACTGTCCGTGGAAGCGTCCGTTCTCGATGAAGATCTCGTTCGTTCGTTCTCCGGCCACGATCACCCCAGCCAGATAGATTCCCGGAACATTACTTTCGAGCGTCGCGGGGTCACACACAGGGCAGCGATCGTTCGCCTCATCCAGCTTCACGCCAAGCCGCTCGATAAAGCTGAAGTCGGGATGGTATCCGGTTAAAGCGAAGACGAACTGATTCGGAATTGTAATCTCACCCTGCGGCGTGGACAGGGTTACATCGTCCTCTGAGATCTTCGTGACGGTGCTGCTGAAGTAAGCCTGGATTTCGCCGTTCTTCACGCGGTTGTTGATGTCCGGAAGGATCCAGTATTTGACATGGCGATGCATCTCCGCGCCGCGATGCACCAGTGTCACCTTTGCCCCGTGCCGCCACAGATCGAGCGCTGCAATGGCTGCAGAATTTTTGCCGCCGATCACAAGCACATCCAGTCCGTAGAACGGATGCGGCTCGTGATAGTAGTGTTTGACTTTATTGAGATCCTCGCCGGGAATCCCAAGGTAGTTCGGCAGATCGTAGTATCCCGTTGCAATCACGAGTCTGCGCGCGCGATGCTGCAGTTTACGCCCGAAGCGGTCGGTGGTATGAACGGTAAAGTCTCCGTCACTGCCATCGACCTGTTCGACGTTTTCATACTGCCGGACGTCCAGGCTGTAGTGCTCGGCGACCTTGCGGTAGTACTCCAGCGCCTCATTGCGATTGGGCTTCTGGTTCGGACTGGAGAAGGGCATGTTGCCGATCTCCAGCAGCTCCGGAGTCGTAAAAAAAGTCATGTTGGATGGGTAGTGAAACAGCGAGTTGCACAGGCAGCCCTTATCGACGAGCACGGCGGTAAAACCCGCTCGCTGCGCTTCGATCGCGCAGGCCAGCCCTGTCGGCCCTGCGCCGATTACCAGAAGATCGACGATGTCTGAAGGTGCGCCATTGCTCATACCTTCATCTTACTGAAGGCGGCCTAGTTGTCGAGCATCACCAGCTTGTGTGCAATCGCAAAGAGTGCGAGCTCCAGACGCGTGGAGACACCGGTCTTATCGAAGATATTCGACAGATGCCGCTTCACCGTCTCTTCGCTGATCGCGAACTGCTTTGCAACGTCCTTATTGCTGCAGCCTTCCACGATGCAGGTGACGACCTCAAGCTCACGCGGAGTCAGGCCGTAGGTCTTGCGCTCCGGTATGGCGGCGGCCTGCTTCATCAACGCATTCAGCGCCGTCACCAGGTTCGCGACCCGCTCTCCACCAATCCAGTAGTCGCCCGAGAGCACCGCACGCAGCGAGGTAGACAGATCGCTCGCGACCGAATCCTTCAACACAATGCCGCGGGCTCCGATCTGGAGCGCCTCGATAATCTGCTGTGTCGAGATCGTGCTCGTCAGCATGATGATCTTCACGCGCGGAGATTTGTTCATGATCGCGCGCATCGCCTCAAGCCCGGGCAGGCGCGGCATCTGCAGGTCGAGCAGAAGAATGTCTGGTTCGAGCTCCAGTGTCTGCGTGATCGCGACATCACCGTCCTCGGCCTCGCCCACGATCTCGAAGCCGGGCTCGTTTTCCAGCATGTTTTTTACGCCAAAGCGAACAACCGGATGATCGTCCGCAACAACAATACGGATAGGCGCTGCCGCTACGGCTGCTTCGTCGGACTTCTTCACTACCTGCTTCATTGCGTGTCTTCTCCTGGCAATCCGGTGGTCCGATCCAAGCCTTCGTGTGCGACCAGAATACGCCGGAGTCGCTCGCACGCGACCATGAATTCATCGAGTGAAGCTACATGATTAGTATCGCCCAAACCCCGCTCTTCCATTGATGTTGCAAGTGTTTGCAGCTCAACTGCACCCACCATGCCACAGCCGCCTTTGATCGCATGCGCCTCTCTTTTATACGCAGCGTCATCGCCATTGGATTTGGCCCGCCGCATCTCGACCACGCGCTTCTCCACATCTCTCAGACACATCGCATAGAGCTGTTCCAGCTGCGAACTTCGCATCGACTCTGCAAGCTTCCTGTATGTCGTTTCATTCAGGATGAGGGCATCCGGACGAACCGCTTCGGCCGGTGCAGCAGTAGACCCACCGGCGATCGCTTCCGCAAGCGACTTTACCGTAAATGGTTTCAATAAAAATCCGTCGAACTCGCGCCGCGCCGTTTCTCCCGGCTCGCTACCGCTCATCGCCACGAGCATTGTCCCTGCTTCTGTCAGTTTGCGGAGCTGCCGGGCGAGCTCGGCTCCGGAGGTTCCCGGCATCTGCATGTCCGCCAGTATTGCCTGTGGTTGAGAGACCGTCGCCGACTGCAGGTGCAGCAGGGCCGCGTCGCCGGAGTCAGCGGTGTCGACAGTGTAGCCGTCGTTTTCCAGCAGGAGGACGAGCACCTCGCGGCTCAGGGCGTCGTCGTCCACGACAAGGATTCGAATCGGAATTTGGCCATTGCTCATCAGCGCAAAGACTATCAACTCGCGGAGTTCAATTCCACTCCTGCCCAAGATAGAGGTACAGTAGTTGCCATGGGCCCGGAGGAACTTCCGTCGCAGTCGAACAGCGAGAATCAGGTTGCCGCAGACCTCGCAGCCCTGTCAGCTCGCGTAGAAGCTCTCGAGCGGGAGCTGGCGCAGCTTCGGATGCAGCCTGCCAAAAGATCACCGCAGTCTGCACCACCACCGCCGCGTACCCCCGCAGCCCCACGCGCAGAGGCGATCCTGGACTTCAAACAAGCTCATCCAAAGCCGACGGCATCGCTCGAAGACCGAATTGGCTCGCAGCTCTTCAGCCGCGTCGGCATTGTGGCGCTGCTCGTCGCCACTACGCTGTTTCTCAAGTGGGCCATCGACAACCACTGGATCGGTCCGATCGGCCGCATTCTGGCGGGCCTTGTCGCCGGGACCGCGATCGTTCTCTGGTCGGAGCGCTTCCGCCGCAAGGGCTTCGACGCTTTCTCCTGGTCGCTCAAAGCTGTCGGCAGCGGTGCGCTGTATCTCTCGTTGTGGGCTGCCTTTCAGCTCTACCATCTGCTGCCCGCCGGGGCCGCGCTCGGTGCGATGATCCTGGTGACAGCGTGGAACGCCTGGATGGCGTGGTCGCAGAACAGCGAGCTTCTGGCGGCATATTCGCTCGCGGGGGCTTTCGTCACTCCGCTGCTGCTCTCCACCGGCGGCAATCACGAGATCTTCCTCTTCAGCTACATTCTCGCTATCGACGTCGCGACCGTCGCTCTGGTCCGCCTGAAACCCTGGCCGCGGTTGTTGCTCGGTGCCTTTCCTGCCACCGTGGCCTTCTTTATCGGCTGGTATGTCGACTGGTATGGTGGATTCGGCACGCAGGCCCCGCTGGCCATCACTACTGTCTTCATCGCTCTTTTTTTCATTACGTTCGTCATTCCATCCATTCATCGCGTGCAGGACACAGGGCGATCCAACACGTCCATTCCCGAGATCTTTCTCCCACTGGCGAACGCCACCTTCGCGGCCCTGGCTCTCTATTTCGTTCTTCAGGACGCTGGCCGCCACGATCTGCTTCCGTGGTGCGCCGTTCTCTTCGCCGCCATCTACCTTGGCCTGATGCGCCTGCGGCAGGCGCGCGTCACCTCCGCCGTTCATCTGGCGCTGGCTGTCGTCTTCCTTACCGTCGCTATTCCTCTCAAAGCCAGCGGCCACTGGATCACCATCGGCTGGCTTGCCGAAGGCGTAGCTCTGCTGTGGGTCTCTGCCCGGCTCTCCGCGCCCACGGAGGAGGCCACTACAGCCGGTGTTCACCGTATCCTTCGCCGGCTCGCCATTACCGCGCTTGCACTGGGCTTCTGCGGTCTTCTGATCCAGCCGTTCTGGCTCTATTACAGAATCGACACTGCCTTTCTCAACAGCCGCTTTGCCACGTCGCTCTTTGGCATCGCGTCGCTGGCTGCCTCTGCCGCGATTGCCCTTCATGCACGGCATCATGAGGATGCAGCCTCTCCCAGCTGGCTGCAGATCGCTGGCACCTCGATCATTGGGCTCAACCTTGTCGCTGTACTTGCCTGTGTGCGCGAGTTCGACACCACCTGGCGCCATACCGCGGGCAACCCTGAGGCCGACCTGCAGAAGGCGCTCGCCATCTCCGCTTTTCTTATGCTCTATGGAGCTGCCCTGCTGGCTGTAGGCTTCTGGAAGCGCACGGCGTTCATCCGCTGGCAGGCGCTTCTTCTGTTGGTCTTCACCATCGCAAAGACCTTTCTGTACGACATGCGCAACCTGAGCCAGGGGTATCGTGTCCTTAGCTTCCTTGGCCTTGGGGCTCTGCTGCTGGCCGTCAGCTTTGCTTACCAGAAGGACTGGCTGGCCCTGCGCGTTCCCGAGACCAACGCAGCGCCGGACTCCGCTCCGCACGAAGGAGCGAATCAGTGAAGCTCGCGCTCCTCGTTGCTCTGCTCGTGTGGCAGGCCGTGCCTGGTTCTGAAGCCCCAACCGCCGACCAGCAATATTTTCGTTATCAACGAACCATCACCTTACCTGACGGACCGGGACGAAGCTGCGCGGTCATCGATCCGCAGGTCTTTCCTCATGCTGCTGCTTCCCTGAAGGATCTGCGGCTCTATCAGGGCGGTCATGAGGTCCCTTACGCCATCACGCTCAGTGAGCCTGAGCAGCCGGATAGTGATACCGCAACTGTTCGAAACCTCGGACTTCGCGGCCGCAATATCGTCTTTGATGTGGAGATGCCCAACCGGCTCTATACCGATGTCACGCTCGACCTCGCTGGTCAGGACTTCATTGCCACTGCGACCGTCTCGGGGACGCATGATCCCAACTACTCTAACCAGACGCGCATCGGCGACTTCACGCTCTTCGACCTCACGACGCAGCACCTCTCACGCAGCACGACCCTGCACCTGCAGGAGAGTGACTTCCCCTATCTCCACATCGAACTGGCCGCTTCTCCAGCGCCTGGAACCCGAGGTTTTACCGCGACGCCACAGATGGTGCTTGGCGTCACGGTCCCTCCCAGCCGCGAGGCGCAATCGCTCTACACCACTGCAGCTGCAACGACGACAATCACCCAGCGCGGACGTCAGAGCATCGCGACCTTCGCGTTGCCGGAACGCATTCCCATCGAGCGGGTCTCGTTCGATCCCGCACCAGGCTTCAAAGCCAACTTCAGCCGCGACGTCCACATCACCGACCATCCCGACGGCACGTCCAGCACCGCCAGCGAAACCCTCGCCGGCACGATCTTTCGCGTACACCTCACGCAGGCAGGCCGCGAGATTCGACAGGAGCAGCTAAGCGTTCCCGCGACCCTCGGCTCCAACATGCAAAGCGCGGCGACGGTCGAAGTGGCCGTTGACAATGGCGACGATACGCCCCTGCCCATCGCCGCTATCCGCCTGGAGATGCGTCAGCGCAGAATCTGTTTCGATGCAGCTACAGCACAGTCCATGATGCTTTTCTATGGGGATTCAGCCCTTACCGCGCCGCAGTATGACTATGGGCGCCTCTTCTCGCCATCGGGCGCAATTCACACGGCCAAATCAGGTCCCGAGGAACTCAATCCCGCTTATCGCGAACGTCCCGATTCACGGCCTCTCACCGAGCGCCGCCCGCATCTGCTCTGGATTGCTCTGCTGGCTGTGATCTGCATTCTCGCCATTGTGGCTATTCGCTCATCGAAGACAGTAAGCCGTTAGCTTCTGGTCAGGAGCTAACGGCTAAGAGTTGTCGTTAGCGTATTGCGGCATCGACTTCGCTGACCCAGTTCGGCGACTTCAGAATCTCGCGTGGCTTCGATCCATCCGCAGGGCCAACCAGACCATCGTTGTACATCATGTCGATCAGGTGAGCCGCACGGCCATAGCCTATGCGCAGACGCCGCTGCAGCAGAGAGGTGCTCGCCTTGCCGAACTCGAAGACCAGACGCACGGCATCGTCGTACAGCTCGTCATTATTGTCCCCATCGGAGCCGCCATCGCCTTCTTTGCCGTTCTCTTCCTTTGGTCCTTCGAGGAAGCCATGGACATACTCGGCCTCGCCCTGCGCCTTCCAGAACGCCGTGACGGCGGAGATCTCCTTCTCGGTTACAAACGGCGCATGAACGCGCTGCACGCGGCTGGTGCCCGGCGGCAGATAGAGCATGTCGCCGCGTCCCAACAGGCTCTCCGCACCGTTCGAGTCGATGATCGTTCGTGAGTCCACCTTGGTCGCGAGCCGAAAGCTCATACGTGTCGGCACATTCGCCTTAATCAAACCAGTGATGACATCGACCGATGGCCGCTGCGTCGCCAGCACAAGATGGATTCCTACCGCGCGCGCCATCTGCGCCAGCCGTGTGATCGACTCTTCCACGTTCGCCCGGTCCAGCATCATCAGGTCGGCCAGCTCGTCGATGATGATGATGATGTAAGGCAGTGGCTCCTGGTTCACATCCTCGAAGAGATACTCGCTGCCGTGGTCGAAGAGCTTGTTGAACTGATCGATGTTGCGTACGTGGTTTGCCGCGAGCAGCTTCAGCCGCCGCTCCATCTCGCGTACAGCGTTGCGCAGAGCATTCGCCGCAAGCTTCGCCTCGGTGATGATCGGCGTAAACAGATGCGGGATGCCTTCGTACATCCCCAGCTCGACGCGCTTGGGATCGACGAGAATCATGCGCACCTGCTCGGGTGTGCTCTTGAACAGCACGCTCATGATCATGGCGTTGATCGCGACCGATTTACCGGAGCCGGTCGAGCCGGCGATCAGTACGTGCGGCATGCTGGCTAAATCGGCAGTGACGATGCGGCCGTTGATGTCCTTGCCGAGCGCGATGGCGAGTTTGCTCTTCGACTGGGCGAAGCTCTCGCACTCGACCACATCGCGCAGCCAGATCGTCTCGCGCTCATGGTTCGGCACCTGGATTCCGACGGTGCTCTTGCCTGGCATACGCTCGATGAGAATTGATTCTGCCGCCATCGCGAGACAGAGATCGTCGGCGAGGCCGGTGATGCGGGCTACCTTGACGCCTGCCTCCGGTTTGAACTCAAAGGTCGTCACGACCGGGCCTGGATTGATCTGCGTCACCTGGCCGTCGACACCGAACTCGGCAGACTTTTCTACCAGCACCCGTGCCTCTTCGCGCAGAGCTTCTTCACGAACGACAGCGTGCTCCTCGCTGCGATACAGCAGGGAAGACGGTGGCAGCTTGTAGCCGCGCACACTCTTGGGCACGATCGTTACCGGCTTGATGTCTGCGTCGGCGCGTTTGCCGAAAGAGATGGCATCGGGCAAAGACGCAAGCGGGGCTGCAGGGACGAACGCAGAGACCGGATCTTCCGCGACCTTCCTCGCGGCTCGTATCGGCGTAGGTATCTTTGCCGGCGCCGGCTCGCGCCACTCCGGCTCTTTGCGATCGTCCGCTCCGAAGTGGAATTCGCCGTCGTCGAAGTTCGACCTGTCATCGAGCGCGTGAATCGGTGCTGCCGCCTTTGCCAGCACCTCTGCAAACGGAGCCGCAGCGGCTGCTGCCGTACTGAACGGCGTCACTGGAGGAGCATCCACCAGCGTGCGCGGCATCGACTGCCACATCGAAACCTCATTGTGAGCTGCAGCTTCCTCCTGCGGAACAATCGAGATCGCCTCGACTCTCTTCTTGCGGCTCAACCAGCCAAACAAGCCGCCCAGCAGGGTCGTGGGCTCAGGCTCCTGTCGCCTGCGTTCCGTCTCCTCAGCAAGCTCGCGCGCGCGTCGTGCCTTTGCATCCGCCTGCTCGCGCTTGCTTCCGTAGGAGTCTTCTATCTCCGCACCGGCGTGTCTGCTTCGTCGCTGTACCCACCAGTCCCACAAGCGCTGCATAAACCCAAAGCGGATGGTCGCCCACTCCCGCGCCGTGTTGAAGGTAAATGTCGTTGCCAGATACAACGAGAGCGCCACCATCAGCGACAGCACAATGGCTGCGCCGGGAAGATTCAGGTAGTGCACCATGAAGTCTGCAAGCAGCCGCCCCGTCGTGCCTTCAATCGGAAGTACATGCCGCCACAGCAGGCTGCCGGGCAGCAGAGCGATCGCCGCAGGTCCAAAGATCACCCATAGTCCAAGCCCGATCGACTTCGCCATCGGCGAGCCTGCCGGGCGCGAACGCATCCAGCACAGTCCCAGCCGCCCCAGCACCAGCGGAAGAAAGAACGCGGCTACACCGATCAGCTGCAGCATCGTGTCGGAAAGATATGCCCCAACCATGCCCGTCCAGTTGTGCGCAGGCCGTCCCGTGACATAAGAGCCGACGGTGTTGAAGGAGGGGTCCGAAGGCGTATAACTCGCCAGCGCCAACAGCAGCAGTCCCGCAGCTGCCAGAACGACCATCCCGATAATCTCGTTCAGGCGGCGGTTGCGCGTCGGTGTCGAAACAAGTCTAAGAGTCTTCATGTAGGGGTACGCACGGCCTCTCCCGCACCGGCAGACCATCTGCATACCGGGCGGCCGGTATCAGGGCCGTAAACCACCAGAGCACCTTCGATTATCCCAGACCACCTCCTGGCCCGGAAAAGTAATGTGCGAAAACCTCCCTCGGGGTATCCGAATGCAAACCCACGGGCAGTTCAGGCATCTATCTCTCCATACTCGCCGTTGGGCCTTATTGGTCCAGCGGACCTTGGAACCGGTTGGCAGGGGCGCGGGATTTTCGCGATTTCTCCTGCTTGCTGTCGGTAAAGGAGAATCGCAGCCAGCCGACGGACCCTGCCCCAACCGCCCCCGTGATTCAACCAAAATTGAAGATTGAGGTTTTTATGTCGACAGATTCAGGCAGACAGAATGAAATGCAACTTGCCCTCAACTCGCTCATCAGCGCGCTTCTCGATAGTCAGAAGGGCTTTGCCGACATCGGCGAACATCTGAAGGACGAAACCCTGAAGCGCTACTTTCTTGCGGAATCGCTCAAGCGAGCCAGCTTCCGCGGCGATCTGGAAGAGGTTCTTCACCAGAATGGCGTTCACGACATCAAGGAGTCAGGTACCACCGCGGGTAAACTTCATCGCGTGTGGGGTGATCTGAAGGCCAAACTCGGCGGCGGAGACCACACACTCCTCGAGACTGCCGAACAAGGCGAAGACGAAGCCAAAAAAGCTTACGCAGATGCGCTCGACCAGCCCCTCCCGCTGCCTGTGCGGCAACTGCTTGCAGAGCAACAGGCCCATGTCCTTACCTCACACGACTATGTGAAGAGTCATCGCGACGCACTCGTAGGGAAGTAGTTTGTCCTGGAACAGATAAGCTCGAAGAATGGGCGGCTGGGTGTTGAACTCGCCGCCCGTCTTTCTTTAAGCTGGCCGAGCGCATCGTTTCTTCAGGAGAGAAAATCGGCATGATTGGCCGCGTCCTTCTCGCAATTTTCTTCATCGTGGCTGGCAGCCTGCATTTTGTTATCCCGCATATGTATCTCAAAATCGTGCCGCCGTATCTTCCTGCTCCACTTGCGCTTGTTCGAATCAGCGGGGCCGCGGAGATTCTTGGCGGTATAGGGCTTCTGCTGCCATTGACGCGTTGTGCTGCCGCCTGGGGTCTGGTTGCGTTGCTGATCGCCGTCCTGCCCGCGAATATTTACATGGCGACGGCCCACCTGAATGTCCCAGGCATTATGGGACAAAGCTGGGCGCAATGGGCGAGAGTCCCGTTGCAGCTTCCGCTTCTCTATTGGGCGTGGCTTTATACAAGAGCCCGATAGAGGCGTTTGAACGTTAGACCTGATCGCACGGGCCCGCGTAGCGCCTTAGTGTCTCTGATACCGATTGAGAACATCCTGCAGCGAAACGACTCCTTCGAGAGAACCGCGCATGGCACGATTCGTGATGGGCAGCAGCGGCCATCGCTGAAAGTGCGGCAGCGCGCTGGAGAGAGGAAGATCGGGGAACAATACAGGAGTGCGCTCCGGCCCCAACCGCTCTGCAAGAGTGCGAACGGGAACATCGATGTGGCTAACGGTTGGAGCGATGGTTTCGCTGAGCGGTTTGTAGTCGAGGGCTTCGAGCTCTTCGCGTCTGGCCGTGTACCACAAGCCGTCGCTGCAATGAATAAGCACGGCAGTATCGGCGTTGGCGTCCGGGTACTGCGTGAGAGCTTTCAGAGCGTCTTCCAGAGTGTCGGAGCCCTGCAGAACAGGCACGGTAACCGGCTGTATGGCATCTTCGAGATGCAGGTTGCTCTCTTCGCGCTGCTCCTCCATTGAGGGCAGATCGAGACCATCCTGATGGGTGAACTGTTCGAGGATCGGTACCGGTTGCAGCACGCGCGAGATGAGATACGCAATCGTATTGGCGAGGATGACAGGAAGAACGATGGAGTAGTTGCCGCTGACCTCCATCACCATGAAGACAGACGTGAGCGGTGCACGCAAAAATGCAGCGAACAAAACGCCCATCCCGACCAGGGCGTACGATCCGATCGAGCCAGTGAGGTGAGGGAAGTAGAGCTTCTCGAAGGAGCCTACAGCCGCGCCCAGCATTGCTCCGACAAACAGCGTTGGGGCGAACATGCCGCCGGGTGTGCCGCTTGAAAACGACAGTGTCGTCGCGATGATCTTGAAGAGTGCGAGCAGCAGAAGCATCTGCCAGACGAACTGCGCGTGCATGGCCTGATCCATCGCCTCGTAGCCGGCGCCCATCACCTGCGTGAGGCCGAAGTAGCCGATGCCGCCGACCAGCAGACCCGCGAGCGCTGGCTGGAAGAGCTGCGACCACTGCGGCTGACTGCGCAGCTTCGGTCGCAGGTAGCTCAGCGACTTCGCGAAGATAAGAGATGCGAAGCCACCGACGACCCCGAGGACAGCGTACGCCAGCAGCTCTCGCGAATCGCGCAGCGTGACCGCGGGGATGCGGAACATCGGCTCTGCTCCCCAGAAGGAGCGGGCCACGACGACGCTCGAAATTGCAGACAGCACGATGGAGCCGAGTACGGCGGCGCTCCATTGACCGATAACCTCTTCAATGACGAAGAGGATGGCCGAAATAGGCGCGTTGAAGGCCGCCGCAAGACCCGCTGCCGCGCCGATCGGGGCGAAGATCCGCAGCTTCTCCTTCGACATGCCCACACGGCGGCTGATGAGCGACGCGACACCGGCGCCGATCTGCAGCGAAGGGTCTTCCGGTCCGAGCGAGTGCCCGCTGCCGATAGCCAGCGCGGAGAGCAGAAACTTTCCGATGACGGTGCGGAACGAGATGTAGCCGTTGTGGATATAGAGAGCGGCTTTAGTCTGGTTGATTCCGCTGCCCCGTACGTTCGGAAAGACATAACGCGAGAGGAGTGCGATCACCATACCGGCAATCGCCGGAACAATAAGGAGCCTCGGCTGGTGCGGGTTTGGTGACGAGCCGAGCAGGAGCACGCTCAGCCAGGCGATGGCCATGCGGAACGAGACGACCAGCAGGCCGGAGATGACGCCGATGAAGATGGAGAGCAGCAGAAAAACGCGCTCCTCGCGTCCAGGTGCGATGCGCGCGATCATCTCCTCGCTGGTGGCGTTGGGTCCTGGCGATTTTCTTTCGGCCATGGTGGGCAGCTTTTCCATCGTCGGCTAAGGCTCCATCGCTTTCGGGTATTTGGCGAGCAGCAGAAGCAGAGCATCGTCGCCTGTCGGCGCGCCACAGATCTTTTCAGTCTGCGCCTCCGTATCGAAGATCAGCTTCATGGTGGCGTCCTGTTCCGGAGGGTCCTTCAATAGCGCGGCGCGGCTGAGTGCGGCCTCTTTGTCTGTCCATTTCGATCCTAGATTTTGAAGCGGAGAGGCCAGTCCGCTGGCCGCGGAGACCTGGGCATTACAGCTGCTGAAACGCTTTTTTGCGATGTCGCGCGCTTTGAGAATCCGGTTCACCCGTTCGACAGGAGGGAGTTTATTCGACGGTGCGAGAGCGAGGATTCGCTCCGAATGATCGAACATGAGTCTGATGTCCGGAGCGATTTCTTCGTGGCTGGACCCGGCAGTCTCGTTCTCACGGATCGCCTGCTCAAGCAGACGGCGTGCCTCTTCGAAGTTGCCGGACTCGTACTCCAGGCGGCCCGCAGCGGCAAGTGCAGCTTCGTCCTTCGGATGTTGTAAAAGGATTTTCTGGTAATAATGCAGCGCGTCCCGGGGTGCGTCGGCCTGTTCCAGCAGTGCGGCCAGGGTCAGGTTAAGCGGAAGGTCATCGGGAGCGTTGCCGCCCGCGATCAGAATCTCCGTTCGCGCGCTGCTGAGGTCGTGATGCGCGATCAGGTGACGCGTCAGTTCAAGCCGAACCTCGCGTCTGCGCACGGTGCCGTCGCCCTCCCAGGTGCCGTAGATCGAGGCGCGATAGTAGTTGACTGCGGCCTGGATGTCGTTCTTCCGGGCGGCGAGGCGCGCAAGGCTGAGGTTGATAAAGCCGTCGCCCGGCTGCGTCTCCCACAGAACGAGGAAGTAGTTGTAAGACTCCTCATAGCGGCCCGCATCGCCGAGTGCCTGTGCAAGCAAAAGCTCGTAGGAGCGCTCGCCCGGAGCATAGGACAGAGCGGTGCGAAGAGCGACGATGGCCTGGTCGGGGTGCCCCGACTGCAACGCCGCCTGACCGCGATCCGACCACCGTTGCGCCAGCTGTTCCCGGTGCGCAGCGAAGGAGCGAAAGAGAAACAGGGTGATCGCAAAAAGTACAACGGTAATAAGCGTCAGACTCAGAAAGGTCAGCGTATCGCGAAGAATCAGTCTTCGCTTCATGCTCGAATAGTCGTCTGTTTCCAGTGTCATAAGGCAGTTAGAGCAACTGCGCCTGGCAGCGGCACAGAGGAAGATACTCCTTAGTCTATGAGTTTGATGCGGCCAGAGCTACCGGCGGGAATCTGTTTGTACATGAGGGCGCAGGGCCGCTGAGGATTTTGCAGCCGAATGCATGCGGGCGACAGGGCGAAAGTTTAGACTAAACCGTGCCCGGCTTTTTCGCGGGCTCTGGTCTTCGTCGAATTGAGGTCTATGCGGCTTTCATCTATGTGGCGATGCTTGGCGATGGGTGTTGCAGCAGTCGTGCTGCTCGTGACGGGTGTACAGGGACAGACGCGAGCCCAGAAGCGCGCGCAGGAGTATGACAAAGCCGCGCGGGCCACCGTGCTGCACGATGCGAATGTCTATGTTGCGGCCGACGCCGATGCGCAGAAGATCTCGCTGGTGACGCCAGGCCATGAGGTCGTCGTCGTCGAACGAAGCCCCCCCTGGGTAAAGGTGTTTGCGAACACCGACGTCGACGACGATAAGAACGACGATGACCGGAACAAGCCGGAGTTTGGCGAAGACGCGAACGTAACGCCGGCCTCGGGCTGGATTCGCGACAAGGGAATCGTCGGGCCGAACACGCCTGCGGGCGATACGATTCTGTTTGGAACCGCGGCAAATCTGGAGGACGAGGCCGAGCAGCCTCATGCTCCCAAAGGCGCTGCCGGCTCGGCTCATCTGCTGTACAAGCGCGTAACCGAATACTTCCCGGACTCGCCACTGGCGGCAGAGGCGGCGTGGCGGTCGGCGGACATTCGCTGGCAGCTGGAGAAGCGCGACATCAGCACGCTGCCCAGCGCGAAGGAACAGGAGGCGTATCTGCGGCCTCAGCTCTATGAGGGCGAGCTGAAAAAAGTGATGAAGGTGTACCCCGGAACGCAGTTTGCCGCGCTCGCTGCCTACGATTTGCTCGACAACAAACTCTGCGGTGACTGGCAGGGGCTGCCGAAGTGTCCCGAGATGGAGACAGGGCTGTATCAGAAGTATTCGCAACAGTTCCCGGACAGCCCCAAGGCCGCGGAGGCGCTGTATAACGCGGTCTATCGTCAGGGTGTCGTGGTGACGATGTACAACGTGCAGGAGGACCGCAAACGCGCCGAAGCCGCCGTGCAGAGAACCCAGGCGCTGGCCCAGGAGATGAAGGATCGCTATCCGAAGTCGGAGTATGCGCCGAGGGCGGCCAGCATCGCCTTCCGGGTCTCCCAGGGCATCGCAATTTACGGCACCGACCGCGACTAATTAACACCTTTCACATGCCGACGCTTTAGGATGAAAGCATGTCGATTCTCAAAGTGATCCTTCTTGCCATTGTGCAGGGACTGGCAGAGCTGTTGCCGGTCTCCAGTTCAGCGCACGTTGTTGTTGCCGGAAAACTGATGCACCTGAACATGTCCTCGCCGCAGATGACCCTGCTCCTGGTGATGCTGCATACCGGCACGATGTTCGCGGTGATCGTGTACTTCTGGCAGCAGTGGAAGCGGACATATTTCTCCAGCGCGGATGCGTTCCGGCGATTCGCTGTCCGGGTGATCTGGGCGACCGTGCTGACCGGCATCATCGGCGAGGTGATCAATAAGCTGATCGAGAAGACCATGTTCAAGGGCGCTCCCAAGGCTGAGATCGAGCTGTTGTTCGACCGGCTGGATCTGATCGCTCCGGCGTTGCTGGCGGCCGGCATCGTGATTCTGATCGCCGGGCTGATGGAGAAGCGTCGCATGGGCGCGCACGAGAAGGTCTACGGCGACAGCGTGACCATGCGGCAGGCCGGATGGATCGGCGCCATCCAGGGCTTGTGCCTGCCGTTCCGCGGTTTCTCGCGATCCGGTGCGACGATCTCGACCGGCATGTTAGCCGGCGCCAGCAAGGAGCGCGCCGAACGCTTCAGCTTCGCACTGGCCGTCGTGCTGACTCCCGCTGTCGTGGGACGCGAAATTCTGCGGCTGCTGAAGGCCTCGCATGAGGCTGCGGCAGCGGGTGCTCCGATTGATCTGCACGGAAGCGTCGTGACCAGTCTGCTGGGCGCGGTGTTTGCCTTCTTCGCCGGTCTGGTGGCGTTGCGATGGCTGAGCAGCTGGCTCGAAGAGGGCCGCTGGTATCTGTTCGGTATTTACTGCATGGTAGCTTCAGCCGTTGTCTTCGGCTTGTATCACGCAGGCTATTAGTCTCTGCTGCAAAAGTCCGGATGAAAGCGCTCTGCTGTTCGAGCTGAATTGCGAGCGCTCATCCTCCATTCAGACCTTGCCCGTTGCCAGCTCGCCTTCCAGCTGTTCCCGAAGAGCTGGCTCCAGGTTCCCTCCACTCAGCACCACAGCGACCTTCGACGCCTTAGGCAGCTCGTGTGCGTGAAACAGGGCCGCTGCAAGCGTCACCGCCCCACTCGGCTCCGGCACCAGCTTCGTTACGCTCAGCATCACCCGCATGGCCGTAAGAATCTCCTCCTCGCTTACCGTCACGATGCCATCCACAAACCGCAGCACATGCTCGAAGTTCAGCGCGCCCATGCTTTGTGTTCGCAGCCCATCGCCAATGGTGCGTGTCGTCTTCGCCGCCGGCCACTCCACCAGCGTCTTCGAGTAGAAGCTCTCCTTCGCATCTGCGGCCAGCTCCGGCTCCGCTCCCCACACCTTCACGTCCGGCACTGCAAGCCCGGCCTGAGCCGCCAGTTTCACCGCTGTGGCGATCCCACTCAGCAAGCCGCCGCCGCTCACCGGCGAGAGCACCAGCTCCACCCCCGGCAGCTGTTCGACAATCTCCAGCCCGCACGTTGCCTGCCCGGCGATAATCTGCGCCGCATCATACGGCGGAATCATCGCATACCCGCGCTCCGCCACCAGCTCCTCTGCCTTCAGCCGCCTGTCCGACGAAGCCGGCCCTACCTCCACAATCTCCGCTCCCAGCGCTCGCGTCGCGGCTTTCTTAATCTCCGGCGCGTTATTCGGCATTACGATCACGGCCTTCGCTCCCAGCGCCCGCGCAGCATACGCCACGCCCTGCGCATGGTTGCCGCTGGAGTACGTAATCACCCCGCGCCGCAGCGCCTCAGCCGACAACTGCGCGACCATGTTGTAAGCCCCGCGCAGCTTGAAACTCCCAATCGGCTGCTCACTCTCCGCCTTGATGTAAAGATCGAACTCGGGCTCAGGAAACTTACCCATGCGCAGCCGCGCCCGTTCCACGCGATAAAGCGGCGTCCTCACCGCAACCCCGGCAATCCGTTCCTTCGCTGCCCGTATCTCGTCCAGCGTTACAAACTCACTCATCTATTTCCTCTCCGCGTCATGCATCAGCAAAGCAAAAAAATGCACCAGCCGCCACTGATCCCAGGCTCCGGGCGTCGTTCCTTTCAGATCGATGTGCGACAGCACCGGACTTATCAGCACTTCCTTCAACGTAGTCCTCGGCAGCTCGCTCGCCATCCACAGCGTCTCTGCCGCAGGAATAATATTATCCGCCTGCCCATGCAGCAGATAAACCGGCGTCGTCATCGTCCTTAGCATTCCATGCGGCGACAGTTCTTTCATCTCGTCCCCATGCTTCGCGTCCGATGCGGTCAGTCTCGCCTTCGCCGCCGCCGAGTTCGAATCCATCAACTCCGCCGCCTCCGCCTTTTGCCGCGCATTCAGCTTCGTCCTGGCCAGCTCCTCGGCGCTCTTATTTTCGTACAGATGTTCCCGCAGCACCGGACGAATCGCCGCCTCATCTTCCGTCGGCACAAAGTCCTCCAGATGCTCGTACTCCAGCACGAGCGAACCATACTCATGCGGCGTCAGCTCCTCCGTCGTTCCATCCGGACGAGCCTCGCGCCCGGTCAGGTAGTAGTTCGCGACATGGCTCATTGCATCCTGCGAGCCCACCGCAAACACAAACTTAAAATCCGGCCTGTAAACCGGATCGCCCGCCGCCACCAGCGCCAGCCCGCCACTGAAGCTCAGCCCCAGCACACCCACCGGCCCACCAGTCTGCCCGGCAAGCCACTTCGCCGACTCGCCAATCACCCGCACCGAGCCGCGATCCACGTGATAGTCCTTGATCCCCGGCAGCTCCGGCGTCAGCACGCGCAACCCGCAGCCAGCCATCGCTCTCGCAAAGCCCACCAGCCGCGGCTCATCGATCCCCAGATGATGTACCCCATGCAGCACCACCAGCCCCGGCGCATCCGGGTGCCGCTCCGGCAGATAGAGTCGTCCCCTCACCATGCCGGCCTCGGTCGCGAACTGTACCTCCGCAGTTCGAACCGGCTCCGTCACTGTCCTGCGGATGACCCACGGTACCGGCTGCCCACCCACCAGCCGCAGCACCGCCACGGCCTGCATGTGCGCCTTCACAAACGGCCATGCCACCGCGCACAGCAACGCCACCGAGCCCACCACCAGCGCCGCAAACGTCTTCTGCCGTCGTCTCAGTTTTGCCCCAGCCAATCCCTGCATGAACGCCGTCGTGCCCTCAGCCCCCGGTTGCGTTGAACATGCCGCGCACCGTCAGGCTGCAGCCATCATAATCGTCGCTTGCTAAAACACCCGCCCAAGCCCAAAGAACCACCTCGCATGGTCGCCATCTCCAACGCTGCCGCCGCCATAAATCGGCCCGATCAACGTCTTCATCACCAGCCCAAGGGAGACATCCTTCGGCAGCGTCGGCGTTCCTGGAGTAGCGCCCCACACCTTTCCGATCTCAAACATTCCCACCGCATACACTGCGCCGCCAAACACCGGATTCAATCTCGCCAGCCGAAACATGGCCCCCGGCTGCACCAGAAAATAGTCGTTGCCCAGCAGCTCTCCGCGGTCGTAGGCGCTCAACCGCAGCGGCCCTCCCAGGCTGAAGCCCGCAAGCCCCAGGTTCGTCGCTCCGAAGCTCGTTCCCCCGCTCGCCAGGGCAAACGCAATACCCCGATGCGCCACCGGGATAAAGTGCGCCGTATAGGTATTCAGTTGCGAATACCCACCGCTGTCGTTCGGCTTCTGCGTCGAGTAGGTGTACTGCGACTGCACGATCGAACCCTGCGTCGGCACCATCACATCGTCCTGCCCCAGATACTGAAACCGCGCCGATGAGACGAACGGCGTCAGGTTGAACTGCTGCGCCGTCGGTGTTCCGATCGTAAGCGTCTCGCCATACCACTGGTAGTCCTCGCCGATGCGCACCTCGGTCTTCGCGTTGATCTGATACCCCAGGTCAAAGCCAAAGCCGTTTCTGTTCTCCGTATACTGAGCCAGCTGCTGCCCCCCCGAAAAATAAGCCGTTACCGTATGGGCCAGATAGGCGCGTGGAGCCACAAAGAATCGTTTGGCTGCGAACAGCGGCTTGTACAGCTCGCCATTGGCGCCGGCGGTCTGCCCCAGCGTCCCCTCCACCCGCAGCTCCGACCCAGGCCCGGCGACATCGATGAACGTCACCCGCGCTCCCAGGCCAAGCTGAATACTGTTCGCGTCATTCGAAGACAGCGTGACTCCGGCGTTCAGAAACGGAGGCGCATAATTCTTCACCCTCGGCCTCACCAGCAACCCCGTCTCTCCATCCCTGTCGATCAGGTTGTAGCTGACGCTCGAGTAGATCCCCGTTCCCTCGATCTTCGCAATAGTGCTGTCGATCTTATCCGTATCGATCGGCTTCCCGATGTACTTCTTAAACTCCTGTGCGACTTCGGTCTGCTGCATCCCCTTCAGCCCATTCACCTCGATAAACTTCGGCACCGGAATATTCGTCCTGCGCCGAGCGTTTCGTCTCGCAATATAAGCCTTCCAGTCCGCATCGTTCAGCGCGTACTTCTCCAGCTCCGCAGCATGACTCTCCGCCACCTCCACGCCCCGTGGAACAATCTTTTCGCTCTCCCCAAAGTCACTTGAGGTAAACCCGCTTACGTTCGCCTTCAGCAGAACATCCGCCGCCTTCATACTTGCTGCTTCATTGGCCTGAACGACGATGCCGACGTTTCTGCCCAGCACTCCGCCCAGCGAACTCAGGCTCTTGGGGTCAAACGTCCCTGTATCCAGATACACCGCAATGATGATCTGCGCGCCCATTGCCTTCGCCACATCCACCGGCAGATTGTCCACCGCCCCGCCGTCCGAATAATAATGTCCCTCATGCTGCACCGGAGCGAACACGCCGGGAAGCGACATCGTCGCGCGCATCGCCTGCGCCAGCGATCCGTCCGTAAACACGTGGGCCGTTCCCGCCGTCATATCGGTCGCAACGCAGCGAAAGGGAATTGGCAGGTCCCCGAAATTCTTCAGATTGTAATAAGGCAGCATCTTGCGATCCAGCAGCAATCCCACCGCAGACCCGGAGTTCAACCCATCCGGCAGACTCAGGCCGCCCTTCAGCCCCAGCTCCAGCCGGTTCGGATAAGCCAGTTTGTCTTCTTTACGTCGGTAGCTCAGCGCTTCATACGGCAGATCTCCGCTCAGCACTCTGGCCCACTGAATACCCCCGACGAAGGCCTGGATCTGCGCCGGACTCTGGCCTGACGCATACAGTCCGCCGACCAGCCCGCCCATACTGGTTCCCGCGATATAGTCCACCGGAATATGGTGATCTTCCATCCACTGGAGAACTCCGATATGCGCGAAGCCCAGCGCACCTCCGCCCTCAAGCACCAATCCGATGGTGGGTCGCGTTGGCCGCTGTTGCGCCTCAGCCGATGCTCCCAGCGTTCCTGCGATCGTAACCAGAGCCAGAACAGCACGGCGGCAAAAAGCACACTTCAGCATAGGTCACCCTGCCTGTTAGAACTGCGCTGCGATTCCCGACTTTTTTCGCATCCGCCTGGTATGGTTATTTGCCGCATTTCGACGTTGATCTTACGCCCGCCCTTGCTTCATCTCCAGCGTTAACGCCGAGCCCGACACTTACCTCTAACCCCATCCAGGCCGCCGGTCAGCGTCGTCATACTTGTATCTTCGCCAGGCAAATACGGCATTTCCATTGCATCTTCTCCACAAAAAAAAGCGCCCCATCGGTGGGGCGCTTTTTACATTTTGTAAAGAGATCAGATCTCCAGAATCACCGGCATAATCAACGGCCGCCGGCTTGTGCTCTTCTGGATATACCGCTTCAGATCATTGCGAATCTTTTCTTTAATCACGCCATAATCCACCTTCTCCTCAGCGGAAGAGCTATCCAGCGTTCTCTGCACCACCTGTTTCGCCTCGGCAATCATGCTTTCTTCAGCGATTGCCATTCCTCGAATCACAATCTCAGGAGCGTTCTCAAGCCGGCCCGTCCGCTTGTTGATCGCGATAATCGGCAGCACGATTCCGTCTTCGCTCAGATGCTTCCGATCGCGAATCACAAGGTCTTCAACGACGTCGGTCGAAGTTCCGCCAGAGTCGATGCACACCCGTCCGACCGTAACCTTGCCCGCCTTCGTTGCAGAGCCCTTATCCAGCTCCAGAACGTCGCCGTCCTCCATCAGAATCGTCTTCTCCACCACGCCCATCTCCGCTGCAAGCTCGGCGTGGCGCTTCAGGTGGCGATAATCTCCATGCACCGGAATGAAGAACTTCGGACGAACGAGGTTGATGATCAACCGCAGCTCCTCCTGGCTCCCATGCCCGCTCACGTGGATCAGGCCCGACTGTCCGTCATCATGAATCACCTTTGCATCGCGCCGCTCCAGGTGATCGATCATCCGATAGATCGACTTCTCATTACCCGGAATCACCCGCGAGCTCAGCAGCACCGTATCGCCCGCATCGATGTGCGCGAACTTGTGGTTGTTCACCGCCGCCCGGCTCAGCGCGCTCATCGGCTCGCCCTGCGTTCCGCTGATCATAATCAGCAGCTTGTTCGCAGGCATATCGCGAATCTGCCCCGGATTAATCACCAGCCCCTGCGGCAGATCGAGATATCCCAGGTCCTGCGCAATCTCCGTCGAGTTGTCCAGCGACCGGCCAATGATCGCGACCTTGCGCCCATGCTGCTGCGCCAGCTCCATCGCCAGCCGAATCCGGTGGATCGAAGAGGAGAAGCAGCTGAAGAACAGCTTCTTCTTCGTCTGCGAAAAGATCTCGTCCAGCCGCGGCCGTACTGCGCGCTCGCTCGGCGTATACCCTCTGCGGTCCACATTGGTGGAGTCCTGCAGCAGCGCCAGCACGCCCTGCTTGCCCAGCTCGGCGAAAGCATGAAGATCGAACGGCTTGTTATCCGGCGGCGAAAGGTCGACCTTGAAGTCGCCCGTATGCAGCACCACGCCCACCGGCGTATGAACCGCCAGCGCCACGCAGTCCACCAGAGAATGCGTCACGCGAATCGGCATAATCGAAAACGGCCCCAGCGTAAACCGCTTGCCGGGAATCATCTCGATCAGGTCCGCATTATCGAGCAGGTTATGCTCTTCGAGTTTGCCCTCGACATAGGCCAGCGTAAACTCGGTCCCGTACACCGGAACGTTCAGCTCAGACAGAATCCACGGCAGCCCGCCGATATGGTCTTCGTGCCCGTGGGTCAAAAGGATCGCGCGAACCTTATCGCGGTTTTCAGTCAAATAGCTGATATCAGGGACAACAATGTCCACACCCAGCAACTCTTCTTCAGGAAACATCAGACCGGCGTCGATGACGATAATGTCATCCTGCCAGCGGAGGACCATGCAGTTCATACCGAACTCGCCAAGGCCCCCCAGCGGAATCATCTTCAATTTATCTTGTGCCATCAACCTTCAATCTTAGCATCGCGGCCCGAATCCCTCTTTCGCGAGAGCAATTGCATCGCGTGCGGCAGAGGGAGAGAAACCCCTGGTCCTCGCAACCCGGACGGTGCGCGGAACACGAAAAGCCCCGAAATCTTTTCCGTTCCTGCCATACGGCTCACAATCTATTTAAACGCTTCACTAAAGGGAAAACTCTGTAATATGATCTTCGCCAACAGGAGATCCGGGCAAATGGACCGACGCAATTTTGTAAAGAACTCGCTGGCCACAGCCGGTGGCGCTCTCTTCGCCGATCGAATATTGGCAGCCCAGGCGCCTGTTCCGTCACGCCAGGCAGTGCCCGGCGCAATCTCCCCGTCAGAGATGGATGCGGCCCGCTTCCCCGACAAATTCCTCTGGGGCATGGCCTCCGCGTCCTACCAGGTAGAAGGCGCATGGAACGAGGACGGCAAGGGCGAGTCCATCTGGGACCGCTTCGCCCACACCGTAGGCAAGGTAAAAGGCGGCTCCACCGGCGACGTCGCCTGCGATCAATACCACCGCTACAAAGAAGACATCGCCATCCTCAAGCGTCTCAACCAGAAAAGTTATCGCTTCTCCGCCTCCTGGGCGCGCATACAACCCTCCGGCACCGGCCCCGTCAATCAGAAGGGAATCGATCACTACAGCCGTCTCGCCGATGCGCTGCTCGAAGCCGGAATTCGCCCCTTCTGCACCATCTACCACTGGGATCTCCCCCAGGGCCTCGAAGACCGCGGCGGCTGGCCCAACCGCGACCTCGCCTCTTACTACGCAGACTTCGCCGGCATCCTCGCCAAACATCTCGGCGATCGCATTACCGTCTGGGCCCCCTTCAACATGCCCTGGACCTTCACCTATTACGGCTACGGCATCGGCGTCTTCCCTCCGTGCAAAGCCGACTTCAACCAGTTTCTAAAGGCAGCCCACACCGTCAACCTCGCCCAGGGCGAAGCCTTCCGCGCCATCAAAGCCGCCTCCTCCCATGTCACCGTAGGCAGCGCCTACGGCATGGCCCCAGCCTATCCAAAGACCGGCAGCGAAGCCGACCGAGCCGCAACCGCCCGCTACCACGCCATGAACAACGTCTACTTCCTCAACACCGCCATCTACGGCGAGTACCCAAAGGCCTTCGTCGGCGAAACGCCCTACGAAGCCATGGGCTTCCAACCCGGCGACGACAAAATCATGAAGGTGCCGCTCGACTGGATCGGCTTCCACTACTACACCCGCCGCATCGTCTCCGACGCAACCGCCTCCACGCAGCCCGGCACCTCCGGCCACTTCGGAACCGAGACCGAAGGCGAGGGTGGCTCCGCAGCCCGCGACCCCCTGACCCGCATGCATGTTGAGATGCCCACCGAAGGCCCGCTCACCGAAGCAGGACTCGAAATCTGGCCTCAGGGCATCCACGACCTCGTCCTGTAGATCTCGCGCGAATACAACCACCCCATCATCGAGATCAGCGAAAACGGCTGCTGCTACCTCGACACTCCCGACGAGAGCGGCCGCGTTCCGGACACCCGCCGCATCAGCTTCCATCGCCAGATCCTCGCTGCACTCGCCCGCGCCATCGCCGAGGGAGCCAGGGTGCGCGCCTACCATGCATGGAGCCTGGTCGATAACTTCGAGTGGGCAGATGGCTACACCCAGCGATACGGACTCACCTACGTCGACTTCCGCACCCAGAAGCGCACAATCAAAGACTCCGGCCTCTGGTACGGACGCGTCGCCGCCTCCAACCGCCTTTAGAGACTGTCCTGCCGGACGGGCCTCCTGCGCGGAGCGCGGGCGTTCACACGCCTTTTAAGTTGTCGAGGCGAACCAGAAAGAATCGGTCCTCCCGTTGGTCGG
>Ga0302313_10000830_pt1 | contig 24912 bp, 14 predicted proteins | sample III_Palsa_N2_2_FD_200454 | JGI IMG/M metagenome (GOLD analysis project Ga0302313, IMG submission 200454) | Peat permafrost microbial communities from Stordalen Mire near Abisko, Sweden - III_Palsa_N2_2 | ecosystem: Environmental > Terrestrial > Soil > Palsa > Peat permafrost | place: Sweden...
CGATCCCGAAACGGCTCCGCCCCCCAAGTCGTCTTGATCCCCGCCGTATCCAGCAAATCCTTCGCCCCCCACGGAATCCCATGCAACGGCCCCCGATACTTCCCCGCCGCAATTTCCGCATCGGCCTTGCGAGCCTGCTCCAGCGCATGTTCCGGCGTAAGCGTAATCACGCAATTCAACTCCTTGTTGAACCGCTCCAGCCGCTCCAGGTAAATCCCCGTCAACCTTTCAGAAGTAATCTGCTTGCTCTCAATCCACCACGACAAGTGCGCCACAGGCGCATACGCAATGTCTTCATCCTTCGCAGGCAGGGGCAGCTTTTCGGGGAGGGACGCCGCATAATCGATCCCAATGGCATCGTGGTACCCTCCACTAGCCTGCGGCGCCTCCGTCTTACACTCCGCGCCTTGCACCTTCGGCATCAGCGGATTCCAAACGGTAGCCGGTGCCACGTCATACCCAATCGCCAACTTCCGCGGCCCCACCCGCCTCTCATAAACCGCCGCCATACTCTGCCGCCAGTTGCCCGCAGCCTCCGCCAAATCCTTCGCCGACATCTCCACCTGCACCAGCTTCTCCGCCTGCACAAACGTCTCCACCGACACCTCCGGCCCCGTCACCGGCGAAGTCCCAAACGCCCCTGGCTCTCCCGCCACCTGCGCCCCCGGCGTCGACGGCACCTGCGCCCCAGCCGGAACCTGCGGCACCTGCCCCTCCGCCGCCTTCCCCACCACCACCGCCGCCACCAACCCCATCGAACCCTTCGCCAGAAACTCCCGACGTGAACGCGCCATCCCTAACCCTCCGCAAACTCTCTCCGACAACCAAACCGTGCAGCCAGATATACCACCCCGTCACCGAGTGTGCTCCCCACATCGAATGGTCCCTTCATCCCGGCATACCCGCGCTACACTTACGCATCCGGTTTTGCACTCAGGAGACGCCCTCCATTGAACCGACTCCTTCTCCCGCTCGCCGCGCTCCTCGTCTGCACCGCGCCCTCCGCACCTCAAGCCCAAACCCAACCGGCGCCCCCGCCGCCCCTCGCGACGGCCAACATCACCCTTGGCCAATCCATCTTCCCGCTCAACGGCCCCTGGAAGTTCACCATCGGCGACTCGCCCATCGACCCCGCCACCCACCAGCCCCTCTGGTCCGAACCCACCTTCGACGACTCCCATTGGGAGAGCGTCGACCTCACCCCGCCACCCGGCTCCATCGATCGCGTCTTCGGAATGTCCGGCTACGTTCCCGGCTGGACCGCCAAAGGTCATCCCGGCTACTCCGGTTACGCCTGGTACCGCATCCGCGTAAAGCTCAACGGCCTCGCGAGCGAAAAGCTCGCCCTCGAAGGCCCCAACGACTTCGAGGACGGCTATCAGGCCTTCGCCAATGGCGTCCTGCTCGGCAGCTTCGGCGACTTCTCCGCCCACCCTCCCATCATCTATAGCTCGCAGCCAGCCTTCTTCCCGATACCGCCCTCCGCGACGGCCAAAACAAACGACGGCACCGAAGTCCTCGCCTTCCGCCTCTGGATGGACCCCGGCACACTGATCTATTCAGCCGATTCCGGCGGATTTCATGACCCTCCCTTGCTCGGCCAGGCTGACGCCGTGGCCGCCAGCTACCAACTCCACTGGATGGATCTGATTCGCACCTATACCTCGGCACTTCTGGAAGGCTCCCTGTTCTTCCTGCTCTCCGTGCTGGCCCTCAGCCTCACCCTCTTCGACCGCTCCGATAAGCTTTACTACTGGATCGCCGCAGCCTTCCTGCTCTCCGTGCTCGACTCGCTGACCCTCGCAATCACCGCCTGGGGCCAGCTCGCCAGCGTTCAGACCACCGACACACTTCGTGAGGTCTTGCTGAACCCGCTCATCCTTGCCGTCTGGGTCATGGTGTGGAGGGTCTGGTTCCAGCTCAAGCGGCCTGCCTGGCTGCCGAAAGCCGTCCTGGTCCTCACCCTGCTCTATATCATCGGGAATCTGCTCGGCGAGCAGCTCATCTTCGGCCTGGTCTCTCCTCGGGTCGCCGGCCCTTTCCATCTCCTCTCGGTCTGTGCCCGTCTGGCCCTCCTCGCGCTCCTGGTCCTCACCGTCGTGCTTGGCATCCGCCAGCAGGGCCGCGAGGGTTGGCTCGTCCTCCCCGCCGTGGTGCTCCTGGGGATATCAAAGTTTCAGGATGAACTCGCCGTCCTGCACATCCATGAGACCTGGTTCCCGTTCGGCGTCTCCTTCACCCTCTTCCAGATGGCGCAGGTCCTGCTGGCGATTGCGCTCTTCATCCTTCTCCTGCGCCGCCTGCTGCTCTCCCTGCGCATCCAGCGCCAACAGGCTCTCGACATCAAGCAGGCCGCCGAAGTCCAGCACGTCCTCATCCCCGAACACCTTCCCTCCACCCCCAACCTCACCATCCACACCGAGTACCGCCCCGCCCGCGAAGTAGGCGGCGACTTCTTCCAGATCATCCCCAACCCCACCGACAACACCGTCCTCGTAGTAGCCGGCGACGTCACCGGCAAAGGCCTGCAAGCCGGCATGCTCGTCTCCCTCCTCGTAGGCGCCATCCGCACAGCAGCCGACACAACTTCCGATCCCCTCCTCGTCCTCCAAACCCTCAACCGCCGCCTCCTTGGCCGAGGCCACGCCCAGGCCACCGCCGTCGCCCTCCTCATCGCCGCCGACGGTCACGCCACCCTCGCCAACGCCGGCCACATCCCTCCCTACCTCAACGGCATCCCCCTCGACATGGAAGGCGCCCTCCCCCTCGGCATGATCCCCGATGCCGACTTCTCCGTCATGCACTTCCAGCTAGCCCCCAACGACAACCTCGTCCTCATCTCCGACGGCATCCTCGAAGCCACCGATCCCTCCGGCCAACTCTACGGCTTCGACCGCGTCCAGCAACACCTCCGCAACAACCTCTCCCCCGCCGCCCTCGCCGACGCCGCCCAACACTTCGGCCAGGAAGACGACATCAGCCTGATCTCCCTAACCCGCAACCCCCTCCCCGCCTAGCCCGCCCTCGCAGTTGTCGTTCTTCTTCCGTTGCCGTTTCCTCACCCCAGCCCGTCATCTCGACCGGAGCATCACGCTCTTGTCTTTGTGTTGCGCAGTGGAGAGATCCCTCATTGGTAGTTGCCTTTGCCTTTCTTTCTGTCATTCCCTTCGGGAATCTGCTTCTTCTTCCCCCCGCACCCACCGCCAAAAAATAAATCCCCCCAACCACCCCAAAAAACAACCCAAAATCCGCATGTCAACCCCCCACCGCCCCCACAACCCCACAAAACCCCCGTCCCCACTGCCGATTTCCATTTCCCAGCGTTGGCATACTTCCCCCCACGCACCAACTACAATAGAAGTAGGCCCCCAATCCCATTCGCCTCGCAGACACCCACCGCGAGCCGCCAGCAAACCTGGCGAAGGGAATACCTAGCCAGTAACTATCCTGAATAGAACAGTTAGCCACTTTCAGCAAGTACTTTGCCACCTAAGCTATCTGAATAGAATCAGTTAGACCCCATTTTTACACCTAAAGGCCTAGATACTTTGCCATATAAACAACCTGAATAGAATAACTTAGACGTTAATTTCACCTCAGGGGGGTGGGGGGGGTGGGGGTACCTCCCACACAAACAAAAAGACCGGGATCGCTCCCGGCCTTTCTGATAGCTCCAAGCCCTAAACGTTAGCGGCTTCTTCCGCCTCAGTCTTCGCGGTATCCGCTTCAGCCTTGGCCACTTCGTTCTCGGCATCTTTGGCCGCCTTCAGAGCCGCAACATCGCGCTCCTTCTTAGCCTCCGCAGAGTTCCGGCCCAGTTCATCGGCCATCTTCTCGGTGGTGAACGCCTCAATGACGTCGCCAACCTTGATGTCCTTGAACCCGGCCAGGTCGATACCGCACTCAACACCCGAGCGCACCTCGGACACATCGTCCTTGAACCGCTTGAGGCTGGAAATCTTGCCCTTCCAAACCTCTTCGCCGTCACGCAGCACGCGCACCTGGTTGTCGCGCTTGATCAGACCATCGGTCACCTGGCAGCCGGCAATCTGGCCAACCTTGGTGATCTTGAAAACATTGAGCACGGTCGCGCGGCCAGCGTAGTTCTCCTTGAACACCGGCTCGAGCAATCCGTACATCGCCTTCGTAATCTGGTCCTGCAGCTCGTAAATAATCGAGTGCAGCCGGATCTCGACGTTCTCGCGTTCCGCAACTTCGGTAGCCTTGCGGTCCGGCCGAACATTGAACCCGATGACCACAGCATTCGAAGCCGAAGCCAGCAGAATGTCCGATTCCGTGATCGCGCCAACGCCCGAGTGCAGCACCTTCACCCGCACCTTCTCGGTCGACATTCGCTGCATCGAATCGGCCAGCACCTCGACCGAACCCTGCACATCGCCCTTGAGAATGAGGTTGAGGTCCTTGACGCCCGCCTGCTTGATCTGCTCCGCAAGCCCTTCGAGCGATACGCGCGAGCTCTTCGCCAGCTGCGCCTCGCGCTCCTTCATCTTGCGGTACTGCGCAATGCCCTTTGCCTTGTCGCGGTCGGCCATCACCAGGAACGTATCGCCTGCATCCGGAATGGACTCAAGTCCCAGAATCTCGACGGGAGTCGACGGCCCAGCTTCCTTGATCTCCTGCCCGCGATCGTTGAACATGGCGCGCACCTTGCCGAACGTGTTGCCGACGATATAGCTATCGCCCGTACGCAGCGTACCGTTCTGCACGAGAATGGAAGCGACAGCACCGCGTCCACGATCCAGCTTCGCTTCAATGACCGTACCAACTGCGGGACGTTCCGGCGTAGCCTTCTGCTCGTTCACATCGGCGACCAGGCAGATCATCTCTTCCAGCTGGTCGAGGTTGATCCGCTTCTTAGCCGACACTTCCACGAACTCCGTGTCTCCGCCCATCGACGTAGCCTGCACGCCGCGCGCAGCCAGCTGGTTCATCACCCGGCTCGGATCAGCGTCCGGCTTATCGATCTTGTTCACCGCAACGATGATTGGCACCTTCGCCGCACGCGCGTGATCAATGGCTTCCAGCGTCTGCGGCATCACACCGTCATCGGCTGCAACCACGATCACAACGATGTCCGTGATCTTCGCTCCACGTGCACGCATACGCGTAAACGCCTCGTGACCAGGAGTATCCAGGAACACGATCTCCCTGCCGAAGGCAGGAGAATCCGGCTTCGTGATCTTTACCTTGTACGCGCCGATGTGCTGCGTGATTCCGCCAGCTTCACCTGCCGCCACATCGGTTGACCGGATAGCATCCAGCAACGACGTCTTACCGTGATCGACGTGCCCCATGATCGTAACCACCGGCGCACGCACCACCTCAACCATGTTGGACGTATCTTCCAACAAGCCCTCAATGGCCTCGTTCTCCAACTGCTCTTCGACCGAGATGACCGAAGCGTCGGCACCAAACTGGCGCGCCACTTCCTTCACCAGCTCGCCATCCAGCGACTGGTTCACCGTCACCATCACGCCCTTCATCAGCAGGGTAGCGATCAGATCCTTACCGCGCACATCCAGCATCACGGCCAGGTCCTTCACCGAGATGCCTTCAGTCACCGTAATGGTCTTGGTGATCGGTACATCGCCCTGCGGGATCTGCGGCCCGCCAAAGCGCGGCACGCTGTAACCCTTGAGAGCGACTTCCTTGTTCTTCTCGTAACGCGGTGCGCCACGGCCACGCGATCCTGCGCGAACCGGACGGCTCGGTCCCGGAGCCTCGCCCGGAGCAGGCATCAACCCACCCGGAGCAGCTCCTGGCCGATTCCCAAACCCAGGTCGTGCCGCGCCAAAGCCAGGTCGCGGAGCAAATCCCGGTCCTCCCGGACCACCCGTTCCCGTCGGAAATGTCCTCGTCGGATGCATCGGTCGCCGAGCGCCAGGTGCCATTCCCTGACCCATTCCCGGACGCTGGCCCGGACCGCCAGGACCACCCGAGGGATTGTTCCCCTGGTAGCCAGGACGTGGCCGCTGGAAGATTGGCGTGCGCGGCGGTCCACCCGCAGGCGGTGGCGGCGCACTGTACGTCGGTCGCGGTCCAGTCTGCGGCATCACCACGCGCCGCGGAGCCGGTACATTCGCAGCCGGTGCTGCAGAAGCTGTTGCAACGGGTTCCGCAGCGGAGGGAGCAGCAGGCTCTGCAACTGGAGCCACCGCAGCCGGAGCCGCGACAGGAGTTGGAGCAGCAGCCGCAGGCTTCACCACCACCGGCTCAGCCGGAGGCACAGCCACAACAGCCGAAGGCGTCGTGCCCGCAGGCGGCCTAGCTACTACGGGTCCTGTGACTGGGCGGCTAGCAATCGCGGGCGGCGAGACCACATAGGTCGGCGCTGCAGGCCGCGGAATTGGCACAATGCGCCGCGGCGCTGGGGCCGCAGGCGGTGCAGCCGCCACAACTGGAGCCGCAGGCGCCGCAGCAGCCACCACAGGTGCTGCCGCCACAGGCGGTGCCACCGCTGGCCGCGCAGCGACAACCGGAGGACGATTCGCCGGGGGGGCCACCGTCACCGCTGGCCGCGGTGGAGGCGCGTTCCGCGCTGCCGTCTCTGCCTGCTTGCGCTCTAAAATCGCCTTCAGCGCATCGCCAGGCTTCGAGACGTGCGAAAGATCAAACTTGGGCTTGGCGTCGACTGGCGCCACACGAGACGCACTCGTGCGCGCTCCCCGATTGAAGTAGCCGCGCACCTTCTCGGCTTCATCCTCTTCAATGGAGCTCGAATGCGTCTTCTTCTCGGTGACGCCAACCGCCGTAAGAGCATCCAGAATGGATCGGCTCTTGACCTCTAACTCACGTGCAAGATCGTTGATGCGAACTTTGCTCATCTATCCCTTTTGTCGGTGCTGGCGGTTACCCGCTCGGCCCTTTTCAGTTCCACTGCGCACTTAGCTGTTCATATCAGCCTCAATCGATGGTGGAGTTCGTTCAAGGGTATTATCCCTTGAATCAGTTAACTTTTCAGCCGTTTGGCTGGGTTTCACAGCTTTTAACAAATTCCTGCCCAAAACTCCGCCGAGCGCGGTCGTGCTAATCACGGTCCCGCTCGCCGTCGTCAATTCCTTCATCCGAGACTTCCTGGGCCTGCTCTACCAGTTCGTCTACGGTGTCGTTATCCAGTTCAATGCCCGCTTCGCGAGCGTCATTATCGTCATTCGCGTCGTTCGTCGACAACTCGTCCTCGACCTCCGCGACATCCTCGGTTGAAAATTCGCTCACTTCTTCCGCTGTGCCCGCATCAGCCGCCTGCCCAGCAAGAATCTCTTCCGGTGTATTGGTCATGGAATGTACCTCGTCTCCCGCCTCATCGGATGCAGCCGCTGCCGCAATGGCTTCTTCGCCCACGACAAGCGCCGCGTCAGAAGGCACGGGAACCGGACGCTCCTCGCCCTCTTCGTACTGCCCGAAGTAGTGCCGAACCGCGACCGCGATCTTCTCGACCGTCTTCTCGCCAATGCCCGGAATCTCGCTCAGCTCCTCGGCCGTCATGTCCGCAAGCGCCTCGACAGTCGTAATACCAGCCGCAATCAGCTTCTCCATCACCGAATCGCCGAGCTCGACAACCTGCTCGATTGGCGTCGAAGGTCCGCCGCCCATGGCCTGCATCTGCTGCTCGACCTCCTGGCGCTTCTCCTCTTCGCTCTTGATGTCGATCTTCCACTGCAGCAGCTTCGCCGCCAGCCGAACATTCTGCCCCTTCTTGCCAATCGCCAACGACAGCTGCGTGTCATCGACGATGACCTCAAGCTGCTTCTCCGCAAGATCCGTAATCGAAACGCGCGAAACCTTCGCCGGCTGCAACGCCTTCTCAGCAAACGTGGTGATCTCGTCCGAGTACTCGATGATGTCGATCTTCTCGCCGCGCAATTCACGGATAATCGATTGCACCCGCATGCCCTTCATGCCCACACAGGCGCCAACCGGATCGACGTCCTTGTCGCGGCTCATCACCGCAATCTTGCTCCGCTCACCAGCCTCCCGGGCAATCGCCCGGATCGTGACAGTGCCATCGTAAATCTCAGGAACTTCAGACTGGAATAGCGACTGAACCAGCGCCGGAGCCGCGCGCGACACGATCACCTGCGGGCCTTTAGCCGCGCGATCCACGCGCAACAGCACAACCCGAACCCGCTCGCCCACGGCAAACTGCTCCAGCCGCGACTGCTCGCGCTTCGGCATCCGCGCCTCGGTCTTGCCGAGATCGAAGATCACATCCATCGGCTCCAGCCGCTTGACCGTCGCCGTGAGAATTTCACCCGCGCGATGCGCATACTCGTTGAACACGGTGTCGCGCTCAGCCTCGCGAACCTTCTGGAAGATCACCTGCTTGGCCATCTGCGCGGCAATGCGGCCGAGCGGGGACGTGTCCTTGTAGAAGCGCAGCTCTCCACCAACCTCAACCTCGGGAGCCAGCTCGCGAGCCTGCTCCAGCGTCAGCTGGTTGTCCGGGTCCTCGACCAGCTCCGGCGTCTCCACCACGGTCTTGTACACGTACGCACGAATCTCGCCGGTCTCGCGGTCCATCTCGCCGCGCATGTTCTCGACCGTCTTGTAATACTTGCGGGTCGCGAGCGCGATAGCGTCTTCTACCGCGTTCACCACGATCTCAGGGTCAATCCCCTTCTCGCGTCCCAAAATCTCAATCGACTGATACAGAGCACTTGCCATGTCGTCTCTCACTTCTTTCGGCGATCACTGCCGATATTCAATTTCTATTGCGTCTGAATCCTTGCTAAATCTCGGCGACTAAATTCGCCTTCTCAACGTTTGCCAGCGGTATCTCCACGGTTTGCACGGTCAACGTCTTCTTCGCTTTCCCCTTCTGCTTCACCGCAGAGAGGTCGAGCGTAATCGTCTTTCCATCAAAGGCAGTCAACCTGCCCGTGAAGTGGCGATTATTCTCAATCGCCGTAAACGTCTGCACCTTCGCCAGGCTGCCCTGAAAACGCGCATAATCGACCGCCTTCAACAGCTTCCGCTCCAGCCCCGGAGAACTCACCTCCAGCGTGTACTCCGAGCCTGGAATGAGGTCTTCCACATCCAGCACGGTTCCGAAGTCGCGAGCAAAATTCGCGCAATCTTCATGGGTCACCCCAGACAGGGTTTCAACCGGAACACCTTTGGGAAGGCCTGCTTCCTCATTGGATGCTGCCTCCGCCGCAAACTTGGCACGCGCCTCTGCATTCTTCTCCAGAAACACCCGCAATATCCGATGCTTCGCCCCGCCCGTGAACTCCAAGTCCACCAGGTCAAGCTGGTGCGAGGCCGCAACGCGGTCAGCCGTGGCGCGAATTGTCTCCATCTGCAAAGCCATAGTGCTTACGGCAACTTCCCGTCTTGTGGTGCTTGGGTTGAGCGGCTGCTGTCACCGTCCGGACAACCTGTCTTTAAAGCAAACAAAAAGTGGGCTCTCGCCCACTCATCTCTTCCGCCACTTTCCGGATTCTTCACGGATACCCGCCGTTTGCCAGACGGCTGCTTTTAGCGGCAGAACAAATTCGTCTGCTTAGGGAATTTTAGGCTAAGCGCCCCGAAAGTTCAACTCTGGCCTTTCCAGTGCAACAATAGAGAAGTATGATCCCCACTCAAATCCCCGAAGCGCTCACGTTCGACGACGTGCTGCTGGTCCCCGCATACTCTGACGTCGTCCCGACCCAGACAAGTACGCAAACCCAGCTGACCCGGAAAATCACCCTGGCCATCCCACTCATGTCCGCCGCCATGGACACCGTCACCGAATCCCGCCTCGCCATCGCCATGGCCCAGCAGGGTGGCCTCGGCGTCGTCCACCGCAACCTCAGCATCGAGCAGCAGGCCGGCGAAATCGACAAGGTCAAGCGCTCCGAGAGCGGCATGATCGTCGATCCCGTCACCATCGAGCCCGAGCGCCCCATCTCCGACGCCCTCGAAGTCATGCGCCGCTTCAAGATCTCCGGCGTTCCCGTCACCAAAAAAGGCAAGCTCGTCGGCATCCTCACCAACCGCGATCTGCGCTTTGTCTCGCGCACCGACATTCCCATCAGCGACGTGATGACCAAGACCAACCTCATCACCGTCCCCGTCGGCACCACGCTCGAACAAGCCGAACACATCCTCCACCAGCACCGCGTCGAAAAGCTCCTCGTCGTCAACGACGACTACGAGCTCAAGGGCCTGATCACAGTCAAAGACATCCAGAAGAAGCTGAAGTATCCCAACGCCAGCAAGGATGAGCAGGGCCGCCTGCGCGTCGCCGGCGCCATTGGAGCCACGGGCGACTTCCTCGAACGCGCCGCCGAGCTCGTGAAATACCGCGTCGACGCCCTCGCCATCGACTCCTCCCACGGCCATTCCACCCGCGTCCTAGAAGCTGTCGCCGAGTGCAAACGGCGCTTCCCTGAAGTCGATCTCCTCGCCGGCAACGTCGCCACCTACGAAGGCACCATGGCGCTCATCGATGCAGGCGCGGACGCCGTCAAAGTCGGCATCGGCCCCGGCTCCATCTGCACCACGCGCATGGTCACCGGCGCCGGCATGCCCCAGATCACCGCCATTGCCGAGTCCTATCGCGCCGCAAAATCACGCGGCATTTCCATCATCGCCGACGGCGGCATCAAGTACTCAGGCGACGTCACAAAGGCCATCGCTGCCGGCGCCAGCGTCTGCATGATGGGCTCCCTCTTCGCTGGAGTAGACGAAAGTCCCGGCGAGACCATCCTCTATCAAGGTCGCAGCTTCAAAACCTATCGCGGCATGGGCAGCCTCAGCGCCATGGCCCAGGGTGGCGGCGAACGCTACTTCCAGAGCAAGGCCGACATCGAAGAATTCTCATCCGGCGACCGCCCTTCCATCACCGCGCGAGAAGAGAGCGGCAATCGCCTTGCCAAGTTCGTTCCCGAAGGCATCGAAGGGCGCGTGCCTCATCGCGGACCACTCGAGGCGATGGTCTACCAGCTCGTCGGCGGCCTCCGCTCCGGCATGGGCTACCTCGGCTGCGCAACCATCGAAGACCTTCAGGAGAAAGCGAAATTCGTTCGAATCTCCGGCGCCGGGCTCCGCGAAAGCCACGTCCACGACGTCGTCATCACGCGTGAAGCTCCCAACTACCACGTCGAATAGCCAGCTTCGTACGGTCGCGACTTGATATCATCCCAGAACGAATCCTCTGGGAGATCCATGCGTAACAAACACTCAGCACCTTTTTTCGTCCGCGCTCTAGCTGCGACTATCCTCACGGCCGCATCCATCCTCGCCAGCGCGCAAACTCCAGCAACACACCACGTCTTCTTTCGCGTGAAGCTCGCCGACTCCGCCCCCGGCCCCGTCAGCGGACGCCTGCTCGTCTTCCTCAAGAAGGGCGCCGGCGACAAAGAGGTCAACATCCAGGAATTCCATCCCGGCGAGACCTCGGTCGCCGCCCAGGAAGTGCATCACCTCATGCCCGGCGCCTCCGTCGACTTCTACGCCAACGCCACCGCCTATCCCGCCGCATTCTCCACCCTTCCCGCTGCCGACTACGAAGTCCAGGCCGTCCTCGATACCGACCACTCCTACAACTACTCCGGCCGCACCCCCTCCGACTGGATTACCCCCGTAATCCCTCTGGCGAAATGGACGCCGGGCAGCTCGGAACCCATGCTAACCCTCGACGCCCACCCAACACCCAATCCAATGCGCGCTGCGATGGTCGCCAGGTTTCGGCCTCAGGTGAAGCCCGGCGTGATTGAAGAGCAGGACATGCTCAGTCCTCTGCTCACCCGCTTCTCCGGAAACCCGACCTCCATCAAAGCTTGGGTAGTCCTTCCCCCGGACTACGAAAAGAACGCCACGCAGCACTATCCGACCGTCTACTACACCCACGGGTTTGGCGGCGGCCTGGACAGCAACCTGGCGCAGGGGGCCATGATCCGCGCCCGCATGGAGGCCGGCACCATGCCCCCGATGATCTGGGTCATGCTCGACGAATCCTGCCCGCAAGGCACCCACGAGTTCGCCGACTCCGTAAACAACGGCCCCTGGGGCACCGCGCTCACCACCGAGTTCATCCCCATGCTGGAGCAGAAATACCGCATGGACGCCAAGCCCACCGGCCGCTTCCTCAACGGCCACTCCAGCGGCGGCTGGGCCACGCTGCAACTGCAGATCAACTTTCCCGAGGTCTTCGGAGGAACGTGGTCAACCTCGCCCGACCCCAGCGACTTCCACAACTTCACTGGCCCGGATCTCTACGCGCCCCACGCGAACGTATACCGCCGGCCCGACGGAACTCCCTACCCCATCATGCGCATGGACGGCAAAGTCGTCGCGACGCTCGAACAGTTCAGCAAGATCGAGGCCGTCCTCGGCCCCTACGGCGGCCAAATCACCTCCTTCGATTGGGTCTTCTCGCCGCGCTCAGGCAGCGGCGCTCCCATGCCCATGTTCGACCGCGTCACCGGCGACGTAAACCCAACCGTGGTCGCCTATTGGCATGACCATTACGACCTAGCTCACCTCGTCGAAGAAAAATGGCCCACGCAATCGGCTCTCCTCAAGGGACGGATCCATCTGTTCGTCGGCACCGCCGACACCTTCTACCTCGACAGCTCCGCACACCTCTTCGACGCACGCCTGGCAAAGCTAGGCGCCGATGCCCATTTCACCTACATCCCCGACCGCACCCACATGGACCTATACGTCGTGGGGAAAGATCACTACGGCCTCTTCGATCAGATCGCAACCGAGATGTATGCGGTCGCGCGGCCGGGTGTCACATGGAAGAAAGCGAACTAGCTGAGCACATCGACCCGCGCGCGCTTCAAGTTGAGGGGATGAACAAGAACTAGCGGGCCTTCAAACTGGAGAACTCTGAGCGGGACGATCCCTCCGGCGCATTCGTGTCGCGGACCATCGCTTCAAACCGATGCAGCGTTGCAAACCCGTTTCGCTCGTACAAATGGCGCGCCGGCAAGTTGGACTCTGTCACCGTAAGCGAGAGTTGACGCACCCCGCGCTTCGCACCCTCACGCGCGCAGTGCTCCAGCATCATTTGCCCAAGTCCATGACCGCGCAACGAGGGCGTGATACAGATTTGCGTGATGTGGTCGACATCGCTGCGGACCTTGGAACAAAGCAGCAGCGCCTCAATAGCAGGCGACCGCTGCGTGGCATCGCTTCCACCATTGCTGTGCGCTGAAACGGACGCATCCCGCAGTACCCAAGAGTTCTCCGGGTCGAACACTCCGCAACCAGGGAATCGGATAATGTTATGCAGAAACCGTTGCGCCCCGTGCAGCGTTCGATACTGATCGTTGATTCCGGCATCCATGTGGTTGGCATAGCAACGATGGATCAGCTGCGCGGCCCCCTCGTAGAACTCCGGCTGCCAGGACTGCAGAATCAAACTCTTACCTGGATGCAGCAAAGTCGGATCGGTGTCCATGCGCGAAGGATGAGCTTCGAGGTCGCGCAGCATAAAGCACCGCGGAAAACTCACAAATTCGCGCGCCTGAAACGCCTCACCCAGTGCCCCCTCCGGAAACATCAGCAGCTGAGATTCAATCCGATCAACCCCCGGCGTCGCCTGCACCAGTTCCAGCAGATGATGCAGCAGCGTGTCGCAGATCGGGTTCACCAGGGACTCCGTCTCGCCGAACGCGTAGACATCCCCAATCACCGCCTTCGCCCCTTCGCACACGCAGAACGCATACCCCACAATGTGTCCCGCCTGCAGAGCAACAAAACCCGGAAGAATGCGGCTGTCCAGGTACTCGAGCAACATGTTCGAGGCGCGGCCATAGTCCCAGTGCAAACGCCGCTGCCACCGTTCAGCCTCGTCGCGCAGCAACGGCCTCAGCTGCGCTGCGGAGAAGTGACGAAGGTCCAGGATCTCGAGTTGCGCGAAGTGACTCAGCATTTGGCTCAACAGCGCTCGACCTCTAACTTCCTAACGTCTAGATTCGAGGATAGACCTTGTACACCGATAATCCTTGCGCCTCATAGAGCAGTACCGGCTGTGTAAATCTTCCCTTTAGGTAATTCTCTAACAACGGTTCATCTCGCGTCGGAAAGATCACAAGGTGTTCGCCTTCCGGAACCCCGTCGGCATAGCTCACGATTTGTTGATCGCGATAGAAAGCCAGTCCGTACACCAGATCCCGGCGCACGTTGAACTCTGCTACAACCGGCGCGTTCGGGGCAGCTTGCTGAATCTCCCGCGCCAGTGGACGCGCAGAATAGTTGAGATCCAGCAGTCGGCCGTTTCTGCCCAGCAGAAAATACAGCAGGATGACCAGCGGGATCATCGTCACGAGGCGCAGCAGTTGGGCGCCGAACCGACGCGTCGCCAGGATCACCAGTAACGACGCCGCGATCCCCAGCACGACCGCCCAAATCAGTATCCCCACCGCCGGAATCAGCCGCTGGTACACCATGTACTGCGGGCAAAGAATCAGCACGAAGGTGAGCAATCCAGTCAGTACCCCGTGCGTATACAACAACCACTTCGAGATACCCTGTCGTCGAATCCGATAAAGATAATCCCCCGTAAGGATCGCTAGCGGCGGAATCGAAGGGAGGATGTATCCCGGAAGTTTGGAGTCGGAGAACGAAAAGAAGATGATAGGAAACATCGCCCACAACACGAGGAACTCAGGAAACGCGTCGCCGGCGCGAACGTGCCCCACGTACCGCTGCGGTTTGAAGCGAGTCTTCCACTCGGCAAACGATGTCGACAGACCATCAATCAACGCGCGGAAAGACAGCGCCGTCCAGGGCATCATGCCCAGAATGAGCACCACAAGGTAGTAGTAAAACGGTTGGTGATGATGGTAAAGATTGGTCGTGTAACGCTCTAGATTGTGCTTCCAGAAAAACTCGTTCAAGAACGTGGGATTGCGGCGCTGCACCGCGATATACCAAGGCAATACCATTACCAGGTAAAGCACAATGCCCGGAATCCAGATCGTTCGTCGCAAAGCCGACCACTCACGGCGCAAACCGAGAAACAGGCAAATGATCGACAGCGCAAGAAAGGGCGCCACGGGACCCTTTGCCAGCGTGGCCGCAGCACCGAAGAAATAAAGATCGAACAGCCAGAATCTCTTGCCCGTCTCATACCACGCATACCATCCCAGCATGCCGATACAGAATGGCGCTGCAAGCTGCATGTCCGTCGAAGCGCCGCGCGAGAACGCGAACATCGCCACAGCTGAAACCATGATGAGTGCCGCATCGAGATGTCCGCCTGGCCGGAATCGCTTGAGATGCAGAAACGCCAAAATGATCAGAGCCAACGCCCCTGTAGCCGAGGCCAAACGTGCCGTCCAGTCGTAGACCCCAAGCTCGCGATAATAGCCCATCGCCCGCCAGTAATAGAGCGCCGGCTTTTCCAGCCACGGCTTGCCATACAGTATCGGCGTCACCGTGCCGCCCATCAGGCACTGATACGACGCTTTCAGCGCGGTGCCCCGCAGACTGTTCGGCACGATACTCGCGTGGACCGCATCACATGTCGCGGTATGGGCTGCAAGCATCTCGCGCGCAATCTGCGCATAACGCGGCTCATCCGCTCCCACCAGCCCCAGCTGATCCCCACCAAAGATCGGAATCAGCCCATAGAAGAGAAAAAATCCGACGAACAGCAGAAGAACTACGAACTCAGTTGCGGTATACCCCAGTTGCGTGTGGCGCATCCAGTGCACGACACCCTTCGCACCGCCCGGCCGCGCCGATGACGATGCAGCAACGGTTGCGTCCGAAGGCTCGAGCGCGGATTGGGGGAGGTCCGTCAAAGTGATATCAGAGAAAGCTGCTGCACCGCGCGAACTCGTTCGGGCCGAAGTCCTTGCAGGTCTATTTGAACCGCCTGCTGCATATTCGCGAAGCGAAACTTAGGCTAACAGAATCGACGGCAGTGTTGGAGCCTCGACCGATGCACCTTCGTTCCGCAGAGGTAAACAGGCCTCACGCATCTGTTCAACGATTCGACGAGTTACTTCCGCAAGCGTTCCCTCCATACTGCAGCCGCTTGCATTCCGGTGCCCACCGCCGCCAAAATTCTCAGCAATTACCGACACGTCCAGCGCGCGCCGACTTCGCAAACTCAACCGAAATTGATTCGGCTCAGGCAATTCGCGGAGAAACGCAGCTGCCTCCACGCCCGCAATGCCAATCAGATGATTTGCCACTCCCTCGCAGTCCTCCACGCTCGCCCCCACACGCTCCATCTCTTCCACCGTGACATGGCTCCACGACACCGCACCGTCAATCTGGATGTTGCTGAGCGCTATACCAAGCAATCGCACCTTGCTTGGCGGGTTGGAAAAATAAACGTCCGCGGCGATACGATTTGGACTCGCGCCGCTCTGCACCAGATGTTCCGCCATCGCGAACGTAGAAGCACTCGTGCTCGGATAATTGAAAGAGCCTGTGTCGGTTAAGATCGCAGCGTAAAGACATTCCGCCATGGAACGGCTAATCGGAACTCCCACAGCCACCGCCAGATCGTAGATCATGCAACCGACAGCGGCCGCCTCTGGGTCAATCCAGTTGAAGTTAGCAAACTCTCGGCCGCTGCGGTGATGATCAATGTTGATGGTGAGCGCCGGTAATGCCGCCTCAAACTGGCGGCGATCGATGCTGCTGCGCTCAAGCGAATCGCACTCGAGAAAGATGGCCGCATCCACAGAGGGAAAGGTGGAAGCGACTCGATCCCTTCCATCGAGAAACTGAAAGTTCGCTGGAATTGGATCAACAAAGCACACGGTCGCTTGCTTGCCCATCGCCTCCAACAAGTGCATCAATCCCAGCGCAGAGCCGATCGCGTCCCCGTCGGGACGTAGGTGCGAGCTAATCACGAAGCTGCTGCGTTCGCGGATTAGCTCGAGCAAGGCGGCGATCGAGGCCTGATTTTTCATAGCAGAAAAAATTCGTTTCAGTTCACTGAGCTGGTTCGATTGGTTTCGATGTTTCTTTCGTACCCTTACCGGCAAGTTTGTTGCGGCGCTTTTCCATGCGCCCCAGAAGCTCGTCCATTCGAGAATTGATCTTTTCGGAGCGGTCGATTGCGAACGTAATCTCGGGAACGTGGCGCACGTTCATGCGTTGACGAATCTCGGTGCGTATAAAGCCGCGCGCCTTCATCAATCCTTCCAGTGTCGCCGACTCCTCCTGCTCCGTACCCACGACGGCGATGAACACGCGACAACTCTTTCCGCCCGGCGCTAATACCACCTCGGTCACATGACAAGGCGCAATGCGCGGATCGGATAATTCGCCTTCCAGCATGGCTGTAATCTCTTCGGCGAAGGTGTTGACGACGCGACCGCGGTGATAGGTTCTGGCTCGTTGCTCTGGCATGGCTGACTCTACAGGTTAGCATCCCTTGAGCCGGCAGAACCCCAACATCTTCGCTTTATTCCTCCAGCGACACGTCGCTTTCCACATAGCTGTCCACAATCTCACAGCCCAGCCCTACGGCCAGACGCCGTGCCGCCGTTTCCACCTCCCGCAATTGACCACTCAGGTACGCCGTCGAATTCGAGATGGCTACCACCCCCAACGTCGCCCGGTTCCAAAGCAGCGCATCATCCAGCTCCGCAATGGAGATATTGAAGCCGTGACGCAGCTTGTCCTTCAGCGACCGCACCACCTGGCGACGGTCCTTGAGCGACTGTGCATGTTCAATCGCGAGTTCGAGGGTCAGCGTGGCAATCGGCATCATTCACAAGACAAAGCAATTAGCTGCGCGCCGCAGCCGTCGACTTGCGCTCCACAAACGTCGGCAGCACAAGAATAGACTCCGACCCATTCGCCGTCGTGTCGATCGCTTTTGGATGGCGTATACGCTGCAGAAGAGCCGTCGCAGCCGCTCTCCCCATCTCCTGCAGCGGCTGCCGCACCGTGGTCAGCGGAGGATTATTCGTCGCTGCCCCAACCACGTCATCAAAACCCAACACAGATACTCCCGATGGCACGTCCACCCCGGCTTCGCGCAGAGCAACAATTGCCCCCATCGCCGATAAATCATTGAACGCGAAGATCGCGCTGAATGGCACTCCCGCAGCCAAGAGCTTGTGTGTCGCGACGCGCCCTGGCTCCGGCGTCGGATCATCTCCCTCCAACGCAATCACCAGGTGCGGCTCAATCGGAATCTTCAGCTCTGCAGCAACCTTCGTGATCGCCTGCCAGCGAATCTCCGTGTCGGAACTGAAACTCTGCCCCTTGATGAACGCAATCTTCCGATGACCCAACTGCTGCAGATGCTCGAGCGCGTACCTCGCCGCGAGAGTATGGTCCAGCTCAATGTTCAGGATCCACGGCAAGCGCAGGTGTCCTGATACCGCCACGATCGGCACCGGCAGTTCCACATCCAGGGCAGAGTCAACCGCAATGATGCCTTCAACGGCCCGCGAGAGCAGCAGCGCCGGATAGTCACGCAGCAGTTCCTCGCGATGATGGTGGCTCACCACGAAGTAGAAGAAGCCGCTCATCAGCAGCACATCTTCAATCCCGCTCAGCACCGCCGCCGAATAGCCGCCGCTGATCTCCGGCACCATCACACCAATCGTCTGCGACCGACGGCTGCGCAACCCGCGCGCCAACGGACTCGCCTTGTAGTTCATCTCCGCTGCAGCCGCGAGCACACGCTTCTGCGTCGTCTCCGAGATACGGTGCGCGTTTCCAGAGTTGTTGATCACCCGCGAAACCGTGGTCTGCGAGAGACCAAGATGCTTCGCCAACTCCTTCAGGCTGCGCCCCGAACCCATGTGTTTGATTGCATTTATCTTGCGTTCTTCAGTCATAGCGGCAGATCGACCAGGGCCTCACAAAACGTTTCCAGTTCAACTCTAAATGCATCGTGCACAGCTGTAATGCAGAGGGCGCGCCGTAGCGCGCCCTCTGCCGTTTATCAAGCGTCGGTTTAGAACGAGAAACGCGCCTGGAAGCTGATCGTGCGCGCTCCCAATGCAGCCGTATCCTGTCCAAAGTTTGTCGAGTTGATGTTGTTCGAGACTTGGGTTGGATTCAGGTTCAGGTTATTGAATAGGTTGAAGAAATCGGCACGAATCTCAAGGTTCGCGTTGTCCCCAATCACCTTCGCCTTCGGAAAACCAAAGGCTTTGGTGATCGAAGCGTCCACATCCTTGTACCCAGGGCCATTGAACGAATTACGTGCAAGGCCTGGAGCCGGAGGAAGTGCAGCAGCAACTGACGGGAAGGATCCCGTCATCGCTTCCTCGAAGTTCGGCACATTAAAGAACGAGTTCGAATAGGAAACAACCGTCAAACAGCCCGGGTAGCCAGAACTCCCGGGAATGCAGCCGGGATTGTTGACAGGCTGCGCGCCCGCAGTGGCCACTGCATTTGCAGCCGTAGCAATCGCCGCGTAATTGGGATAGTTGCTACCCGTCTCAAACGCCTTATTGCTGGTAGAGTGTCCAGCGCCGCCAAGGAAGGTAGGACGAAGGTTGTAATAACCGCAGTTCGAGCAATACAGCGATTGGCCGGTGCCATAGTTCGGTGTCCAACCAAAGCCGCTGTGAATGTTGAAGATGCCGCTGATCGACCAGCCGCCTACCACCTTCTCAAGCCATCCATTGTTTCCCTTGAAGATAACTGGCTGCCAAAGACCGAACGCCTTGAAGGACTTTCCGACGTTGAAGTCAGAACGGCCCCACGCGTACGACGGATTCAATGGATAGTACGGATCCTCCTCATACGGTCCCGAACCATTGTCCATGCTCTTGGACCACATGAATTGCGCATCCGCCTGGAAGTGATGTGCAAACGGGTGCTTCAATTCGGCCAGCATGGCATTGTTGTTTGACGAGCCAGTGTTGGGATAGAAGTCCACGCCCGTGAGCAGTGGATTCAACGCCAAACCTTTAGCAAGCGCCGCTGCGTTTTCGTTGAGCTGCGTAATCATGTGGTGAGACGAGCTTCCCTGGTACCCGAGCGACGCTACAATCTCGTGACCAAAGTCATAGTCGGTATCCAGAGAATAGTGCTCGGTGTAGGCCGTCGGAAGCCCGCCCGTGGTATTGCCAACGGCTGTTACGTTACCGCTGCCCGCCACTGGAAGGTTGTCAGAGTTGTAACCCGTAATGGTGGCAGGATTCGAAGCATACCCAGTCAAAGACGTCGGGCTGCTCGAGATGCCATAGAGAATATCCGGGTTGATGCTGCTGGGCGATGCGCTGCTGAAGTTGTAGTAGCCAGCGACAGGAGGATTGTAGTCGGTGTTTGCCGAGATCGCGATCTCTTCCTGGTTGAAGTTTAATCCATAACCGCCCCGGACAACGAGCTTATTGTGGAACATCTCAGGACTCCAGTTCAATCCGACCTGGGGACCAAAGTTGCCCTTTTGCGGTGTCCACAAATTACCGCCCTCATGGATGGCAAGCCCTGTAAGCTCGTCCCCTCCTGCACCGAACACAACCCTGCTCAGGTTGTTCTGCGTGGTGTAAAGACCTCCGAACCAGGAGTAGCGTATGCCTGCATGGAGAGTTAGGTTTGGGCGAACCTTCCAGTCATCCTGAATGAACGCGCCAAACATGTTTTCGCGATTGTCCTGCCTCACGCCACCAGGAAATCCGGTCACCGTATCAAAGTTTCCAGCTTCAGCTTCAGGAGCATCGTTGAGAAAATCCCAAACGTTGTAAAAGGTGTAATTGGGAACTCCGACAGGGTCGTTGAGATAGTGAAGGTTCGTGAATTCACCACCAAACTTGATGGTGTGCTGTCCAGCAACCTTAGTCATCACATCCTGGTAGCCGTAGGTCCACTGATCCAAATGACTGCCCACCGAGGGACCGAACTGATTGGCCGTGATCGAGCCGATCTGCTCAATCGCATCCTGCGGCAATCCAATCGGCGCCTGCGGATTGTCCGCGATCTCATTCCAGCGCCAGCCAGCTGCATTGGCGCGCGCTTCGTTCAGCAGCGTCGGCGTAAAGGTACGGTTCCAGATCACGGAAAACGCGTCGTTGATCTGGGCGTGATGGAACAGGTTATAGGCGCGCGAGCCGCCGTTGTACTGCGTATTGCCCTGCGGCACCCAGTAGATCGCGAACGAAATGTGGTCCTTCTTCGTCACGTCCGCATCCAGACGGCCGTTGTATTGATGGTAGTAGGAGGAGTAGGGGCTCGCTGTGATGAAGTCCGCGATGTCCGCAACGTTGCTCAAGCCGCTGCCAATACCGGGATTTGCCGTCGTGGCCGTAGCGGTTGGATCCTGTGTGCCCAAAGGAGTAGTGAGTGGCGAACCGATATTCAGACCCTGCCCCGCAATCGTATTGCAATTCACGCCTTCCACTAGACCGATATTCACGCACGACTCGTTTGCCGTGACAATGCCCGTAGAGACCACGCCCGCACCTGGGAATGTGAGGTACTTGGAGGAGATGCTGCCCGTAGGTCCAAGCGCATCAAACGCCGTGGTGTCGTACCATCCGGTCCCAGTCGTTGTCGTGTTCTGCGGCGAGGTTGCGTAGTCGAAGAAGGCAAATACCCGATTCTTCCAGATAGGGCCACCGACGCTGCCACCGTACTGATTGAAGCGTGCATTATCTCTTTGCGGCGACCCGCCACCGCTGTAACGCTGGTAGGCATTCAGGCCCGGACGATGAAGTCCGAAGAACAGGCTGCCGTGAATCTGATTCGTTCCGCTCTTGGAGGTCACCATCGTCTGCGCGCCACTGAAGCGACCGTTCTCAGCGTCGTAATCGTTGGTCACGATTCGGATATTGGCAATCGAGTCAGGGTCCGGCGTGATCACAGTCGTTCCGCCCCACACTGCGCTGACCGTGCTGATTCCATCAATGGTGATGCCATTCGTCTCGTACTGGCCACCGTTCGCGTTAACCTGCGGGCCATTCTCCGTCGGTGCCTGGCCGCCATTGCCCGAGCCGCCTGGACCCTGCGTACCCGGCGTGCTGTTTACACCGCCGCCCGCACTCTGCGATCCATCGTTGATCGCTCCCGGCGCCAACTGGCTCAGAGTGAACGGATCTCGGTTGAACGAGGGCAAGTGCTGAATCTGGTTATCCGTAACCGTGACACCAACGTTTGACGTCTCGGTGTCGATGGCCGAAACCGTCGATGCATTGACAGTCACTTCCTGCGTAGTTCCACCGAGCGACAACTGCACGGTCAGCGAGTTCGCCTGCTCAGGGATGAACGTCAGGTCGGTCAGCACCTTCTGCTGAAACCCTGCGTGGTCCACCGTCAGTGTGAACGTATCAGCCGGCAACGCGTTGAAGTTAAACGTACCCGTGCTGTCGCTTGTCCGCACAGAGGTTTCGTTGTTGGAGTTGTTCTTCAGCGTAAGCGTCGCGCCCGGGATGACGGCGCCCGTGGGATCGGTGACGACGCCCTGAACCGAGGTACGGAACTGCGCGTGAGCGAAGTTCGTAGTAAACATCGCGGCAAGGAGAATCAGCACCGAGAAAGCGGTGGTACGAAGCCAACCGCGGAGCCTCAAAGCTCCTTGGATGGTCGCGCTCGGACTGGATGAGTATGGACGTGCGTGCGGCATAGTGCCTCCGAAAGTGTTGCTGTAAGTTTCTAATGACAAGGCCTTGCACAATCGTTTGCACACTTTGCGCAAACGATTGTGCAACGGTCGAATTTTTAGCAGCGTCGGAGTACCCCTGTCAAGCGTCCTGCTTGCCCCCGTACCACGATGTAAATATCAGAAATCCAGACGTGCATGATCTCAGGCCCAAAAAGCCTCCTCCAGCAACGCCCCACTCAATTCTTAGCCCTTTGCTTTCCCCGACTTCACCGGTCCAACTTACTGCGCGGGACTTTTCGCCCCCGAAGCCCCAGCCAGCAACCCGATCACCGCACTTCCCACCGGGCTGCCCTGTCCGGAGCACGCGTCCCACCCTGGCCCTGCCGAAAACCCCCCATTGCTTCCCTGCGTGATGTCCCGGAAAACGCCCTTCGCTCCTGCCGCGTACAACGCCGGATTCACAAAGCCCGCGGCCACGCCATTCTGCTGGTTCGCCAGCGCAATCAGCCCGGCCCACAGCGGTGCCACCGCGCTGGTTCCACCGATCACCGTCGTCTGCCCATCGACGCGAACCTCATAGCCCGTAGAAGGATCCGCATCGCCAGCAACGTCCGGCACGCCGCGTCCACCCGCCGACGTCGTCGACGCCGGCACATTCGAACTCTGCTGCCACGCCGGCAGCGGAAACAGTGTGCTCACGCCCCCGCCCGTCGCTCCTTCACCGCTCGCCAGCTCATTCCACACCACCTCGCTCGTGATCGTTTTGCCCGAACCCTCCAGCGTAGTTCCACCACACGCCAGCACGTACGGGCTCGACGCCGGAAAATCCACGTTGTTCCCGCTTCCGCCATCCGTAGATCCATCGTCACCACACGCCACAGTAATGGTCACGCCCACTGCAGCCGCCGCTTGGCAGGCCGCATTCAGCGCAGTCGACGCCTGCATCGTCCAGCTCGACTCCGGCCCTCCCCAACTGATCGAGATCACGCTCGGCTTGTTCTTCGTATCGTGCACCGCGGTCGTAACCGCATCAATGAATCCCTGGTCCGTATTCGGCGCAAAATACACCGCGACCTTCGCTCCCGTCGCAATCGAGGCGCTCACCTCGATATCCAGCATCACCTCTCCATCCGCACCGTTGGCGTCGCCCGGAGTATTTTTTCCACCGTCCACAGAAACCGCCGTGATCGCAGGCGCCGCGAGCCCGAGCGACTGAAAGTACGCGGTCACGTCGGCCTCGCGATAGCCACCGCCCAATTCGATCAGACCGACCGTCTGTCCGCTCGCCGTTGCTCCCGCTGGAAAGCCATACAGCTCGCCCACCTGCACCGGTGTATACGAAACGTTGTCAGCATGAGGCGTCGCGATCCGAAAGTGAGGCCTCGCTTGCGGCCGATTGTCCAGGCCCAGCACCGCTACAACATGACCCTCAAGCTCCTCCGGAAGATAGATCGCCCCATTCCGCACCCGGAACGTCCCAGCATCCGTGGTTTCCGTCGTGAGCGAAACACCGAAGGCCTTCTCCATCGCAGCCTGACTGCCGCTGAGCCGAACCGTGCAGGGGCAAGCCCTCGGCGAGTTCTCCACCGTCAAACCAAACTCCTTCGCAAACGCCAGTACCAGTTCCACCGACGCGGGATTCGCTCCATGACGGACCTCAAACTCCTCGCGTGTAAGCCGCTCCTGCGGACCATCCCCCTCCATGGTGAATGGCGTCTTCGGCCCAACAATCACAGACACGGTGATCTCCCCCGCCTCCGCCACAGGTTGCGCACCCGCCGCTTGTGGCGGAACCGCCTGCGCTGTAAACGGCTCCTTCTCGCTGCCCCCCAGGGCCACTCGATGCTGCGCTGCAAACCGTGGTGCGGTGGTCATAAACTCTCCTTGGATGAAACCGATGCCGATAAGATGCGCCTTCCATCGCCCACGCTGGTTGCTCCTCCGCAACGATTCGCACAGCCCACTCCGCAGCCGCGAAAGCTAAGATAATGCACATGGATCTCACGGCAATTCAATCTGCCCTGCGCGAGCGCAACCTCGACGGCTGGCTCTTTTACGACCACCACCATCGCGACCCCATCGCCTACCGCATCCTCGGGCTCGATGAGGACAGCTTCGTCTCGCGGCGCTGGTTCTACTTCATCCCCGCCGAAGGCGAGCCGCGCAAGCTCGTTCACCGCATCGAGGCCGGCAAGCTCTACGCCCTCCCCGGCAGCAAAAACTCTTACTCCTCCTGGCAGGAGCTCGAGCAGAAACTCGAGCTCCTCCTCGACGGCGCCATCACCATCGCCATGCAATACTCCCCCCGCAACGCCATCATGTACGTCTCCATGGTCGACGCCGGCACCGTCGAGCTCGTCCGCTCCTTCGGCAGGCAAGTCGTCAGCTCCGCAGACCTCGTCAGCCTCTTTCAAGCCGTC
>Ga0302313_10000835_pt1 | contig 24793 bp, 26 predicted proteins | sample III_Palsa_N2_2_FD_200454 | JGI IMG/M metagenome (GOLD analysis project Ga0302313, IMG submission 200454) | Peat permafrost microbial communities from Stordalen Mire near Abisko, Sweden - III_Palsa_N2_2 | ecosystem: Environmental > Terrestrial > Soil > Palsa > Peat permafrost | place: Sweden...
CTGGTGCGGTCGAGAAGACTCGAACTTCCACGGGTTACCCCACAGCGACCTCAACGCTGCGCGTCTACCAATTCCGCCACGACCGCGCGTGGTGAGCGGCGGGGGTTAGCAAACGCGCATGGGTTTGTGAAGGGCGCGAAGAAATGAAGCGGTGGACTGGCGATTGCGTCGCGGGGCTTAAGCGTCCCTAATGCGCCCCGGCGGCGCGGGGACCGCCAAGCTAGAGCACCACCATGACGGACGAGGGGATCAGCAAGGAAGGCCTGCGCGTCGCCATCGGATTTCCAAGCGCGGTCATGCTGGTGATCGGCGGAATCGTCGGTGTAGGGATATTCGTGAACCCGGCCGTGGTCGCGCGAAGCCTTCAGTCTCCAGCCCTGGCCCTGACCGCCTGGTCTCTCGGCGGCGGCTTGGCGATTCTCGGCGCCTTCGTCTACGCCGAGCTGGCGGCGCGGATTCCCGAGACCGGCGGCGAATATGTCTATCTCAGCAAAACCTACGGCTCGCTGGCTGGCTTCCTCTATGGCTGGACCACCCTCCTGGTCGTCCAGGCAGGCGGCATGGCGGCGGTCGCAATCATTTTCGCCAAGAACCTCAACGTCCTCGCCGGCGGCGCCTTGAACGACAACTTTGTCGTCGTTGGCGTGCTGATCATTCTGGCCGGGGTGAACTGCCTGGGGGTCAAGTCCGGCAACGGTGTGCAAGGCATTCTCGGCCTGCTTAAGATCGCGGCCATTGCGGCCCTGGTCATCGCGGGTCTTTTCGTCGCTCACCCGGTAGCCTCCCACGCCCACATCCAAGCGGCCACGCCGCTCGACTTCGTGAAACTCTTCGGCGCCGCGATGATCCCCGTGGTGTTCAGCTACGGCGGTTGGCAGACGTCCAACTTCGTCGCCGGCGAGATGAAGGACCCCGCCCGCAACCTCTCCCGCGCGCTGGTGGTCGGCGTGCTGGCGGTCATCACCCTCTATCTTCTGGTCAATGTCGCCTGTCTGAGGGCGCTGGGAATCTCGGCCCTCGGATCGACGCTGACACCCGCGGCCGACGTCCTGCGCATCACGGCCGGGCCTGTCGGCGGGAACCTCGCGGCGGGCGCGATCGCCCTCTCCGCCCTCGCCTTCATGAGCCAGTCGATTCTCACAGGCCCGCGCGTCTCTTTCGCCATGGCCCGCGACGGCCTGTTCTTCAAAAAGGTCGCTGAGATCGCCGAGGGCAGCCGCGCGCCGGTGATCGCCATCGTGCTGCAGGCCGTCTGGACCGGCATCCTGGCGCTCAGCGGCAGCTATGAGCAGATTCTCAGCTATGTGACGGCGATGAACTTCCTGTTCTTCGGCCTCAGCGCATCGTGCCTGTTCATTCTACGCCGGCGCGAGCGGGCGGCAGGGCTTGCAGCTCACATCGCCGGTTTCAGGGCGCCGCTGCACCCGCTCACCACCATCCTGTTCATCCTGGGCTGCGCGATCATCGTCGTCGCGTCGTTCTGGGCCTATCCGATCAACAGCCTGATCGGCTATGCGATCATGCTGGTGGGTATCCCGCCGTATCTGTACTGGAGCCGCCGCAAGGCCATGCAAATCGCGCCCGCCGAATGACCCTACCGACCCAGGTCCGCCAGTCGGACTACATGCACTTCGCCAAATACTCGACCGGCGCGAAATACAATCTCGCCTCCAGCGGCGTTCTCGACGCAAAGCTCTCTGACCTCGACCTGACGCTGGACGATCTGGCGCTGCACGGCCCCAATGCCGGTGGCTATCCGCCACTGATGCAGAAAATCGCCGATCGTTTTGGCGTCGATGTCAGCTGCGTGGTGACGCCGGGCGGCGGCTGTTCGTTCGCCAACCACCTGGCCTTCGCCGCCATCCTGTCAGCCGGCGACGAGGTGCTGGTCGAGGATCCCACCTATGAGCTGCTGACCTCGACCCTGGGTTATTTGCAGGCCGATATTCGCCGCTTCGAGCGCTCTCCGGCCAACGGCTGGAGGCTCAATCCAGAGCGTATCGCGGCCCAGATTACACCCAAAACCCGGCTGATCGTGCTGACCAACCTGCACAACCCCTCCAGCGCCCTGGACAGCGACGAGGCCGTAGCGGCGGTGGCCGAGGCCGCCGCCAAGGTCGGCGCCTGGGTCCTGATCGACGAGGTCTATCGCGAACTGATGTTCCGCGATGAGGCGGCCAGGACAGCCTTCCACGCGGACGGCAATATCGTCGTCACCTCGAGCCTGACCAAGGCCTATGGCGTCAGCGGCCTGCGCTGCGGCTGGATTCTGGCGCCGAAGGACCTGGCCTACAAAATGAGCCGGCTGAACGACCTCTTCGGCGTCCATCCGCCTCACGTGGCCGAGCGGATGGCCGTGGTCGCCTTCGATCGCCTGCCCAATCTGCGCGCGCGCGCGAACACCATGATCGACGCCAACCGAGCCGCCTATCGCCAACTGCTGGGTCAGCACCCCCGTCTGGAGCAGGAGGTGTTCGATCAGGGCACCACGGTGTTCCCGCGCCTGGTCGACACCGATGTCGACGCCTTCGTCGAGACCCTCAAATCGAAGTTCGACACCGGCGTGGTGGCGGGGCGCTACTTCGGTCGGCCAGATCGCATTCGCATTGGCCTGGGCGGCGACACCCCGATGTCACGGATGGCGATGGAGCGTTTGGCCGAGGCTCTGGGCTAGAGCGCTGGCTCCGGCGCCGCGAGCCGGATCGACAACGCCACGAAGATCACCCAGCGCAGGTCGTTGTAGATCAGCGCCATGCTTTCCGTCAGGCTCATCAGGGTGAACACGATCAGGAAGGGCAAGGCCAGCAGGGCGCCCCGGGTCGCAAACACCGCCCAGATCGCCCGAAACAAGGTGGTGAGATAGTAGAGCGCCCAGGCGGCCAGGCCGAACACGCCAAGACCCAGCCACTGTTCCAGCCAGCTGTTGTGGGCATGCTGTGGCTTGAACCCCGCCCATTTGATGATCCAGGCCAGCGGCCCCCAGCCCGAGGTATCGGTCCAGACGGCCGCATAGCCATAGCCGGTCCACGGCCGGTCCTGAATCAGCCGCGCTATGGCCGACCAGATCTTGGTGCGGCCGGTCAAGGTCGCGTCCTTGCCGAGCAGCGTGAAGAAGACGTCAGGCGCGAGATAAACACCCGCCGCCAAGGTCGATAATCCGACCACGGCGGCATAGACCGCCAGCACCGCGATCGCGCCCCCGCGCCGCGCCAACAGCACAAAGCCCAGCACCGCCAGGCCCAGGACCAGAGCCACCAGCGAAGTCTTGGACGTCGACAACAGCAGCAGAGCCAGGTCCAGCAGCGCCATGGGCCACCAGATCGGCGCCCGGCGAGGATTGAGCAGGCCGGCGGTGGCGAAGATCAGCACGCCAAAGGTCATCATGCCGCCGAAGGCGTTCTTCTCCACCCAGAGGCCGCGCCAGGCGCCCGGGAAGATTTCGCTCATCCGGCCATAGGTCGGCAAAAGCGCGCCCAGGATCAGCGAGACCACCGACAACACCGCAAAGGCGGTCGCCAACACTTCGACCAGCGCCGGCCAGCGCCAGCGCGCGCCTAACGCGACGCCGCAGACGGTCGTCATGACCAGGGCGACCACACGCCGCGACGTTTCATCAGGCGCGATCGACCAGGTTGTCGACGCCGCGACAATCGCCAGAAGGACGATCAGGAAGGGCTGGCCGGCCAAACCCTTGAGCGCCGCCATCGGCCTTGTCGCGATCAGGCCCAGGCCCACCGCATACATGGGAAAGAAGGCCGCTCGTTCGATCGCCGAGCCGGTGTCGCTGACTCCCTGGTCCGGCAGGAAGATCGCCCAGGGTTGGGCGTAGACCAACAGCATGACCACCGAAGCCGCGAAGGCGAGAAGATCGCTGATCGAGCCGCGCGGGCGAGCGGCGGCCACGGGTCCGGGCCAAGCCAGGACCTGGGCCGTCACGGCAGGAAAGCCTTCAGGAAGGATGGTGTCTCCACACTGGCGCGATTGAACACCAAGCCCGCGCATTGGCCTCCGGCGGCGTGAATCGCGTCGCGGAGGCTTGCCGGTCCCGTCCCATCGGCGCCATCGGCCGCAACGACGAGGATGGTGAAGTCGACGAAGGGGGCGATGGTCATGGCCGCGCGCGATCTGTCGGCGGCGGGCGCGTCGATCACAACCAGCTCGGCATGTTGGCGCAGAGCGTTCCAGTAGTCGCCGGTAGGCATGACGTGCGCCGTCTGATCGCCGATCAGCGCTTCACGCCGGAACCGGGTGACCCAAAAGTTAGCGCCGCCGACGGGATGGGCGATCAGGTAACGGGAGTCACGCCAGGGCCTGCCATCGGGACCAGCCGCCGGCGGCTGTATGGTGAAGAAGGCCGAGCCGTCGGGGGATGCGGCGGTCGCCCGGCCCAGCGCGCCATAGCGGGCCGGATCACCGGCCACGGCGGCGTACTGGGGCGAATTCATCAGGTCGAGATCGATCAGCCAGACCGGGCGTCGCGCACGGCCGGCGGCAAAGCGCGCCAATTCCCGCGCGACGGTCGACGTCCCCTCCCCGCTGGAGGCCGCGACGAGCTGAACCACTCGGGCCTGTCCCGCCCGCGCCGGTCCCAGCGACGCCAGCAGCTGCGCCATTTCCGCCGTCAGATCGACCATCACCCGAATCGCCGCACGCGTACGGCTAAAGCCTTATCACACAACAACCAAAGGCCTTTGCCGCCGCAAGGTTGCGGGCTCACCCGCGTCCGCCAACCGAGGACTTCATGGGCGCGGTCACCAGCACCGGCAAATCCAGCGTCCGGGCAGCGGAGGCCGGCGTCGGGATGCCTGGACGCAGGAAGACACGCAGCAGACCGACACAGAGGGCGGTAAAGGCCGCCAGCAAGACCGCCAGCACCAATACCGGCCGGCGAAGGCTCTTGCCTTGTGTAGGCGCGACAGGACGTTCAACGACCGAAATGCTGTCGTCGCCTTGGCGGGCGATGGCGTCGGCCGCTTCGGTCTCCTGCTCCTTGACGGTAAAGTCGCGGACGTTGTTCTGCAGCACGTCTCGGTCACGGGTGAGGCCTTGATACTGCGGCTCTAGTTGCGCCAGGCGCAGCTGCCGTTCGGTGACCTGATCGATTTGAGCGCCCAGGGCCTCGGACGATTGCTGCAGGGCGGAGATCTGGGCCGCGGCCTGAATCTTATCGGACTGGACCGTTTGGTAGACCGGGTTGACCCCCACCCGCTTGGCGCCTTCGCCCTGCATGGCGCCAGAGGCGATGGCGCGTTCGAGCGCTGTGATCTGCGCGTCCATATCGCGCACGGGAGAGGCGTCCGACCGATAGCGGCCGAGCAGGTTCTCGCGCTGGACTTTCAGGTCGGTGAGCTTGTCTTGCGCCGCATGATCGACGTCGTGATAGAGGCCGATCTCCGGCGCGAGCTGCCCCGCCTGCTGGGTCAGACCGTCCAGTTCGCCCTGCTTTTCCTTCAGCTGGTCGTCAGCGGTGAATTTCTGCTGCTGCAGGCTGGATTGAAGCTGGGCCAGCGAGGCCTTCTCGGCCTCGAAGTCGCCGATGTTGTTGCTGCCGAGGAAGTTCTCATACGCCTCGTCCGCCTGGGCGAGACGCGCCTCGAACGACTTGCGTTGATCCTCGAGCGGCGCGGCCTGATCCAGCAGCACCGAGCGGCGATAGATCAGATACTGGTCCAGCAAGGTGTTCAGCGCCAGCGCAGCCATCTGCGGGTCCGGATGCGAGAAGCTGATCCGCACCACCGGCGCGCCAGGCGTCGAGACGATCTTCAGGCCCTTGTCCATGGCCGCGATCGCCCTGCCCATCATCAGACGGCGTTGGTCCGGCGTAGCGGTCGCATAGCCGGAGCCGATCTTGGGATAGAGGCGCGACAGGCCGATCTTATCGATCACCTGCTGTTTCAGCTGGGCGCTGGACAGGATTTCGACTTCCGACTGGACCACCGCGTCCGACTCCGGGACAGCGCCCCGCGCCGCATCGCCCGCCGACGGCTGGTAGACGTATTCCTGGCCAAGCCGCACCAGGACGCTCGATTGAGCGGAAAAGAGTGGATGCAGGGTCATCGCCGCGGCGACGCCAAGGGCGAGAATCGCCAGGAACACCACCAACATCAACATCCGCTCGCGCCAGAGCAGGGTCACGATATCGCTGGGGGCGTAGCGCGCGCGCACAGGCGCGTCTTCGCCCCGCCGGAATGGCGTGACGGCGGCAGGGCCCTGGCTGAAGCTGTTGAACGCCATCTGATTCCATGACCGGAGCGGTCGTGGCCCAACCTCGCTCGCCGGGCTTTAACGCTTGGTTACCCATTTTCCTTAACCCTTCGATCATCGTCACTGACCCGGTATCCGAAGATGTCCCCTCGCCCAGTCGCCGCCATCGCCTTGGGCCTAAGCCTGGGTCTGGCCGCCTGCGCGCCGGTCAGGATGTCGGCGCAAGAGCCGGCGGCCGACCAGGGCTTTCCCAATATCGGCTATGCGAGCTGGACCAGCGACGAGCCGCGCTATCGGCTCTATCCCGGCGACGAGCTTGAGGTGCAGACGCCTTCAGCCCCGGAACTGACCAAGATTGTGGTTGTGCAGCCGGACGGGCGGGTAAGCCTGCCGTTGTTGCCGTCGATGATGGTGGCCGATCTGACGGTCAATGAGGCCGAGGCCGCAATCGCCCACGCCTATTCAAGCCAGCTGCTGCGGCCAGACGTCATTATCAATGTGAAGACGGCGCCGCTGAAGGTCTTCGTCGGCGGCGAGGTGGACAAGCCCGGCGTCTACGACATGCCAGGCGATATCAACGCCCTGCAAGCCGTGATCATGGCCGGTGGGTTCAAGACCTCGGCCAAAGCGAATCAGGTGGTGATCATCCGGCGCGGCCCGGGCGGCCGCGCGATGATGCGGACCGCCGATCTGGGCCGCGGGATCAAAAACCCCGGAAGTATCGACGCCGTGCCCCTGCGGCGTTTCGACGTGGTCTACGTCCCTCGCTCGACCATCTCCGAGGCGGGACTGTTCGTTCAGCAATATATTCGCGATGTCGCGCCGGTAGACCTGGGGTTCAACTACGCCCTGGGTCCATCGTCGTATGTATCGGCCGCGGCGATCAAGTGACCGTCGCGGGCTGAAGCCTTAGCCGTGTGACAGCCATTCGCGCGCGGCGCGTTGCGCCTCGGCGATATCGCCCGAAGCCATCTCCTGGCTGATCTCCTTGCGGTAGATCTTGGCTTCCAGCGAGCCGCGCATGGCCGCCAGATTGAACAGCATGTGCGCGGACACATAGTCCACTGGCGCGCCGCCCTGGCCGGTCGAGTACAGCAGGCCCATGCGGAACAGCTCGTCGCCCGAGGCTTCGGTTGTCGGCAGCGGCAGGCCGACCATGGCCGGCGGCTCAACATTCACTTGGATCATCACAAAGCATCCCCATCAATTCGATCGACACGCGAAAGCGCGTGAAGGCGTTCTCGCCCCGTGGAGACATAAAAGAGCACAGCTATTGAAAATATAGTTAAGCCGAACGTTAGCCATTTTTAACACATAGAATTCGCGCGAATACACTCTGTATACGCGCGATTTACTTGAGTTAATTTTGAGAAAATGTTGCGACCATCTTAACGGGTCACTTTCGCGCTCGCTGGCCGAACGGCGCCGATCGCACCTCCAGCGCCCCTAAGCGCAGCTGCTCCAACACGATGAGGGCCTTGTAGCCGCGTGGCGCGGGCCAACAATAACAGGCTCAGATCGGCTGGGTCATGTTGGCCTCCTTAATCTGTGGCCGCTACAATGGTCGGCCTCGCGTCGACGCGGCAAGGCGAAAGATATGCCAGCGCCCGTTCAGCGCGGGTTCAGACGCGACGGCGGAAGATCGTGGGCGATGGAAACCTTGTCCCAGCGGCATGTGTTGAAACACACCGCTCGCTGTAATTTTGAAAGGGAGGTCCAGTCATGAAGATGCTGCTGACCACCCTGATGGCCGCGGCGATAGCGCTGCCGGTGGTCGCCGTCGCGGCCGATCATGGCCGACACGAAGGTGGCGGCGGTCCGGGCCACTATGGCGGTCCGTCGTTTGGTGGCGGCTATGGCGCGCCGCACTATGGCGGCGGCGGCGGTCAACCTCGATTTGCGCCGCAAGGACCTGCCTACGGTGGAGCGCCTCGCTACGCCCCGCCGTCCCCCGCCTACGCCCGTCCTCCGTCAGGTTATGGCCGCCCACCCGGTTATGGCGCACCGCGATTCCGCGAGGGGTTCCAGGATTACGCGCCGCCGTCTCCGGGCCGCCTGCGCCGTGGCCAGTTCCTGCCGCAAGGCGAGCGCGGCTATGTCGTTGGCGACTACTATCGCTACCACCTGCGCCGCCCGCCGCCGGGCTATTACTGGTACCGCAGCGGCGGCGACTTCGTCCTGGCCGCGACCGCCAGTGGGCTGGTTTTCGAGGTCGTGGCCGGCGACGGCTACTGACGCCCCCGTCAGCTGAAGTGTCCTTCAGCTGACGCCGAGCTTTTCCTTCAGGATCTCGTTCACGGCCGCGGGGTTGGCCTTGCCGCCGGTCTCGCGCATCACCTGGCCGACGAACCAGCCGATCGCCTGGGGCCGTTCCTTCACGGCCTCGGCCTTGTCGGGGTTGGCGGCGATGATCTTGTCCACCGCCGCGGCAATGGCGCCGGTGTCGGTGACCTGGACCAGACCGTGCTTCTCAACGATGTCGGCCGGCGCGCCCTCGCCTGCCCACATAAAGTCAAAAACTTGCTTGGCGATCTTGGATGAGATGGTCCCATCCTCGATCAGCTCCACCAGGCCGGCGATATCGGCGGCGGGGATCGGGCTGGCTTCGATGTCGAGGCCGCCTTCAGCCAGACGGGTCAGCAGGCCATTGCTGATCCAATTCGCGACCAGCTTAGCGTCACGGCCGGAGGCGGCGGTCTCGAAGAAGTCCGCCCGCGCGCCCTCTATGATCAGCACGCCGGCGTCATAGGCCGACAGGCCGTACTGGCTCTGCAGCCGCGCCTTCTTGTCGTCCGGCAGTTCCGGCAGCGATGCTTTCAGGTCTTCGATCCAGGCCGGGTCCAGCTCCAGTGGCAACAGGTCGGGATCGGGGAAGTAGCGATAGTCATGCGCCTCTTCCTTTGACCGCATGGAGCGGGTCTCTATCTTGTTCGGATCGAACAGGCGGGTCTCCTGGGCGATCTTGCCACCATCCTCGATGATCTCGATCTGCCGGCGCGCCTCGTATTCGATCGCCTGCTGAATGTAGCGATAGGAGTTGACGTTCTTGATCTCGCAGCGCGTGCCGAGGTGGCTGAAGCTGCCGGTCTCGCGGAACTTCTCGTAATCGCCGGGGCGGCAGACCGAGACGTTCACGTCCGCGCGCAGATTGCCCTTTTCCATGTCGCCGTCGCAGGTGCCGAGATAGCGCAGGATGGTGCGCACCTTCTTCACATAGGCGGCCGCCTCTTCCGACGAGCGCATGTCGGGCTTGGAGACGATCTCCATCAGCGCCGTGCCGGCACGGTTCAGATCGACATAGGTCCAGTCCGGATCCAGATCGTGGATCGACTTGCCGGCGTCCTGCTCCAGGTGCAGCCGCTCGATCCGCACGGTGAAGACCGAGCCGTCGTCGCGTTCGACCTCGATCTCGCCCTCACCCACGATCGGGTGTTGGAACTGGCTGATTTGATAGCCTTGCGGCAAGTCGGGATAGAAATAGTTCTTCCGGTCAAAGCGAGACCAGGGATTGATCTGGGCCTTCAGCCCAAGGCCGGTCTTCACGGCCTGCTCGACACAATGGCCGTTGATCACCGGCAACATGCCGGGCATGGCGGCGTCCACCAGGGCGACCTGCTCGTTCGGTCCCGCGCCAAAGCCTACTGCCGCGCCGGAGAAGAGTTTGGCGTTCGAGGCGACCTGGGCGTGGATTTCCAGCCCCAGGACGATTTCCCAGGCGCCAGTGCGGCCTTGGATCAGTTTGGTGGGATGTTCGGTCATAAGCTGCTCATACACCGCGCCTGCAACAGGTAAAGTGTTCAGGCGCCGAGCCTTGAATTGGGGACGACTAAACGAAATGTCACCTCGCCGGGGCTTGTCGCGCTAACGGAAACCGGCTTCTCTCCCGGTTCGCTCAACCAGTCCCGTTCGGGGAGGACACAAGAATGCGTAAATCCATCATCATCGGCCTTGCGGCTTTGGCCCTCGGCGTCACCTCGGCCGGCGCGACTTTTGCCCAAACCGCGCCGGACGTGAACACGCCCGCCGCCAAGGCTGGCCCGCCGTCGATCGACTGGCCGATCGGCGATCTGCTCGACAATCCGGCCGCCCATGCCGTGCTGGCCAAGGACCTTCCGGCCCTGCTGACCTACGACGGCCTGGACCAAATCAAGGGGATGAGCGTCCGCAACATCTCGCAATATCCGCAAGCCGGCCTCGACGACGCCAAGCTGGCGGCGGTCCAAGCGGATCTGGCGGCGATCAAGCCGTAGGACGCTTCTCGATCGAATGAATGATCCCGCGCCGGGCAAACCTAGCGCGGGATTTTTTATGCAAAGACCTCAGGCCCACCAGCGCTCGGGCTTGTCCTTGAACGCCGCCGCCTGCTCCAGCGCGCCGCCGAGGGAAAACAGCGTCCCCTCGTCCAGCGGCCGACCGATCAGCTGCAGGCCAAGAGGCAAGCCCTGCCCGTCCAGGCCGGCTGGCACGCTAATACCCGGCAGACCGGCCAGATTCACCGGCACCGTGAAGACGTCGTTGAGGTACATGGCGACGGGATCTGCGCTGGCCTCGCCCAGGCCGAACGCCGCCGAGGGCGCGGTAGGGGTCAGCAGCGCATCGACCTTCTCAAAAGCCTGCTCGAAGTCGTCGGCGATCCGGCGGCGGACCTTGAGCGCCTTCAGATAGTAGGCGTCATAATAGCCGGCGGAGAGGACGTAGGTCCCAATCATCACCCGCCGCTTCACCTCGTCGCCGAAGCCTTCGGCCCGGGTCATCTCATAGACGTCGACCAGGCTTTTGGCGTCTGCGCGCAGGCCGTAGCGCATACCGTCGTAGCGGGCGAGGTTGGAGGAAGCCTCCGCCGGCGCGACGATGTAGTAGGCCGGCAGGGCATAGCGGGTGTGCGGCAGAGACACTTCGACGATTTCGCAGCCGGCGTCCTTCAGCCAGGCGACGCCCTGTTCCCACAGGGCGTCGATCTCGCCGGGCATGCCGTCGACGCGATATTCCTTGGGCACGCCGATCCGAAGGCCCTTCACCGACTTGCCGACGAAGGCCGCGAAGTCCGGAACCTCGACATCCAGGCTGGTGGAGTCTTTCGCATCGTGCCCGGCCATCGACCGCAGCAGCATGGCGGAATCCGTGACCGTCTTGGCGATCGGGCCGGCCTGATCCAGCGAGGAGGCGAAGGCGACGACGCCCCAGCGCGAACAGCGGCCATAGGTCGGCTTGATGCCTACCGTGCCCGTAAAGCTCGCCGGCTGGCGGATGGAGCCGCCGGTGTCCGTAGCCGTGGCGCCCAGGCAGATACCCGCGGCGACCGCCGCCGCCGAGCCGCCCGACGAGCCTCCGGGGGTCAGCTTGCGGTTGGAGCCGCGCGAGCGCCAGGGATTGACCACCGGCCCGTGGGCTGAGGTCTCATTGGACGAGCCCATGGCGAATTCGTCCAGGTTCAGCTTGCCCAGCATCACCGCGCCATCGCGCCAGAGCTGGCTGGTGATGGTGGACTCATAGGTGGGCTTGAACCCCTCCAGAATCTTCGAGCCCGCCGTGGTGCACACGCCCTCGGTACAGAACAAATCCTTGATGCCTAAGGGCAGGCCTTCGAGCGGACCACCTTCGCCGCGCGCGATACGCTCATCCGACGCCGCCGCCATGGCCAGCGCCTTCTCGGGTGTCTCGAGGATGTAGGCGTTCAGCGGCCGCGCGGTTTCCACGGCGTCGACGAAGGCCTTGGTCAGCTCTACCGACGAGACGGACTTCGACTTGATCGCATCGGCGGCCGCCTTCAGGGTCAGGCCGGTCAGGTCGCTCATTATTCCACCACCTTCGGCACGACGAAGAAGTTACGATCGGTCTTGGGCGCGTTGGACAGCACGCGCGCCGGATCGCCGCCGTCGGTGACCACGTCCTGGCGCATCGGCAGCTTGCTCGCCACGGCGGACGTCATCGGCTCGACGCCGTCGGTGTCGACCTCGCCGAGTTGCTCGATCCAGTCGAGAATGCCGGAGATTTCCTTGGCCAGAGGCTCCAGCCGCTCTTCCGGCTGGCGGATACGGGCCAGGCTGGCGATCTTCTTCATGTCGGCCGCGGTAAGGGCCATGGGGGTCTCTTTCAGGGTCGAGGAGCGTCTCAAGACGCGTCTGGCAGGGGTTACTCGCCCGCGCCTTGCTTTGACAAGAGCCGCCTGCCGATGACAGACCCTCGCTCATGGCTATTCACGACATTACCGAACTCCCCGCCGCCCTGAAGCCGATGACGCCGTTGTTCGGCCTGGACCTGGGCGAGAAGACCATAGGCGTGGCTGTCTCCGACGTCAGCCGCACCATCGCCAGTCCCATTGAGCTGATCCGGCGCACCCAGTTCACCAAGGACGCCCACCGCCTGTTCGATCTGATGGCGCACCGCGGGGCGAATGGCATCGTCATCGGCCTGCCGGTGAACATGGACGGCACCGAAGGCGCGCGCTGCCAGTCTGCGCGAGCTTTTGGACGTAACCTGCTGCGACTGCGCGAGGATCTGTCCATCGCCTACTGGGACGAGCGTCTGTCCAGCGCCGCGGTGAACCGGATGCTGATCAGCGAGGCGGACGTCACACGCGCCCGCCGCGCCGAACTGGTCGACAAGGCCGCCGCCGCCTACATCCTGCAAGGAGCGCTGGATCGCCTGAGGATCTGAGGCTCAATGGCCGACGTTTACGTCGCCTGAACCCACGATCGACTTCTTCACCGCCCCCGTCACGCGGGAGACGTTGACGTCGCCGGACCCGGCGATGGACGCATTCAAGGTGTCGGCGACCCCATGAAAGGTGACATCGCCCGAGCCGGCGATGGAGGCCGACAGATCGGGGGCGTGGCCACCGTCGATGTTGAGGTCGCCGCTGCCGCTGATCCGCACCCTCACCGGGCCCGAGACCTCGGCGATCCGGATGTCGCTGGACCCGGCGATGGCGGCGTCGACGCCGCCGCTAACGGCATGGGTAAAGACGTCGCCAGACCCGGACGTGCTGACGTGGATCAGGCCCGCGGCGCCGGCATGCACGTCGCCAGAGCCCGCGTCGGACAGGGCGAACCGCCCGCCCACATCGGCGACCGTCCAGTCGCCGCATCCCGCGGCGTAGAGATCCAGGCTGTTGGATCGGCCGATAGTACCGAACACCGCGCCGCTACCGGCGACCTTGGCGTCCATGGGCACCCGAACGACCACCTGGGCCATGCTGTCGTAGCCGATGACGCCAACGCCGCCCACGACAACACTCGGGCGGCCGCCGACCGTGTTGCAGTTGAGAATGCCGCCAAAAAAGCCGTGCCGATACCCGCCATCAACGACGGTTCGGCCATCGGGGGCCGTGTTCACCTGAAGGGGATGATGGGGATCGTTCTTGACGATCGTCACCGACACGTCCGAACGGGCCTCTGGAACGACCGTGAGCCGGGCGACAGCATCCTTGATCTCAAAGCTGGCGGCGCTCGCGCCGGTCGCGCAACTCAGCGCGGCAATGGCGCCAAGCGCGCCGAAAAGGGAGGAGTGCATAGCCAGCGGTCCTTGATCTGTTGGATCAAGGCTAGCACCCGTCCCAGAGTAAGCAGCTTAATTCGCTGTCATACTTCGAGCGCCGATCAAGTCCTCAGTCGGCGCCGGGCGAGATCGAGACGGGATCGCTGGCGGGGAAGGTTTCTTCCAGGCCGTTGTCGAGGTGTTTCTCGATCTTGGCCTTGTTTTCGTGATGCTCGGCCAGGCTGTGTCCTTTGGCCGAGGCCTTGCGAGCGGCCTCCAGTTCTTCCGCTTCCGGACCATCCAAAGCATCGGCCGCTTCGCGCGCCTTCTGCTCCACAGGTCCGGTTTCGACAAACTTGCGCTCCGCGTCGTCGAACCGGCGTCCGGCGACGTAGTTGCCTTCGCCCTGGATACCGTCGCTGCTCTTGTCGGTCATGGTCGTCTCCTGACACTAGGGTCCTTCTCTTCAACAGCCGTCACCACCCGCCGGTTCCTCCGCGATGAACGAGCGCTTGTGGAACTTTAGCCGCCCCTCTCCTGTTAACGATTGGAGAGGCGAGGACCGTGGGCAAACTCTTCTTCATCGTCGTCCTGTTGAGCGTCGGCATGGCGTCAAGCGCAACCGCGCAGACGGTCTGCGGCGCCGCGCGGCCAGCCCCCGGAACCGTGCTGCATGGCCCTGTGCTGGCGATCCCGGACGCTTCCACCCTCTGCGTCGCAACCGGCGCCTCGCCAGCCCAATGGACCGCGATCTCCGTTCCTCAGCTGAAGGCCAGCCGCGCGGTTCTGATGGCCGCCGCCTTCGGCCAGAACGCCACCTGCGTGATCGGGGCGGACGGCGTCGGCGATTGCCGGATCGAGGATGCATCGCTCGCCGCCGAGGTCCGCCGTCCGGAAATCGTTAAGGCGGCGCTGCAATGGCGAGACCGGCCGGCCGAAGCGGCTGGTCTGACTGAGTTCGCGTCCAACGCCCGCTAGATCGGACGGAACAGTCTCCGTCCCCGCCCGGTTTCCATCCGAAATGGAGATCGACATGACCGACAAAGCCCGAGACGACGCCGAGGCCAAGCTGTGGTCGGAGATCAAGCACGGCCGTATCGGCATGCTGGCGCTGGCCGACGAGCCCCGCCGCTTTCAGCCCATGGCCGCCTTCGCCGAACCTGACGATCATATGATCTGGTTCTTCACCCGCACCGACACGAACCTCGCCCGGTCCGTGACCAGCGGCGACGAGGCGATCTTCATCATCCAATCCAAGGATCAGGACCTGCAGGCCTGCCTGGTGGGAGAGCTCGACCTATCGCGCGACGAAGGCCGGATCGATCGCTATTGGAATCCCATGGTCGCGGCCTGGTTTCCGGAAGGCCGCGATGACCGCCGGCTGGTCTTTCTACGCTTTCGGATCAGCGGCGCAGAGGTCTGGCGTTCGAGGGGCGGGCCGGTGCGCGTGGCCTGGGAGGTGGTCAAGGCCAACATCACCCATCGCCAGCCGGATGTCGGCGAGCAGGTCTCGCTCGACCTGGAAGACGACGCGGCGGTTTAGGACCTTCCCAGGCGCGGGAAAGCCGCCTAGAAGGCCGCCTCATGACCGCGCCGGCGCCTGGCCTTGATGACGTCCGATCCCGGACATTCCCGTTTCCGCGCAGGCATTTCATTTCCGCCCTGGATCTGGACCGCGTGCAGATCGGCGAACTGCTCGATCTCGCCGACGTCTTCGTCGCGTTGAACCGGCAGAAGGCGAAGAAGCTCGACCTGCTCAAGGGCAGGACGATGATGAACCTGTTCTTCGAGAATTCGACCCGCACCCAAAGCTCCTTCGAGCTGGCGGGCAAGCGGCTTGGCGCAGATGTCGTCAACATGAGCCCCCGCTCCTCCTCGATGAGCAAGGGCGAGACCCTGATCGACACCGCCGTGACCCTGAACGCCATGCGGCCCGATCTTCTGGTCGTGCGCCACTCCTCATCTGGCGCGGCGTCGCTTCTGTCCCAGAAGGTCGATTGCAGCGTCATCAACGCCGGCGACGGCCAGCATGAGCACCCGACCCAGGCCCTGTTGGACGCCCTGTCCATGCGTCGGGCCCTGGGCGACATCGCCGGGCGCACGGTGGCGATCTGCGGCGACGTCCTCCACAGCCGCGTCGCCCGCTCCAATGTGCTGCTGTTGCAAGCGCTCGGCGCGCACGTGCGGCTGGTTGGGCCGCCGACTCTGATGCCGGCGCAGGTGGCGCGCTGGGGCTGCGAGGTCTGCCACGACATGCGCGAGGGCGTGTCCGACGCCGATGTGGTGATGATGCTCAGGCTGCAGCTCGAGCGGATGACCGGCGCCCTGGTCCCCTCGACACGCGAGTACTTCCGCTTCTACGGCCTCGATCGCGAAAAGCTCGCCCGGGCGGCGCCGGGCGTGAAGGTCATGCACCCCGGGCCGATGAACCGGGGCGTCGAAATCGATTCTGACATCGCCGACGATCCCGAGATCAGCCTGATCCAGGACCAGGTGGAAATGGGTGTGGCCGTGCGCATGGCGGTGCTGGCGACCCTGGCCGCGCGACTGGACAACGTCTGATGCCCATCCGCCCGATCGCCTTCGTCAACGCGCGCCTAGTCGACCCGGAGGCTGGCTACGACGGCCCAGGCTGCCTGGTAGTCAAGGACGGCCTCATCGCCGAGACGGTCCAGCGGGCGTCCCTGGACAGCTCAGGCGGCGACATCGAGATCATCGACTGCGGCGGCCATATGCTGGCGCCGGGGTTGGTCGACATCCGGGTCAAGACCGGCGAGCCGGGCGCGGAGCCCAAGGAAACGCTGAAGTCAGCCGCCCGCGCCGCCGCGGCTGGCGGGGTGACCTCCATCGTGGTGCAGCCGGACACCGATCCGGCGGTGGACGACCCGGCGATGGTCGACTTCATTCTTCGTCGGGCCCGCGACATCGGCCTGGTGCACGTCTATCCCGCCGGCGCGGCGACCAAGGGGTTGGGCGGCAAGCAGATGGCCGAGATTGGCCTGATGCGTGAGGCCGGCGCGGTCTACATCACCGATGTGGATCATCCCGTCGTGGATACGCTGGTTCTGCGGCGGGTGCTGTCCTACGCCGCCGGCTTTGGCGCGCTTGTGTCCCACCGCCCCGCCGATCCCTATCTGAGCGCCGGCGCCGCGGCCACCGAAGGCGAGTTCGCCGGCCGCATGGGCCTGCCGGGCGTCTCACCGGTGGCCGAGAAGATCATGCTGGAGCGCGACCTGGCCCTGGCCGAACTCACCGGCGCGCCGCTGCTGGTGGATCAGGTCAGTTGCGCCGCAAGCCTGGAAAGCCTGGCCCGAGCCAAGGACAAGGGCGTCAAGGTGTTCGCCACCGCCTCGATCAACCATCTGAGCTTCAACGAACTCGATATCGGCGACTATCGCACCTTCTACAAGCTGACCCCGCCCCTGCGCGCCGAGGACGATCGCCAGGCGCTGATCGAAGCGCTGGCGTCGGGGCTGATCGATGTGATCGTCTCCGCGCACGCGCCCGCGCCAGCCGAAGACAAGCGCCTGCCCTTCGATGAGGCCGCGCCTGGGGCCGTGGGGCTTGAGACCCTGTTGCCCGCCCTCCTCGCCCTGCATCACGACGAACGGGCGCCGTTGATCGATCTGATCGCATCGGTAACGCTCAAGCCGGCGAAACTGCTCGGGCTGAACGCCGGACGCCTCTCAAAAGGCGCGCCGGCCGATCTGGTGCTTTGCGACATAGGCGCGCCGGTGCTGATCGACGCGGACAAGCTGATTTCGAAATCGAAGAATTCGCCCTTCGACGGACGCCGGCTGCAGGGCCAGGTGAAGATGACGATGGTCGCGGGGCGGACGGTTTACCCGTTCTGAACCTATCCACCAACCGCCGGGGTCCCCCTCACGCGGAATTGAGCATCTACGCAGCAAGTCACTGAAGCGCTCGTTTCGATCGAAGCGGATCGGTGCGCCACATCTTCCTCGGATCGAACGAAACCCATTTTAGGATGGCGGACAGCATCTGTGCGTCGCAGCTCTGCAAGTAAACAGAACTTCAGCCAAAATTATTTGGTGCAAATTCCGGCAAACTGCATATTTTGCAGTTGATCGATGCGAACGACGCTCACAAAGCTTCTCCTTTGACTATTCTGCTAGAATGATAACCGATATAATCTAAGATCAATCAAAAAATCGTACGTCAACAACAAAAAACGCAACAGGTTGTTATAAAGTCGATAAAAACGCAATGTTTTCACAAGATAGATTAATTCTATTCATTCACATTGCCAAGACAGGTGGAACGAGTTTTTCTGACGCCTTGTCAAAGCTATATCGGCCTGAAAAAAGATTTATCGGAAACGACTTAACAATCGACACCGTCAACAGGTTATCGAGTCGCCTGGACGACGGCGGCCTGATCGCGGGGCACGTAGCACCGGGCGTGGTGAAGAGGTTGCGTGATCGCGCCGAGATGATCACGATTTTGCGGCGGCCGGACGAACATGCAATTTCGAACTATCTCCACATCAGGGACGACCCCACTAACCCGCTCTACGAGGCGGCCACGAACCTCTCAATCTCGGAATTTCTGCGCCAGAATCCGTATCACATCGTCTTCCAGACTGGCTCCTTGTTGGTCGCTCTGTCCGAGCTTCGCGATGTCAAAGTGGAAGATGTTAAGCGCAACATGAGTGCAGTCCTGCGGTTTATGGACTCACTTCCGGTCGTGGGCGTTATCGACCGAGCGCAAGAAACCTGCAGAGTCATATCCAGGCATTTCAATATGGAAGGCCTGATCCAACTACCGCGCCTGAACACCTCGACTGATCGAGGAGTCCCCCCTGCCGTCAGAGAACGCCTGCGGTCGGAATACCATGAATTGCGCCGCGACGCTGCTCTAGCCCCGCTATTCGCGATAGAGGAGCTCATCTATGCTGAGGCTTGCGCGCATTTAACCGATGACATTCGCAAGATTACTGGTGCCAATGCTAGCGAACAGGAGGCGAACCCCACTTCAACCGCTCGATTCTCGGGACAAGCTTCAGGCCTCGGGGAAATAAATTACGTCTGCCGACTAGCGCACCTCAATGGTCACGTTATCGCGGGCCCATACAATCTTCGGCCTGGGGAATACGAAGTCGAGTTTCACTTGAATGCGGACAACGTCGCGGTCGGAGATGATGGCTCAATCAAGATCGAGGCACTGGCGGAAGGGCTCAACTGCCTGGCTAGTTGTGATCTTCGCGGTGGCGGCCCGTTCGCGAACGCGGCGCGCACACTCAGGTTCGCCTGCGACAGCGCAATAAAGACGATCGAATTCAAGATTTGCGCCTCCGGCTATTTCAGTGGAGAGTTGTCGTTCGCGGGAATTTCGCTGCGCCGTATCGCGCCGAGAATAGGTTCAGCTCGTTGGGCGCGCCCAGGCCGTACCCCCTCGCCATCGATAGCCGACGAGTTCGGACAGATCGAAGCTCCGCAGTTTTGGAGTTCTGTCGGGAATCTCGTGGACAGCCAATTTGTATGCCCCTTGGATCATGTCGATGGCCACATAATCGCCGGCCCTTATTGCCGACTCGAGGCCGGAGATTACGAAGTCGAATTTCACTTCGATATCTCCATTCCGCCGGCCCCCGAGGTTGGATCAGTGCAAATCGAAGTCGTGTCCAATCAAGATCGATTTCTGTCTAGCAGGGTGTTGAAAGGCGCCGGGCCTTTCGGTCGGCGACGCCGGACTTTGATTTTCATCCACGAAGCGGAAGCGGAAGATTTGGAGTTTCGGATTGGCGGGTCAGGCTACACTGGGGGTGCGTTGACCTTCGGGGGGGTGTCCCTTCGCGCCATTCCCCGCTCACTTTCGGCCGCCGCGCCAGGCCGGATGTCGCTCGCGCTTCGGCGCTGGCTTTGGCGGCGCTGGCGGGACCTCACCCTTAGGTTGGCGGCGACATTCGAGGAACGCCGTTTGACGGCTAGGCCGACCTCCGCTCCGCCCCTGCCTCTTCGACCCGCTCCAACCAGGCTTCGCGCCAATACAGGGTGTTCGCGCGCGGGCAGTTCTTGGCGCAGATTCCCTGGCAGGCGAGGCCCTTGAGCGCGACCGTGCGGTTCAGGCGGGTCATCTCGCCGGTCTCTTCCAGAATGATGGAGCGGACCGGGAAATCGACCTGATAGGTCCCGCCGATATAGCGGGTCATCTCGGGCTCGAAGGTCAGGCCAAGGTTGCGGCCATCCGGACCTAACGTGGCCGTGATGTCCTCAGCCGACCGAATCTTCACCCATTCGCCGGGTTTGAGATTCAGCACCGTTTTCGACTTGCCGCCGCTGTTGCCGATCAACGCGCCAAGATCGGCCAGGCCGAAAAGGCCGCGCGCCCGATTGACGAAGGTCCGGCCAATCATCAGCACGAAGTCGATCGGCGCCAGCTCGCCCCGTCGCAGGTCCGTGACCAGGTGGCCGACGGCCCACTTCGATTGCGGGTGGGTGATTTCGCCCAGCATCGTCGACTGGCAGGCATAGCGGTCGCCGTTCCGAGTAGGCAGGCCGGCCAACAGCTTGCGAGCCTTGGTCTCCACCTTGAGGTCGGAGACAATGGCGGCATGACCGTCCACAGCCGGCTTCAGCCATTCTTCCTTCCAGAACATCATGCAATTGCGCTGGCAGCCGCCGTGGGCCGCGCCATCGCAGCGCGCCTCTTCCAGCAGCACCGCGCCACCGAGCTTGCGCATGCCGTAGAAGCCTTCGACACAGGTCTTGTCAGCCCGGCGGCTGACCTTCAGCCTGCGGCCGCAGAAGGCCAGCATCTCCGGCATAAAGGGCATGCCATCGAGCTTGCCGTCGGCGTCCAGGGTGGCGGCGATCTCGGCGGCGCTTTTGACCTCAACCGGCTCTCCGGCGAGAAAGATGTGATTTTCCGGCTTACTCATGCGGATTCCCGTAGCGCCTGCGCCAATTCGGGACCGACTAGCGTCCCGTCCAACCGACCATCGCAATCGCCGCGCCACCTTTTCTCAAATCGCTAACCATGAGATGAGACGCCATGGGCGGGCTGGCTCCAACAATTCTCGTAGCGATTCTGGTCGGCGGCTATCTGCTGGGCTCGATCCCGTTCGGCTTGATCGCCGCCCGCCTCGGCGGCGCCGGCGACATTCGCAAGATCGGCTCCGGCAATATTGGCGCGACCAATGTGCTGCGCACCGGCCGACGCGATCTGGCCGCCATCACCCTGGTTGGCGACGGCGGCAAGGGAGCTGTCGCAGTCTTGCTCGCCTACTTCTTTGTCCGCCAGAGCGCTGATCATGACACGGCGCAGTTCGCTTCCGCCCTGGCTGGCGGCGCAGCCTTTCTGGGCCACCTGTTCCCGGTGTGGCTGAAGTTCAAGGGCGGCAAGGGCGTCGCCACCTTCTTCGGCACGATGATCGCCATGGCCTGGTGGCCGCCTGTCGGCCTGATGGCCGGCGCCACCTGGATCGTCATGGCCTATCTCTTCCGGATATCCTCGCTGGCGGCGTTGACCGCAGCCGCCCTGGCGCCGCTCTACGCCTTCGCCCTGCATGCCGGCTATCCGGTCATCTGTGCGGCGGTCTTCATGGCCGTACTGATCTTTATCCGCCACCACGAGAACATCGCCCGCCTGCTGAAGGGCGAGGAGCCAAAGATCGGCGGCAAGTCGAAAGCGCCGCCGCCCGAAGCGACGTGAGCGACGGCGTCCTATCCCATCAGGCGCGGCTGGACTGGCTGCGCCTGGCCCGAACCGAGAACGTCGGCCCCGTCACCTTCGCCCAGCTGCTCGGGCGCTATAGCGACGCCTCCGCCGCCCTGGCCGCCCTGCCCGAGCTAGCGCGGCGCGGCGCGGCGCGGCGGCCGCGCGTCAACGCCTCGCACACCCTCAGTCAATGAAGCCGAGCGCGAATTGGAAGCTGGCGAAAGGCTCGGTGCGCGCCTGATCGCCGGGTGCGAGTCCGACTTCCCGCCCCTGCTCGCCGCCGTCGACCCGCCGCCGCCGCTGATCTGGGCGCGCGGCCGAGCGGAGCTCCTGGCTCAGCCTGGCGTCGGCATCGTCGGCGCCCGTATCGCCTCGGCCGCCGGCCAGCGGTTTGCGCGAAGTCTCGCCAAGGACGTCGGCGAGGCCGGCTATGTCATTGTCTCCGGCATGGCGCGTGGCGTCGATGGCGCGGCGCACGAGGGCGCCTTGGCTACCGGAACAATCGCGGTGCTCGGCGGCGGGGTGAACGACATCTCCACCGGAACACGCCGGCCTGTACGCCCGGCTGATCGAACAAGGCTGCGTCGTCAGCGAAAGCCCGCCGGGCGTCCGGGCCCAGGCGCGGGACTTTCCACGCCGCAATCGGCTGATCTCCGGCCTGTCACTGGCCGTGGTGGTGGTCGAGGCGGAACTGCGATCGGGGTCGCTGATCACCGCGCGCCTGGCGGGCGAACAAGGCCGCGAGGTGCTGGCCGTTCCGGGCTCGCCCCTCGATCCACGCGCCAAAGGGACCAACGACCTGATCCGCCAGGGCGCGGCATTGTGCGAGGGCGCGGAAGACGTTCTGCGCGCCATCGCCGCCATGACGCCCCTGCGCGAACCGGACCTCTCGCCCTACCGATACAAACCGGACGCACCGGGCGACAGCGACGCGGGCCTTCGCGAGCGCCTCGCCGACCTGGTATCGCCCACGCCGGTCTCCCGCGACGATCTGGTCCGCATCACCGGCGCGCCGACGGCGCAGGTCTATGCCGCGCTGATGGAGCTCAGCCTGGCCGGCCGGGTGGAACTGCTGGCCGGCGGGATGATTGTCAGCGGCTAGAGCCCGGCCCGGCCCGGCCCGCCTACGTCACCACCGGCGCCGACAGATACTCTTTCCGCCCCATGGCCTCGTGCGCCTCGAAGGAATATTTGGCGGTCTTGCCCAACCTTTCGATCAACGGCCCTATGTCCTCGCAGAGCCCGATGGTAAAACTGAAGGCCGTGGGACGGGCGTCCGCATCACCCTCGACAATCCCCTCGAGGGTCATCGCCATCTGGACGAACAGGACATGCATCTCGGCGCGGAGGGCGGCGGTCCTGAGGTCGAACAGCGCCTCGCGGTTGCGGGCATAGATCTCGATCTCGCCCTGCGCCGCCTTGATCATCCGCATGGTGAGCGGTCCATAGGGGTCGCCCTTCGCGCGGGACTGATCGGCGATGCGAAGAATAAGGCGCAACGAGAACAGTATCTCGCCAAACAAGAGCGCCGCGCTGCGTTCTCGCTCGCGGCGACGAATGTAGTGCTCTAGCTGGCTGGCCACAAAGCCGCCCAAGGTCGCCAGAACCGCCCCGATCACGACCCCCGCGATGGTTTCCTGGCTTGGATTCGATACGGCATGCAGCGGCCCTGACATGTCTACCCCTCCCCCGAGGCGCTCAGCTAGCCACGAAGACGCCGCCGGTTCCACCATTCTTCGGCCTTGGCGGCGCCGGTTAACGGCCTCTCGACTGTTATTTGATGCCATTTCCCCAAGCTAAGTTGACATTCACTACCCCCCGCCCCCACTTTCCGGCCTCCCGAAAGGCCGCCACTGCGCGTCGCCACCTCGAAAAGGCTCTCCATAGTCCGCATGAAAGTCGTCGTCGTCGAAAGCCCGGGCAAGGTTAAGTCCATCAACAAATACTTGGGCAACGACTACAAGGTGCTGGCCAGCTATGGCCACGTGCGCGATCTGCCGTCGAAGGACGGCTCGGTGCAGCCCGATGACGACTTCGCCATGACCTGGGAGATCGAGGCTAAGGGCGCCAAGCGGATCAACGATATCGCCGACGCCATGAAGGGCGCCGACACTCTGATCCTGGCCACCGACCCCGACCGCGAGGGCGAGGCCATCAGCTGGCACGTGCTGGAGGCGCTGAACCGCAAGAAGGCGATCAAGGGCGCCAAGGTCGAGCGGGTGGTGTTCAACGCCATCACCAAGTCCGCCGTCACCGAGGCGATGAAGCATCCTCGCGACATCGATATGGAGCTGGTGGACGCCTACCTGGCCCGGCGCGCGCTGGACTATCTGGTGGGCTTCACCCTATCGCCTGTGCTTTGGCGCAAGTTGCCGGGGTCGCGCTCTGCGGGCCGTGTCCAGTCGGTGTCGCTGCGGCTGGTGGTCGACCGCGAACTCGAAATCGAACGATTCAAGACCCAGGAATATTGGTCGGTTGAGGCGGATGTCACCGCCGGTTCCGATCCCTTCCTGGCGCGTCTGGTCAAGCATGACGGCAAGCGGCTGACCAAGTTTGACCTGAATAATGAAGTTAGCGCCACGGCCGCTCGCGCCGCTGTCGAGCGCGCGACTTTCAAGGTCGCGGCGGTCGAGAAGAAACCTGGCCAGCGCACGCCTGCCCCACCGTTCACCACATCGACCCTGCAGCAGGAAGCTTCGCGCAAGCTGGGCTTCTCCGCACAGCGGACCATGCAGGCGGCGCAGAAGCTGTATGAAGGCATCGATATCGGCGGCGAAACCGTCGGTCTGATCACCTATATGCGGACCGATGGCGTGCAGGTCGCACCCGAGGCTCTGGATGATGCGCGGCAGGTGATCGCCGGTCGGTATGGCGCCAATTACGTTCCGGAAAAGCCCCGTATCTACAAGACGAAAGCCAAGAATGCTCAGGAAGCGCACGAAGCGATTCGGCCGACCAGCCTGGCGCGTAATCCTGGCTCCCTGCGGCTCGAACCTGACCTTGGCCGCCTGTACGAACTGATCTGGAAACGGATGATCGCTTCCCAGATGGAGGCCGCTCGCATTGAGCGGACGACCGTCGATCTGGACAGCGCCGACGGCAAGACCGGCCTGCGCGCCACCGGCCAGGTGGTGCTGTTCGACGGCTATCTCGCCGTCTACGAAGAAGGCCGCGATGATGCGGACGACGAGGACAGTGGCCGCCTGCCCGTGATCAACGAGGGCGCCGACGCCAAGGTTCTGGCCGCCCGCGCCGACCAGCATTTCACCGAGCCGCCGCCGCGCTATTCGGAAGCCTCGCTGGTCAAGAAGATGGAAGAGCTGGGCATCGGCCGCCCCTCGACCTACGCCTCCATCCTGACCGTGCTGCGCGACCGCGAATATGTGCGGATGGACAAGAACCGCTTCATCCCGGAAGACAAGGGACGGCTGGT
>Ga0302313_10000849_pt1 | contig 24571 bp, 14 predicted proteins | sample III_Palsa_N2_2_FD_200454 | JGI IMG/M metagenome (GOLD analysis project Ga0302313, IMG submission 200454) | Peat permafrost microbial communities from Stordalen Mire near Abisko, Sweden - III_Palsa_N2_2 | ecosystem: Environmental > Terrestrial > Soil > Palsa > Peat permafrost | place: Sweden...
GAACTGGAAGGCGATGTAGAAGAGGGTGTCGCGGGTGCGGATTTTTTTGAGGCGGAAGTAGGTGAGGGTGATGGCGGGGTTGAAGTGGGCGCCGGAGCGTTTGCCCATGGGGGAGTGGATGATCGCGATCGCGGTGAGGCCCATGGCGATGCCCATGAGGACGCGGCGGAGGATGGGGTTGGGGAAGAGGCGGAGCGCGGGGTAGTTAGGGTGGTAGAGGAGGACGGTGAAGATGCAGGCCGAGAGCATGAAGATGGCTAGCTCGGCGGCTTCGTAGAGGTAGAGAGGCCAGTGGGATGCGGTTCGAGGTCGCATCCTAGTGGGCGCCTTTGGAGAGGCTGTAGAGGAGGATTAGCAGGACGAGGGTGCTGATGCCGGTGTAGAGCTTGTTGTGTTGGCGGGCGAATCCGAAGATGCAGTAGATGACGCGGGCGATGGGAGTGGCGATGAGGATGATGAGGCCGAATTGGACGAGAGCGCGAGGGTTGAGGCGGAAGGCGGAGGCGGTGATGCCTTTGAGGGAGCGGAGGGAGGGGTCGACGGCGTGGAAGTGGGTGTAGTCGGGGATGGGGATGAGGGGTTGGCGGAGGAGGAGGATGCCGCCAGCGAAGACTACGAGGGCGGCGATGGAGACGCCGATCATCAACATGCGGGCTACGGAGGCGTCGAGTTCTTTGTCGCTGGGATGTGACATTAGATCCTTCCTGACCAGCCGCTGTAGATCATCTCAAACCCGAGGAGGATGAGGACGAAGCCGAAGAACATTTTGAGGGTGTGGGGGCGGGTTTTGACGAGGACCTGGGTGCCGATGACGGCTCCGGTGAGGACTCCGAGCATGACGGGCATGGCGATCATGGGGTCGATGTAGCCGCGGGAGAGATAGATGCCGGCGCTGGCGGCGGCGGTGACGCCGATCATGAAGTTGCTGGTGGTGGTGGAGACTTTGAAGGGGAGCTTCATGGCCTGGTCCATGGCGAGGACTTTTACGGCGCCGGAGCCGATGCCGAGGAGGCCGGAGAGCGTTCCGGCGCCGAACATGATTCCGAAGCCGAGAGGGACGCGGGCGGCGGTGTACTCGACTTCGCAGCCGGCGTCGGGGTAACAGCCGTTGAGTTCGAGGCGGGTGGCGAGGGCGTTGGGGGTGGTGGAGATGTCTTCTGCGCGCTTGCGGCGGAAGGAGGCGAGTGCGGAGTAGAGGAGGACGATGCCGAAGACTATGGCGATCCAGTGGCTGGAGATTCGGGCGGTGAGATAGGCGCCGAGGAGGGCGCCGAGGGTGGTGGCGACTTCGAGGAACATGCCGATGCGGATGTTGGAGAGGCCTTCGCGGACGTAGGCTACGGCGGCTCCGGAGGAGGTGGCGATGACGGAGACGAGGGAGGCTCCGATGGCGTAGCGGATGTCTACGTGGAAGAGGAGGGTGAGGACGGGGACGATGACGACTCCGCCACCGAGGCCGGTGAGAGCGCCCAGCAGGCCGGCGAGGATCGAGGTGCCGAAGAGCAGGGCGGAGAAGAGGAGGACGGTCATGTCTTGTCCATCGTACTGGAGGGCGTTGAGGATGGTCGAAGAGGGATGAGAGTTAGAGGAGTGAGGTTTGAGGAAGAACGGGTGAGGGCAAAGGCAAGTGCAAGTGCGAATACAGGGATCTCTCCACTGCGGCGCAAAAGCGCGCCTTCGGTCGAGATGACAGGGTTTGTGGGTGGGGAAGGAGAGCGGTCGCCTCGCGATACCACACCCTTTGCAAAAAGCGCAAAGGGTAGGGCACCCCGAGTTGGGGTTGGGCGGGAGATAATGGAGGGGTGAAGATTACTGTGGTTTCTCCGCATCGTGGTGATGCGGCTTTTTCGCTGGCGCTGGCCATTGGATCGTGGATTGAGGCGGGACATAAGGTCGCGGTGATTAACTGTTTTTCGCGGAGTGTTGAGGCTCCGTACTCGGATGCGGATTCGGTGCATGCGAATGACAGGATGTCGTTTGTGACGGCGTTGCGCGGCAGGGAAGATGAGGTTTGGCGGAGGCAGTATGGGTCGGCGCTTTCGCTGGTGGATTTGAATATGAAGGATGCGCCGCTGAGGCTGCACTGCAAGCCTGAAGAGGTTTATGGGTTGACGGTGAATCCGAATGATAAGTGGCTGCTGAAGATTGAGAAGGCCGTGGAGCAGCGGGGCGGGGATGCGGTGGTACTGCCGCTGGGGTTGGGGGGGCATGTGGACCATCTGGTGGCTCGGGATGGGTCTTTGAAGCTGGCGGGGACGGAGACGCCTTGTGCCTTTTATGAGGAGCTGCCGGTTGAGGCTGGAGTTGCGGAAGAGTTTGTGAGGGAGCTTGAGCGGGAGGGTAAGTTTGCGCTGACACCGGGGTTTGTGGGGGCGGCGGTGGATGGGTCTGCGGCGGTGAAGAGGAAGCGGCGGGCGGTGTTTTGTTATGACTCGCTCATTGACGATGCTACGGTGGCGAAGATCGCGGCGGGCTGTGAGGTTTATGGCGGGCGGGAGCGGCTGTGGGTGAATGCTGCGTGGCAGGGTGCAGAATTAACGGCAGGAAGCTGAGATGCTGCGTTAGGCTGGATGAATCTTTAGGAGTGGGACTGTCGTGCGAATTGGGATTGATCTGGGTGGAACGAAGATAGAGGGAATTGCGCTAGATGCGGCCGGGGCGGAGCTTCAGCGGTTTCGCATTGCTACGCCGCGGGGGGATTATGACGGAACCGTGGCGGCGGTTAGCGGGATGGTGCGCGATCTGGAGAAGGCTACCGGTAGTACGGGTAGCGTTGGGGTGGGGATTCCGGGGACGATTGTTGCGGCTACCGGTCTGGTGAAGAATGCGAACTCGACGTGGCTGAATGGGCGTCCGTTTGAGCGGGATTTGAGTGCGGCGCTGGAGCGTGAGGTTCGTTGCGCGAACGATGCGAATTGCTTTGCGGTGAGTGAGGCAACGGATGGTGCGGCGGCTGGGGCTGAGGTTGTGTTTGGCGTGATTGTTGGGACGGGATGTGGCGGTGGTGTGGCTTTGCATGGGAACGTTCATGCTGGAAGAAACGGGATTGCAGGCGAGTGGGGACACATGCCACTGCCTTGGGCCACGGGGAATGAGCTGCCGGGGAGTAAGTGCTATTGCGGGCGGAGTGGGTGTTTGGAGACGTGGATCTCGGGGACGGGGTTTGAGTGGGACTTTGCGCGGACGAGTGGACGTGATCTGCGGGGTGCGGAGATTGTGGCGCTGGCGGAGGCGGGGGACTCGGATGCGGTGGATGCGGTGGAACGGCTGGCGGACCGGATGGCTCGGGGGCTGGCAATGATCGTGGATGTGCTGGACCCGGATGTGATCGTGGTGGGTGGTGGGCTTTCGAATGTGGAGAGTCTGTATCCGATGGTGCGGGAGAAGCTGAGGGATTATCCGTTTGGGGGTGGGGTGGATACGCCGGTGGTGCGGGCGATGCATGGGGATTCCAGTGGGGTAAGAGGGGCGGCTTGGTTGTGGCCGCCGGTGGTGCGGTAGGGGAATTTCGGTGCGGTGAAGGAGAGCCAATACAGGGGTCTCTCCACTGCGCTGCGCTTCGGTCGAGATGACAGCTTTGAGGCTGGGTTTAGGAGAGCGGTCGAGCTTCGCTCGATACTCCACCCTTTGCAAAGTGCGCAAAGGGTAGGGCACCCAGAGTTGGGGTCTCCGTGGGGGGATGGGGTGATGCTGGCGAAGAACGGGAGAGTGCCAATACTGAGATTCTTCGCTGCGCTCAGAATGACGGCATTTTGGGTTAGGGGAGGACGGCTTCGGCTTCGATTTCTACGCGCCATTTGGGGTTTAGGAGGGCGGCTACGACCATGGTGGAGGCGGGGCGGATGGCGCCGAAGACTTCGCCGTGGGCGCGGCCTATTTCTTCCCAGTCCTCGGCGTGGGCGAGGAAGATGCGGGTGCGGACTACGTGCTCGAATGTGGCGCCGGCCTGGGTGAGGGCGGCTTCGATTAGCTTGAGGACGACGCGGGTTTGCTCGGCGGGGGAGAGGTCGTCTGCGCCGACAGGGCCGGTGCCGGAGACGTGGACGACGTTGCCGATGCGGACGGCGCGAGAGAAGCCGATGATGGGCTCGTAGGGGCTGGTTCCTGGGATGTTTTGGCGTTCCATAGAGGTAGTTTAGTGCAGGGTCTTGTGGGGATCGTGGCGCGTCGCGGGACAGCAGGTTCCCTCCGGGAATGACAGAAAGAAAAGCAAAGGCAAGTGCAACGGCAACAGCCAATACAGGGGTCCATTCGCTGCGCTCAGGATGACGAGAGTTGGGGTGGGGCTAACGTCCGCAAGAACAAGCAAAGGCAAGTGCAATAACAGAGGATACGAGCTTATCGGCCATAAGGAGTTCTGTCTGGACAGGGGATGTTGGGGGGCCGAGAGTTGTTGTTGAGGTGGGCCATGCCGGGTGCTGTTGTTGCTTCGGCTTCAGTGAATCATCGGGAGACGCGGCGGTTTTTCCCGACGCTGGATAGCAAGGCAATCTTTCTGATTGGATTGATGCTTTCGGCTAGCGGGTTTGTTTCACCGCCGGTGGCGCTGGTGGGTGGGTTGGTGTTTGGGTTGCTGGTGGAGCATCCGTTGAAGCGCGAGAGCAGCTCGCTGGCGAGGGTGTTGTTGCAGGCGTCGGTAGTGGGGTTGGGGTTTGGGTTGAACCTGCAGGAGGTGATCCATGTGGGACGGTCGGGGTTTGTTTATACGGCGGTGAGCATCAGCTTTGCGATGCTGCTGGGTGCGTTGCTGGGCAAGATGCTGCGGGTGAGTGGGAAGGCTTCTTATTTGATTACGGCGGGAACGGCGATCTGCGGGGGAAGTGCGATTGCGGCGGTGGCTCCGATACTGGCGGCGAATGAGGAGGAGATCAGTGTGTCGATGGGCACGGTGTTCTTTTTGAACTCGATTGCGCTGCTGGTGTTTCCGGCGATTGGGCATTTGTTGAAGCTGAGCCAGAATGAGTTTGGACTGTGGGCGGCGCTGGCGATCCACGATACGAGCTCGGTGGTGGGAGCCTCGGCGGCGTATGGGGCGCAGGCGCTGGCGGTGGGGACTACGGTGAAGCTGGCGCGGGCGTTGTGGATCGTGCCGGTGTCGCTGCTGACGGCGGTGGTGATGGCGAGGTTGACGGCTAAGACTCCTGCGGAGAAGAGCCGGGTGAGGATTCCGTGGTTCATTGCGATGTTTTGTGCGGCTTCGGCGCTGAGCACGTATGTGACGCGGTTTCATGTGGCTTATGGAGGGCTTTCGCACCTGGGCAAGCTGGGGTTGACGGCTACGCTGTTTTTGATTGGGACGGGGCTTTCGAAGAAGACGCTGAAGCAGGTGGGCGTGAGGCCGCTGGTGCAGGGGGTGTCGCTTTGGGTGGTGGTGGCGGGGGCGTCGCTGGCGGCGATTTATTTTCGGGTTATTGGGAGTTAGGTATTTGTGTGGTGATGCGTTGCGGCGGGGAAACTGCAAACGCGGGGTTCGCGGAGTACGCGGTGTTTCGCAGCGGGATTATGAAGATGGTTTCGGGGGGCGGCCGGTGGTTCGGGGCATTAGGGCTTCGGCGCGTTCGAGGATGAAGCGATGGAAGGCGCCGGCGAGGCTGGTGGGCTCGGGGCCGGCTATTGTTGCTATGGAGAACATGCGGGCTAGTTTGAGCTTGCGGACGCGGGCTATGCGGAGCGTGCCTAGCGCAAGTTGATTGCGGACGGCCCAATGGGAGACGAAGCCTACGCCGAGGCCGGCTTCTACGGCGCTGAGGAGGCCTTCGGTGGAGTCGAAGGTCATGTGGATGTTGAGGTCGCGGAGGGGAAGGCCGGCGGCTTCGATGGCCTGCTCGACGATGCGGCGGGAGCCGGAGCCGATCTCGCGAGTGACTAAGGGGACGTCGTGGAGTTGGGAGAGCTGGACGTCTTCGTCGGCCCACTCGTGGCCGACGGGGACGACGCAGACCATGTGGTCTTCCATGAAGGGTTCGACGTGGACGTCCTGGCGGAGGGCGGGGCCTTCGATGAGGGCGATCTGGGCGCGGCGGTCGGTGAGGGCTTCGAGGACGGTCTGGGTGTTGCCGCCGTGGACGGTGATTTCGACCTTGGGGTTTTCGGCGAGGAAGCCGGCGATGAGGCGCGGCAGGAGGTATTGGCCGATGGTTTGCGAGGCCGCGATGGAGAGCGAGCCGGCGTTGCTGTTGGTGGTGGCGGCTACGGCCTGGCGGGCCTGCTGGGCGAGATCGGCTAGCTGGTTGGCGAAGGGTAGAAGCGCCTGTCCGGCTGGGGTGAGCGAGAGCTTGCCGCCGGTGCGGTCGAAGAGGGCGGCGCCGAGTTCGGACTCGAGGGCTTTGACCTGCTGGGTTATGGCGGGCTGGGTGAGGAGGAGTTCCTCGGCGGCGATGCGGAAGTTGAGGTGGCGGGCGGCGGTTCGGAAGACCTTGAGGCGGAAGTTTTCCATCGAGAGAGCGATTTTACTTGATCGCCGGGACGGCCGGTCCTGACGATACCAGCGGTCGCAACAGGGTGAGGCACCCGTGTTTTCGCGGTCCGGATGGTGCCGGAGCTGCTGGTTGAGTTGATTGAGGAAAGAAGTGGTGAGCGGGCTGGGGCTCGAACCCAGGACCAACGCCTTAAAAGGGCGATGCTCTACCAACTGAGCTACCCGCTCGGCCCATAGTTAAGTTACCACGGCTGGGGGGTAGGTTTTCCTTGGGTTTTCCTTTGGCATGAGCGACTTTGGTGTCGCCAATAGGCGGCAGTACCGAGGTTGAGTCGGAATCGGATGTATTACGGGTTACCTACAAAGAGTGACTGTAGTTGCATTGACTTGCTGATGGGGGCGAAGTAGCCTCAGCGTAGAGATACCAATAGGCTTATGCGTGTTTTTCAGGTTGTTCCGGGGTTTACTTCCGGAATTGCCGGGAATTGAGGTAGGGAATGGACGGACCTAATCCGGACGGCCTGGACGAAAGGCTCCCAGCGGAGACGCCTGAGGACGTAGCTGTCCTTTATTCATGGGCTAATTTGCAAGGGGCGAAGTACCGGGATTTCTCGGCGTCTCGGCGGGAATACAGGGCCCAGATGCGCCATCGCGCCGCAGAACAGCAGCGCGAGGAGGAGATGCGCGCCAAAACCGATGCGGAAGCCGCTGCAACGGAGGCGGAACAGGCAGCGCGAGAGGCGGAAGAGGCAGCCCGGTTCCATGAATCAGCGGCAAAGAAGGCTTCGGAGCAGCAGCACAGCCAGGATTTTGAGATGGAAGAGGCAGCACAGGAACGTGCGATGCGTCATGCGGCGGAGTTGAACCGCGTGGCAGCAGCGGAACGAGTGGAAGCAGCGCGGCGTGCCGAAGCTGTGGCGGGGGCGGAGGCATCGGCCCGGCGCGAGGAACGGGAGATGGCGGAGGCACAGGCTTCGGCGGCGCGGCAGGCGGCACGGTATGCGGAGTCGGAGTATCTGCGGCGGACGCTGGCAGGGCCGCAACCTTCGGCGTTTGTTCCGGGAGAGATATCTGATCCTTATACAAAGGAAGAACCTGCTGTGCCTGCAAAGTTGTTTCATCAGCCGGTGGTCCACGACGACGATATGCAGCCGACGCGGTTGCCGCGTTCCAGAGAGGCGCGGTTACTGATTCCGAATTCCGATCCGCGGGACGTGATGCATGGGAAAGAAGTGAAAGAATACTGGGTTACCGGATCGATGGAAGAGCAGGCCAAGATTGCCGCGGGCGGAACGGAAGCGATCGAAGAGGCAGTGGGGAAACCCAAGAGCCATGTGAGCTACTACTACGAGCCGGACTCGCATGAGAAGGTGGCGGCTGTGGAGCATTATGCGCAGTCTGCGCCGTATACGACGCCTCAGCAGGCGGAGCATCGTGAATCACCGTATTCCGACCCGGCACCGCCGCATCCGCGGGTTGCGGCGTTTGAATCTTCGGCTCGGCGTGGATCAATCTATGGGTTGGGTGGGTCGGCCTCGATAGGTGATAGCAGCGTGATGCGGCCGGTTCATACGAGCGGGCCGGTACATGATCCGACTCCGGGTTCGTCGAGGCGCGGTGCGACGTATGACTCGAATGCGCGGGCGAGGCAGCAGAGGCAGAGTGGCGTTTTTGAGGCTGCGAAGCCGGTTGAACCGGCGTCGAGTTCGGGTATGAGGGGGCGTGGGTATCAGCCAGATGAAGCCAGTGGCTCTTATCCGAGTTATAGCGGGAATGCTTTTGGTGCGGATTCGCCGGAGCCGGAGGGAGCTGTGCCGGCGTGGATCAACTCCTCGGCGACTGAGGCTCCACAGCGGAGAGTGGAGACACCGGAGCCTCGGAGTTCGGTGGTGCGGAAGACGCCGGTAACGCAGGGGGCTGGTGGATCTCCTGTTGCGGATACGCTGCAGCACTCGCGGGAGCGGGTTGCGGCACGGTGGTTCGCGCTGAAGGGAATCTTTGACCATCATGGGCAGGAGCAGCGGCCAGAGGTCGCGCCGGTGCGGCAGAAGGATGTTCGGGTTCCGATGCTGACGGTGTTTTCACTGGCCGGAGGCGTAGGGAAGACCAGCCTGGTGGCGACACTGGGACGCGCGCTTTCTGCTACCGGCGAAAAGGTGTTGCTGACGGATACGACCTCGCATGGCTTGCTGCCGTTTTACTTTGGGGCGAGTGAGTTGCGGCCGGGTGTGGTGAGGACGTTCTCGCCGCCGGAGGGATCGAGCGACGCGGTGATCTCGCTGGTGAGCTATGACGTTGCGCAGAATAATGGAGATGCTGCGGCGCAGGAGTGGCTGACGGAAGAGTTGTCGCGTGCCGGACGGGGGATGCAGCGAGTGATTCTGGACCTCTCGCCGATCTCGCCGTGGGTGGTGCGGAAGCTGGTGCGGGCGAATTCGATGGTCGTGGTGCCGGTGGCGCCGGATATGAATTCGGTGATCAGCCTGGGGCCGGTGGAGAAGTTCTTCGCGGGCATGATCGACGGCGATGGCCGGGCGGTTCGACCGTACTACCTGCTGAACCAGTTCGATGCTTCGCTTCCGCTGCACCTGGATGTACGCGAGGTGATGCGGCAGCAGCTTGGGGATCGTTTGCTGCCGATTATTATTCGGCGGTCGCCGGCGGTTTCTGAGGCGCTTGCAGAAGGCATGACCGTGATGGACTACGCTCCGGATGCACCGGTGGCGGAGGATTACATGAATTTTGCCTCATGGCTGCGGATGCAATCTGCACCGGCTGCCAGCGGACTAAAGAACGCTCGATGGAGTGAACGATGACCAGGTCTCCGCTTTGGAGAGAGTTTGAATCCGGCGACAATATCATCCTGAAGCTCATACGCTTCCTGGTGCTTGGCGGGGGCGTTGTGTTCCTGCTGTTCGCCGGCGTTCTGGAGCTGACGTGGCCGCAGCAGGCGATTATGGGATTGCTGCTGATCCTGGGAGCCATCTGGATCGATCGTAGCTCGACGTCGTATTTGGTGACGCTGACGTTGATGCTGTTGAGCTGCTTTTCGACGTTTCGATATGGGTTCTGGCGTATCTCTACCGTAGTGAAGTTCTTTGTCGATCCGGGGCAATCGCACCTGTGGACGCCGCTGGATGCGTTTTTTATCTGGCTGCTGGTGTTCGCGGAAGCCTATGCGTTCTCCATCCTGTTTCTCGGCTATATGCAGACGCTTTGGCCGCTGCGCCGGACACCGGTGCCGCTGCCGGAAGATACCGACCTTTGGCCTGAGGTCGACCTGCTGATTCCGACGTACAACGAGCCGCTGAGCGTGGTGCGTTATACGGCGCTGGCGGCGATGAATATCGATTGGCCGGCGGACAAGCTGAATGTGTACCTCCTCGACGATGGGAAGCGCGAGGAGTTTCGCGCGTTCGCCGAAGAGGCGGGCATCGGCTACATGACGCGCGACGATAATACCCATGCGAAGGCTGGGAATATCAACCGCGCGCTGAAGCGGGTGGATGCGCCGTTTGTTGCGATCTTCGACTCGGACCATGTGCCGACGAGAAGCTTTCTGCAACTGACGATGGGTTGGTTTGGACGCGATGCGAAGCTGGGAATGTTGCAGACTCCGCACCATTTTTATTCGCCCGATCCGTTTGAGCGCAACCTGGGACAGTTCCGCGTGATTCCGAACGAGGGTGAACTGTTTTACGGCGTCGTGCAGGATGGCAATGACTTCTGGAACGCTACGTTCTTCTGCGGGTCCTGCGCGGTGATGCGGCGGTCGGCTTTGGACGAGATAAAGGGCATTGCGACTGAGACCGTGACCGAGGATGCGCATACTTCGCTGCGCATGCAGATGAATGGCTGGAACACGGCCTATATCAACATTCCGCAGGCGGCTGGATTGGCCACGGAACGGTTGAGCGGACATGTGAAGCAGCGTATTCGCTGGGCTCGTGGGATGATCCAGATTCTGCGTACGGACAATCCGCTGTTTGCAAAGGGATTGAAGCCGGCGCAGCGGCTTTGCTACTTCAACGCGATGACGCACTTTCTGTATGCGCTGCCGCGGCTGATTTTTCTGACAGCGCCGTTGATTTATCTGATCCTTGGGCACACGAATGTGCCGGGATACTGGGCCGCGATCCTGGCTTATGCGTTTCCGCATCTTGTGCTTTCAAACATTACGAACTCGCGTGTGCAAGGGCAGCATCGGCACTCTTTCTGGAATGAAATTTATGAGACGGTGCTGGCGCCTTATATCTTTCTGCCGACCATGCTGGCACTTGTGAATCCGAAGTTCGGCAGCTTCAATGTAACGGCGAAGGGTGGCGTGGTGAGCCGCAGCTTCTTCGATACACGCATCGCTCAGCCGTTCCTGGTGTTGTTGTTGTTGAACTTCCTGGGGATGCTTTGCGGGATACCACGATATCTTCAATTTCCCGGAGGGGCGCTTCCGTGGCCGCTGAACGGACTGGCGAATATGTACGACGGAACGCACGCGGGGACGATTTTGATGAATGTGATGTGGACGGTCTTCAACATGATCATCCTCGGGGTGGCGACGGCTGTTGCGTGGGAGAGCCAGCAGCGGCGGCAGACTGTGCGTGTGTTGATGGCGGTGCCGGCGAGTGTGGTGTTGCCGGACGGAACAGTGGCTCATGGCATAACGACAGACTTATCGAGCGGTGGCGTGATGCTGGAGCTGGATCATCCGTTCGAGATCCCGGGTGGCGAGGCTGTGAAACTGGTGTTTCCGGTGCTGGACGGCGATGCGTCGTTGCCGGCAACCGTGGTGGATGTTCGTGGATCGACGCTGCGTGCGTACTTCGATCCGTTGACCTTACAAGAGGAAGAAGCGTTGACGATGGTGCTTTATTCACGTGCGGATACATGGCTGGGCTGGGGCGAATCGCGTGAAGTAGACCGGCCACTGATGAGCATGTGGCGTATTCTGCAGCTCTCGTTCCATGGGCTGAGCCAGAGCTTGCACGGCTTGACTGGGAGATCGAGGACTGTTCCCAAGGGCAAGCTGGCGACCAGTATTCTGCCATTTTTGCTGCTGATGCTGCTTGTGCCGCAGGCAAAGGGGCAGATCAGCACGGCGGCTACGCTTACTGCTGCTCCGACGACAACACTGACCACCGGTGTTCCACAGGCAGCGCCGGAGGGGTTGGATGGCGGACTGCAGGCGCGTCCGGTACCACCGGGACAGTTCGACAATATATTTTCGCTGTCAGATGTCGGGGTTGCGGATACGATCGTGCTGCGGGGCGTGGACTCGTATCACTCGGTGTATTTTTCGGTGCCGCAGACGCAGAACGTGAAGACCGCGACGATGAAGTTGTACTATCACTTCTCGCCGGGGCTGTTGCCGATGATCAGCCACCTGAAGGTGAGTCTGAACGGCACACTGTTTGCTACGCTTCCCGTGCAGCAACAGCCGACGGCAATCGGTACGGCGGAGAACGATCTCTCCAGCGGGCAGAAGCTGGAGGAGCAGCAGAGCGGGTCGATGCTGCACGTGGAGAACAGCGCGCTGATGGTTGCGACGCTGACGATTCCGGCAGAGATGCTGGTACACACCAATGAGCTGACCTTTGAGTTCATCGGGCATTACACGGAGCAGTGCGAGGACCCGTCGCACTCGACGCTGTGGGCCCACGTGGATTCAAATTCGACCATCGAGATGGCGGGTAATTTATTGCCGCTGCAGAACGATCTGAAGCTGCTGCCGCTGCCGTTCTACGACGAAGCGGTGAACCTGCATCCGAGGGTTCCGATGGTGTTCCTGTCGCAGCCTTCGCCGAAGGCGCTACAGGCTGCCGGCGTGATTGCTTCGTGGTTCGGTATTTTGACGGACTATAAGGCGGTTCGGTTTCCGGTGACATTTGGATCGATCCCGGTGGGCAATGCGATTGTGATCAGTGAGAATCCATCCGAGTTGGCCGCGCTGGGTTTATCCGGAGTCTCCGGGCCAAGGATTTCGATGGTCACCAATCCATCTGATCCTTATTCAAAGCTGTTGGTCGTGAGCGGTGACAATGCGGACGGGCTGCTGACGGCAGCCAAGGTTTTGAGTTTGCAATTCAACAGCCTGGCAGGCCCTACGGACTCGGCCGTACTGACGATTGCGCCCTCACCAAGAGAGCCGGACGATGCGCCACGGTGGCTGACGACATCGCGTGTCACAACGATTGGCGATATGTCGCAGCAGGGTGATCTGCAAGGGGATGGCAGTGTGCCGGTGGTGGTTTATTCGCGCATCCCTCCAGACCTTTACTGGGAAGGTATTCAGAACGTTGCCTTCCAGATGAACTACCGGTACAACGGTATTCCGCTGGCGAACGAAAGTACGCTGCAGGTTTATATGAACGGCGCGTATGTGAGTTCGACGCCGATGCCGCACACGGATAAGGCGTCTGCGAACCTATCGACGGTGGTGCCTGTGCCGTGGGTGGATATGCGTCCGTTTTCGAACTCGATGAACCTGAAGTTCATCTTCCAGGTTGCGAAGAAGGGCCACTGCCAGGATACGGCGCCGATGAATCTGCAAGGCGCCATCGTGAAGAGCTCGTATCTCGATTTGAGGAACATACCGCACTGGAAGCAGATGCCGAACCTGGAGATATTCTCCAACGCGGGCTATCCGTTTACGCGGCTTGCGGACCTTTCGGATACAGCTGTGGTGCTGCCAGATACGCCGCAGGCGGAAGAGATCGAGATGTACCTGACGATGATGGGACACTTCGGCGCGCAGACGGGCTATCCGGTGCTGAATGTGACTGTGACCAATGCCGAGGGTATGAAGGGAAGCAGCAAGGACCTGCTGGTGATGGGCACGATGGACGACAGCCCCGCAATCGCGATGCTCAATCCGCACCTTCCCGTGCGGATTGAGAACAACGGTTTGCACATCCAGGACACGCAGGGGTTCTTTGTCTACTTCAAAAATGTGCTGAACCCATGGTGGACGGTACGCAGCTCGGACCACATCGAGAGTGGAAAGCTGGAGACGGCTGGAGGCCTTCCGGATTCTCTGATCGAAGGGATCGAGTCGCCCTATAGCTCCGGCCGTTCGGTGGTGTTGATTGCGATTCGGGATAAGTCCGTGGTGCCGAACTTCCTGAAGGTGTTCCTAAAGGATGCACAGTCGTCGAATATCCAGCAATCGGTGAGCGTACTGACTGGAGCGAAGTTCATCAGCTATCGTTTGGGCACCGATGTGTACCACGTTGGAACGCTGAGCTGGTTTATTCGCATCAGCATGTTGTTTGCGGCGTTCCCATGGCTTGTGGTGCTGGGGGCTTTAGTCATCTGCTTCCTGATGGCGGCGCTGTTGCGTGCTCTTCTTCGTCGCCACGCGCGGCGGCGTTTGCAGGGGAACGACTAATCGGTGCAGCCCCTTTGGGGCTGCTGCATGCAGGATCACCCGGGGAGCAGCGTACTTGAGGCCAATGATGGAGCCGGATTTCGGCAAGAGTGTTCGGACCAGCGGTGAGTGCGTCCGGCGTAGAAGACGAATGCGGCAGGCCGTTGCGGTGATGCTGCTGATGACCCTATGGGTCAGTATGGGTTGCCGGGCTGAGCAACCGTGGCCGCTGTGGGAGAGCTACGCTTCAAAGTTTCTGGATGGGCAAGGGCGGGTGATCGACCACGCTGCCGGAGACCGCACGACCACCGAGGGCGAGGCGTATGCGATGTTCTTCGCGCTTGTGGCCAACGATCCAGCGCGCTTTGAGAAGCTGGTGGCGTGGACGCAGGAGAATCTTGCGCAGGGCGATTTGACACTGCATCTGCCTGCCTGGAGTTGGGGCAAGGCTCCGGATGGGTCGTGGAAGGTGCTGGATCCGCACCCGGCGGCGGATGCGGACCTGTGGATGGCGTACTCGCTGGAAGAGGCGGGGCGATTGTGGAAGAACGATCGCTATAAAAGCCTGGGCAAGATCATGGCGGACCAGGTGGCGCACCAGGAAATTGTGCTGGTGCCGGGGGTTGGGACGACGTTGATGCCGGGCGCGGTGGGATTTCACCCCGATCCTAAGACCTGGTACCTGAATCCGAGCTACATGCCGCCGTCGCTGCTGGCTTATTTCAAGTACCAGGACCCGCAGTCTCCGTGGGGGCAGGTAGCCGCCAGTGTGCCGGGATTGGTCGGCTCGCCGGGGGGATTTGTGATGGATTGGCTGGTCGCGGGGGACAATGGGGTGCATCCGATGCCGCCACCCTCGACGATTGGTGATGGCAAGCCGGCACCGACGCCGGTGGGCAGCTATGACGCGATCCGGGTGTACCTGTGGATGGGGCTGGCGGACCCGCGAACTCCCGGGGTGAAGGAATCGTTGCGGTCGATGCAGGGGATGGCTCGGTATCTGAAGTCCAATGTCACGCCTCCGCTGGAGGTGGATGCGAGCGGTAAAGTGCTGGATGGAAACGGGAAGACGGGATTTTCCGCCGCGGTGATACCCTATCTCCACGCATTAAACCTTAAGCAGGAAGAAACTACGCAGGCCGACAGGCTGGCTGCGACCATAGACCCAAAGACCGGGTTGTATGGCGGCGATGGAGCGTACTACGACCAAAATCTCGCTCTTTTTTCGAGCGGATGGGTTGAGGGACGTTACAAATTCGGTGCGGATGGACGTCTGACAGTGAAGTGGAAATAGTGCTAAGTGTGTGGAAAAAAGGGAGATAATGGACTCGGCGAGGAAGAAAAACACGATTTGCCGGAAAAGGCCCAAAAATACCTACAACACACTGCGAAAAGACGGTAATCTTCAACAACGGTTAGTGGATCGGTTTTTGTGCGCAAGATGACGCAAAGAGATGCAATGACAAGAGGTTCGGCGAATCGGTTGCGGGCAGTTTGCCTGGTGCTCTGTGCGCTAATCTGGACCTGCGCCTGCACCTCTGGCTGGGCACAGGCCGCTCCGGCGCAGGGCAATCAGGCGGCGACCTCCGGATTGCTGGAGAAAGCTCATACGCTTGAACTTCGGGGCCGGATCGATATGGCCAAGCAGACCTGGCAGCAGGTATTGCTGATCGATCCGAATAACTCGGAGGCGCTTGCGGGGATGGCGCGGGCAGCCAAGCTGGAAGGCAAGAACCAGGAAGCGAACGATTACCTGAACAAGCTGCGGGCTATCAATCCCAATGATTCGAATATTGCGCGGGTTCAGAATATGGGGACCGCGCAGGATATGTCTGCGCAGTTGCAGGAGGCTGGGCGGCTGGCCCAGGCGGGGCAATATGCCCGGGCTATGACGATTTTGCGGCAGGTTTATGGGACGAACCCGCCGCCGGGGGATGCGGCGCTTTCCTACTACCAGACCGAGGCTGCTACCGAAGATGGACGGCCCCATGCGATTGCGGGTCTGCGGGAGCTGATCGACAAGTATCCTCAGGACTCTCGGTACCAGATTGCGCTGGGCAAGATTCTTACGTATAACCCGCGGACCCGTGAAGAGGGGCGCAAGCTGCTGGAGAAGCATCCCGCAGACCCGCAGGCGGCTGAGGCGCTGCGGCAATCGTTGATGTGGGATGCGCAGAATCCGGCGACAACCGAGGATATTCGGGCCTACCTGGCCAAGCATAAGGACCAGCAACTTTCGGCCGCGCTGGCTCAGACGGATGCCGCGGCTCGGCGTGCCGGTCGGAAGCCCGGTGAAGCACCGCCTCCACCGCCGACTCCGGAACAACTGGCGGCGCAGGCTGCCTTGCGCGAACGGAGCGCCGAGACCCAGGCCGCCTACAATGCGCTGAACGGGAAGCGGTACCCCGAGGCGGAGCAGCGTTTTCAGGCCATCATCGCGAAGGAGCCTCAGAATGCGCAGGCCCTGGCTGGGCTTGGGTATGTGCGGATGTCGCAATCGAACTTTGGTGGGGCGATCAGCTATCTGGAGCAGGCGGTGCAGGATGGGTCGCGTGACGCCGGGGTAGAGAAGGCTCTGCGGGACTCGCGATTCTTCTACACAATGCAGGTGGCGACGGCGGCGTTGAATGAGAACGACCTGACCACTGCGGAGACACAGTTTGGGAATGCGGCGCATCTGCGTCCGAGCGACCCGAGCCCGCTGCTGGGATTGGGCGGAACGCTGATGAAAGCGCAGCAGCCGGATGCGGCGGTGGGTGTGTTCTCGGAGTACGTGCGGATGTCGCCGGGGGACAAGGCGGCGTGGCGCGGGCTGTTTATGGCGCAGTATGGTGCGGGCCAATATGCTGCGGCGCTGGATACTGATCGGCGCGTTCCTGCAACGGTGAAGAAGCTGCTTATTCACGATCCGGAGTATCTGCGGACGCTGGCTTCTGTCTACCAGGCGCTGGGGCGCGATGCCGATGCGCAGCGAGTGTTGCAGAGTGCGCTGGAGCTTCCGTTTCCGGCTGATGCTCGTGGGGTAAGAGCGGATATGCAGCTGCAATACGCAGGTCTGCTGGATGCTGCCGGGCATAAGGATCAAGCGGCGGGGCTCTACCGGCAGGTGCTGGAGGGGGATTCGACGAACATTGCGGCCTATGAGGGGCTGATCAACACGAACCACGAACTAGGGCATGATGCTGATGCTTACCTGGTGTTGCAGAGCATGCCTCCGCAGACCTATGAGCAGGCAATGCAGACCGCGGGATTCCAGACGACGGCTGCGGCGATCTACCAGAGCCAGGGACACTATGATCTGGCGCAGCAGACGCTGGAGACATTTCTTGCGAACCAGCAGACAGCGGGACAAAAGCCTGCAGTTGCTGCACAGGTGCAGCTAGCGGACATCTATTTGCAGCATGGGGACACGGCCCATGCGTACCCGCTCTTTCGCAGCGTGCTGTTGAGTAACCCGGACCGGATAGACGCTTGGAACGGTTTGCTCACTTCGCTCCACGCCACGGGACACGATCAGGAGGCACTGGCTGAGATTCAACAAATACCTCCGAATATACGGCTGAAATTAGAGACTGATCCGGCCTACCTGCAGATGGTAGGCTCAATTTATGCAGGGCTGAATCAGCCTCAGGTGGCGATGTCTTTTTACGCCCGCGTGCAGCAGCGTTATGCGGCCCAGCATATACCGCCGCCGGTTGATATCGACATTCAAGAGGCATGGCTGCTGTTCAATTCGCATAATGACCCCTTGCTGCTTCGGAAGCTGATGATGCTTGGCGGCCGGATACAGGACATGACCGATCAGCAAGCCATGACCGTGCAGACGATCTGGGCGAACTGGGCTGTTCGCCGCGCGAACCAGAACATTGAAGAAGGAAACTATAAGCGGGCGATCGCGATCCTGAACGCGGCTGCGAAGGCTTTTCCCGGAAATCCGGATGTGCTGAAGGCACTGGCGAGCGGCTATGCGAGTGTGGGGCTGACGAAGAATGCGGTGGAGATATTTAGGGCTCAGGACCTGAGCACGGGCTCGGTGACGGACTATCGGTCGGCAGTGGGAGCGGCGTTGGCGGCGAATGACTTGAAGGATGCCGAGACGTGGCTGCGCTTTGGGTTGGACCAGTATCCGAGGGATGGCCAGTTGTTGGTATTGGCGGCGAAATTTGAGACGGCGCGAGGCGATTCGGGTCGTGCGGCGCAGTATTATCAGGCTTCTTTGAAGGTTTTTCCGCAGGATGATCCTGGGTTGCAGTTGTCGGATGAGATGCAGCATCCGCTGGTGCGGAAGGTGCAGCAAGTGGCGCAATCGCAGGACTTAGCGACGCTGCTGGGGCAGGCTGATCCGAATGTGAACCGGAATGGAACACTTGATTTGCCGGTGGAACAACGGCCCTATCTCCCGAGCTACAACGGTTCTGGAACGGCTGCTCCGGTGCAGATTAACGGTTCGGGGACGTACCCGGGTGGGGCGCCGGTGCAGAATGGGTATCCGAGCGATCCGCAGACGCGGCAGCAGCAGTTACAGCAACAGCAGCGGAACTCGACGCTGAAGGATTATGTCCCGCAGTCGCGGCTGGAGATGCCGGCGCCGGTTGACGAGGCGGGAACGGTCGCTGTGAAGCCGGTGATCTACCTGCATCCCTCGGCTGCGATGGAGGCCAAGTATGGGCCTTATGTCTCCTACGATCCTTCTGTGGGTCTTCCGCATGCGGTTACAGGCGATGCAGTAAGCGGGCCGGAGCGTGAGGGATCGGCGAGACTGATCAGCGCTAGCTACAGGCAACAGCAGAGCACTGGGTCGACGTATGTGCCACCGACGACCTATGTACCGCCGACGTATGTGCCGCCTGTCTACACGCCGACGCCGCAGCAGGGCTCTTCTGCAACAGGAGCGCAGCAGCCGTCGACTCAGGCGCAGCCGATCCACCTTCATTACCCGCAGCCGCCAAGGCCGGGGCAGGCGTCTCAGCAGGCAGTGCCGTCGCAAAATACGCCGACTGCGAACACACCGAGCTATACACCTCCGGTTACCCTGACGCCTGAGCCGACCTATACGCCGCCTGCGAGCTATGCGATTCCTCGCGTGGCGGGGAAGGCTTCGAATGCGGCTCCGGTGGAGGCTTATCCGCAGCCGGGTAATGCGCAGTCGCAGACCTATTCGACGGAGGGGCAGACGCCGGATGGAACGCCGATCGTCTCGTACATTCCTACGTCGAAGCCGGCCGCGCATAAGCGGGTTGAGCCCCATGAGCCGAGCGCCGCTGTGCGGGCCCGGGCTGAAGCGATCCGGCGAAACCAGGAGCAGGCGCCGGAGGCGATGACTGGGCAAGCCCATCCGCCCGCGGAGAGCTACGAGACCGCTCCGGACTCGAATGCGGAGATTCAGAACACGCAGTTTTCGACGCAGCCATACAGTCCGGCAGCGGCGCAGGGTGCGCAGATTCCGCAGGCACAGGCGCCTACGCCCGTGACGACGCGGCAGAACAACACGACGACCTATCAGAACGCAAATCCTACGCAGACTGGTGATAGCAACGGCCAGCAGTATCCGCAGCCAACTACGCATGGGACCAATACTGCTCCTTCGCACCGGCGGGCGACTGTGCGAAGCACACCTGCCCAGACGACCACACCGGCTCCTCCGCCACAGGCTCCGATTAGTTACCCGAACTACACGCAGCCGCTGGCGAACCAGGGGTATCCGCAGGTTGGAACGCCTTATCCGCTAGCTACGCCGCCGACAGATTATGACCTGCAGCAAAAGGCTGTTCCGCCGTTGCGGGGATACTACGATCCTCGGGTGGATGACACGACGCCGCTGACTGATCGCCAACAAGCAGAGCTTGATCTGGCGACGATTGAAGGAAGCTACAGTGCGTGGGTGGGTGGCAGCGCGATCGGCAGCTACCGCAGCGGAACACCGGGTATAGACCGGATGGCTGGGGTAGAGGTGCCGTTTGAGGCCTCAGCCGGACTGGGCAAATCGTGGCGCGTCACGGCGCTTCCGACGGCCATTTTTCTGAACTCGGGCGTGCTGAACCCGGGAGCTGCGCTGGGTTCATTTCCGGTGTTCGGAACGGTGCTGGGCACTTCGGCGATTGTTTATCCGCAGCAGTTTTCGGTGGGCTTCGGCGGAGAAGTTCAGCTTGTGAGCCATACGTTTGCCATCGCAGGGGGATATTCCGCCTATGGGTTCCTGGTGCGGAATGGGATCGGGCGCGTACGCTGGAAGCCGGGCAACGGCCACTTTACGCTGTATGGCGGTCGCGATCCGGTGAAGGAAACACAGCTCTCTTATGCAGGGCTGCGCGATCCGGGACAGCCGAACAACTTTACGCTGGGGCCGATCTGGGGTGGCGTGGTGCAGACCGGCGGCGGCATTCGTTTCGATGCGGGCAATGAGAAGTCTGGACTTTATATTCAAGGCGAAGGCGCCGACCTGAGCGGCTATCACGTGCTGGATAACCGGAAGTACGATGGCACGCTGGGCGCTTACTTCCGTGCGAAGGTCTGGCCGGAGTATGGATCGCTGAATGTGGGCGCCACCTTGTTTGGCGAGCACTACGACTACAACGAGCGAGTGGAGAGTTATGGCTGGGGCGGTTATTTCAGCCCGAACGTTTACTTCCTGTTCGCTATACCAGTGACCTTCAACGGTCACTACAAACAAAACCTTCATTACACGATCAACGGCAGCGTTGGTGTACAGACGTTTCAGGAGAGCTCGGAGCCGTACTATCCGCTCGATCCCGGTCAGCAGCACAACTTGCAGCTAACCGCCTGTACTGGAGTGACGACCAGCGCGGCACAGCCTTGCGGTTTTATTCCGTTGAACTCGAATACCGGGTTGAACTATTCGATTGACGCCAAGATGTCGTACCGGGTAAATGAGCATTGGTATATCGGCGGGTTTTTGACTGGAAATAACACGAATGACTACAACACGATCTCTGGCGGGTTCTTCGCGCGGTATCTGATTCGCCCGCAGACGCAGACCACGGATTATCCGTCCGGGTTGTTCCCGGTCGAGGGTTTCCGGCCGCTGCGGGTGCCGTAAGAGTTCCACTTGCTTAGCGCGGGGCAGCTTTGCAGTTAGTCTCCGAGGTCGTGCATCGTTTCCTGCGCCCGTACAAAGGGATAGTTGCTGACATGCACCCAACCCTTGAACGGCCTGTTCACGTCCGCTATAGCGAGCATCACAAGGGTGATCAGCAAGGTGAGCGAGAATACCTGAAAGACGTGGAACTTTGGGTTTTGAGAGGCGAACATGTTGACGGAGAGCAGCGTCAATAAACCGCCTACTAATAAGACACACCAGAAGATAACGGGCAGCCGCGTGGTGCTTTGAACCAGCCGTGTCCGTCTGCGCGTGGTCATATCGCTTAGCTCGGTGATTGCGTGGTCCTCGGCGGTATTTTCCGAGGCGGAGCTTCCCTTTACCGACATGAGCGTAACCCACATGTGCTCATTTATTTCGTGACTTGCGTTGGGTAGTTGGCCTTGTGCCATAGCCGGCCAATCGTTGTTAATGACAGCGGCGGCATAGGCCTTCGCCTCTGACTGGAGTTCCTTTTGTGGACCTGGTGGCAGGCCGGCAGCGAGACGATAGATATTCCGGAGGGAACTAGCTTCCAGGTCGGTATTGAGAGTGGCGTCGCCAAACTCGCTCCAGACGGCATACAACATGAAGCCCAGGATGACCGCGTAGGTGGTCCCAAGAATGCTCAGTTGCCAACCGACCAGGTCATTCTGGTTGTGGCGGCTTTCGCAGGGCCACATACGATTGAGCGTCAGTGTGAAAGCCAACGACAGGAGGCAAGTTCCAAGCAGCAAAATGACGTTCTGATTTAGGGTAAGCATGAGAGGCCTATTGGGCGGAACGCTCGGCGCTCCATGGGGCGTGACGTCCGTTGATGCCATACAGACCGGACATGCGGTCAGGCTTGATTTCGCCGCGGAAGGTGAGGATTTCGTGTGTGTCGGTACTGAACTCCACGTGGTTTCCACTGACCCAGCCCTGAAATTTGCCGTGCTGGTGCGGACCGCGGAACGTGCCGGAGATGATATTGCCGTTCTGGGTGATCTGTATGGTCTTCAGAGAACTCCCCGGATGATCGATGTCTTCCGCGAAGATGGTCCAGTTTCCGGCGATATTGGCTGGTGGTTTGAGGTCCTGCGCCTTCAGGACACTAAGAAACCCGACGAATAAAATCAGAAGCACAATGAAGCGGTTTCGGTTCATGAAAACCTCCTGCAACCTTGGCCCAAAGCTCGTTGTGTCAAGAGTATAACGGGAGTCAGGTCAGAAAACGTTCTGTTGTGCAAAGCTGCTGGCGACAGAAGAGTGGCTTTCGGATTTCAGTTGATTTTGTCTCTGCGCGAACGTATAAATCAGGCACACGAATTAATGCTTCACGAATTGATTTTGCGGCGCATCGGCCCCTTGGGACGCGAGGGTGTGTCACGAGTCTTGGTGATTTGGAGAGTTTCCGATGCTGTTCGGGGCCAGACAACGTTCAATGCGCTATGCCGGATTTTGGGCAGGTGGAGTTGCGGGGATATGCCTGCTTGTCGCAATGGGGACACCTGCTTACGCGGCAGATAAAGTTCCCGATTGGGTGAGAGCTGCGGCGCAACTGAAGTTGCCGGAATATCCGGAGACGACGAAGGCTGTCATTCTGCTGAAAGAGACGACCTATACCGTTGGAGCGAACGGCAAGGCCGTGGAGCACGTGCGGTCTGTCGTGAGGATATTGCGGCCGCAGGGCAGGGAGTATGGTATCCCTTCGGTGTGGTTCGATAAGGACTCGAAGGTGACTTCGATGCATGTGTGGAGCATCGACCCCGCGGGACATGAGTACGCGCTGAAGGACAGCGAGATCAGCGAATATGGCTCGCCTGGAGAAGGTGGAGAGCTGTACTCGGACGAGAAGGCTAAGGTCGCCGATCCCCCGGGACGCGATCCGGGTGGGATCATCGCTTATGAGTACACGGAGAATGAGCGGCCTTACCTCGCGGAGACTAATTGGGATTTCCAGGGATCGATTCCGCATCTGACGCAGAGCTTCACGCTGATTCTGCCGCCGGGTTACACCTATACGACGACATGGGCGCACCATGAAAAAGTAGATGGCGCGGATCTGGAGAACCACAGTTATCGCTGGCAGATGGACAATGAACCCGGGATTGATCTGGAGCATATTCCGATGTCTCCGGCGACGGAGTCGCTGACGGCACGCATGACGGTGCATTACTCCGGGCCGGGGATGGCGATCTCGCAGGATGGGACCTGGCAGGGGATTGGCGAGTGGTATGACGCGCTCTCGCATGACCGGATTGTGGCGACGCCGGATATTGCGGCGAAGGCTGCCGAGTTGACCCAGGGCAAGACTGATTTTTACGACAAGGCCGAAGCCATTGGCGAGTTTGTGCAGCAGCATATTCGCTACTTCGTGGTGGAGATGGGTGTGGGTGGCTACCAGCCGCATCCGGCATCGGAGATCTTTCGGGGCCGCTATGGCGATTGCAAGGACAAGGCGACGCTGCTTTCGGCGATGCTTTCTAGCGTGGGTATCCATAGCGCGCTGATGATGGTGGATAGTGAGCGGGGTGTTGTGAACCCGGACGCGCCGTCAATCTGGGGAAACCATATGATCGGCGCTATTGAGATTCCGGCGGGATATGAATCGCCGAAGCTGCGCAGCGTGGTGACGGCGAAGACGGGTAAGCGATACCTGATCTTTGATCCGACGTGGTCGGAGACTCCGTTTGGGCAACTGGAGGACAACCTGCAGGGCGGTTATGGTGTGTTGATCGAAGGCAAAGATAGCCAGGTGATTGCGTTACCGGTGCTGAGCCCGGAGCTCAATACGGTGCGGAAGTCGGCGACGTTTCAGCTTGATGCGGATGGGACCTTGAAAGGGTCTGTCACGGAAAAGCGGTTCGGAGACCTTTCCGAAAACACGCGGTACTACTTCACGCATCTGGATGAGAAGAAGCAGAAGGAGTACATCGACCGGATTACAGGGCGTGATTTTGCGTCGGCCTCGATTACCGACCTGAAGGCGCAGAACATGGAGGCGCTGAACAAGGACATGACGACGAGCTTCAATATCTCTGCAGCGCACTTTGCGACGAGTGCGGGGCCGCTGCTGATGGTAAGGCCGCGGGTGCTGGGGTCTCTGGCGCCCCCGGTGGACCACAAGAAGCGTAAGGTGGGCGTCGACCTGGAACATACGATGCAGGCCAGCGATAGCTTTGATATCGAGATTCCTGCGGGGTACGTCGTGGACGAGCTGCCGGATCCGGTGAAGGTGGATATGGGGTTCGCGAGCTATGAGAGCTCGACGGTGGTGCAGGGGAAGACGCTGCATTACACGCGGACGTATACGGTGCGGAAGGTGTCGCTGCCGGCGGAGCAGTATCCCGAGTTGATACGGTTGGCGGGGATTATCGATAACGATGAACAGGGACGAGCAGTGCTGAAGCGGGCGCCTTGATAGCCGCGCATCCGCTGGAACGAGCAACAACAACGGCAAGGGAAGAGACAACAGTAGAGGTGAGGAAAGTGATGACGGCATCGGAACGGAACGACGTGAATTTGCGAGATAAGGCGGGGATGGCTCGGGGTTTTGTGCGGGTTGCTATTGGAGCGGCGATGGGAGTGCTGCTGTTGGCGCCGGCCGGGCGAATGTATGCGTCTGACTTCACGCCGCCTACCAAGGAAGAGCTCGCGATGACGTCGGTGCCGGGCTTTCCGGGGGCGTCGGCGGTGGTGCTGTTCCGTGAGG
>Ga0302313_10000850_pt1 | contig 24567 bp, 22 predicted proteins | sample III_Palsa_N2_2_FD_200454 | JGI IMG/M metagenome (GOLD analysis project Ga0302313, IMG submission 200454) | Peat permafrost microbial communities from Stordalen Mire near Abisko, Sweden - III_Palsa_N2_2 | ecosystem: Environmental > Terrestrial > Soil > Palsa > Peat permafrost | place: Sweden...
TTCGCATCCGCGTCGATCTGCAGCGTCGAGCCGATAAACAGGTCGACGCCGTATTGCCCTGCCAACTGGCACAACACACGGTTCGAACGCAGGCTGCCGTCGCGTCCTGTGAAGAACACGTCTGGGCGCGCTTCGATGTATTGCTCCATGCCCACTTCGCTGCCGAAGCAATGCACGCTTTCGACCCAGCCCGATTCGATGGCCGGAATCAGCGTGGGATGCGGATTGAGCGTCCAGTTGCGGCAAATCTTGCCTTTCAGCCCAAGCGATCCGCCATAGGTGGGCAACAGCAGCTCGATAGCCGCCGTGTCGAAGCCGATGCCGTGATTGAGCGCGGTCACGCCGTACGCTTCGTAGATGCCGCGAATTACCATCATCGCGGTCAGCACCTGCAGGTCGCCGATGTGGCGCGGATCGCGCGTAAACAGCGGCTCGACTGCGAAGGGCCGGTCGGCCTGTACGACCACGTCGACCCACGAGCCGGGGATATCGACGCGCGGCAGCTCATCGACGATTTCGTTCACCTGAACAATCACGATGCCGTGACGGAACGCAGCGGCCTCCGCGATGGTAGGCGTGTCTTCGGTGTTCGGCCCGGTATAGAGATTGCCGTGCCGGTCCGCTTTTTCTGCGCACAACAGCGCGACGTTCGGCGTCAGCTCCACGAACATTCGCGCGTACAGCTCGACATAGGTGTGGATCGCGCCAATTTCCAGCTGTCCGTCTTCCAGCAGTTGCGCGACGCGCAGGCTCTGCGGTCCCGCGAAGGCGAAGTCGACCTTGTGCGCGATGCCGCGCTCGAACAGCGTCAGATGCTCGGGCCGGCTGATGCTCGAAATCAGCAGATGGACGTCGCGCACCTTTTGCGGATCCACTTTGGCAAACGAACGCGACAGAAAATCGGCCTGCTTCTGGTTGTCGCCTTCGAGCGCGACGCGGTCGCCGGGGCGGATCAGTGTTTCCAGTGCATCGACGATGCGCTCGCTGCGCAACACGCCGTCTTCGAGCCATGGCGCGATGGCGGTAAGGCGCCGGGCTTTCTCGTCGCGCATCGTGGTCCAGGACCGTGCTGCTGGTGCGGCGGCGGAGCGGGGGGATGGTTCGGCTTGTGGATTCATCGGCGGATTCAGCTCCCGGTAGTTGGAATGCGCGCGCGTCTCGCGCGCGGCTTGCGGCCGTTGGCTTGCGCGGCTTCGGCCTGCGCGCGTTCGGTCAGGAAACGGTAAAGCAACTCGCCGGTGCCGAGCAGATGCGCGGTCAACAGCGAGCGTGCAGCGGGGATGTCGGCGCGGCGCACCGCGTCGAGTATTTCCGCGTGTTCGCGATCGGACTCGTCCTTGTACAGCGGTAGCCCGAATTTGAGGCGTAAATAGCGCTCACCGCGCCGATGCAGCGTGGCGATCATTTCCTCGAGTTGGGGGCGCGCGGCCGACGCGTAGAGGCTCATATGAAACTCCTCGTTGCGGGTCACGTACAACGCCGGATCCATCTCTTTCTCCGCGGCGTGGCAAAGCTTTTCCGACTCACGCAGCGTCGCCGCGGTGTGGTGCGGAATGGCGAGGCCGACGGCGAGGCTCTCCAGCGCCGAGCGGATCTCGTAGATTTCGCGGGCTTCGTCCGCCGACAGCGGCGCGACCGTCGCCCCTTTGTGCACGGCGACCTTCGCCCAGCCTTCGCCTTCCAGTTGCCGCAGTGCTTCGCGCACGGGAATTGCACTGACCGAGAAATGACGGGCAATGGCGTCCTGCCGCAAGGGGGCGCCGGGGGCCAGCGTGCCTTCGACGATCGCCGTACGCAAAGCGTCTGCAATCACGCGTGAAGTGCTGGCCCGCGGCGCGGCCGCTACGGGCAGAAAGGGGACGCGCGCAGCGCTGTCCAGGGGAAAACCATCGGTTGCATCGTTCATAAGTTCAAATATTATATATGAAATGACGCGTTTTGCACGAGGGAAATCCAGGGTCCGAGAGGCAAGCGGACTGTAGGGACCGCGTTCAGGAAGTGTCAGGGGCTGTCTGATGAAAGCCCACGTAGTCGCCGCACGCACGCTAACCCGTTGTTAAGAATAGGCAATTGGCAATCCAACCGTAGGGCCGGAGGAGCAAGATGAATTCATTCTCGGACCGCGCGCGTGTCGCGCGGCATCGCACGCCACTAAACCGCTCGCAGATTGCAGGGTTCTGGGGCGCATGGGCGGGCTGGACGCTGGACGGGATGGATTCGTTCATCTACGCGCTGGTTCTCACCCCCGCGCTCACCGAACTGTTGCCGCGCTCGGGATATGCGGCAACGCCGGCCAACGTCGGACTCGCCGGGTCGATCCTGTTTGCGCTGTTTCTGATTGGCTGGGGGCTTTCGTTTATCTGGGGGCCGCTCGCCGATCGCTTTGGCCGTACCAAGGTGCTGGCCGGCACGATCTTCACTTTTGCAATTTTTACGGGTCTTTCGGCGCTCTCGCAGAACGTCTGGGAGCTGGCTATCTTCCGGTTTATCGCGGGCGTGGGAATCGGCGGCGAATGGGCGCTGGCGGGGACCTATGTGGCCGAGGCGTGGCCGGAGGACCGTCGCAAGATGGGGGCGGGCTATCTGCAAACCGGTTACTACGCCGGCTTCTTTCTGGCTGCGGCGCTCAATTACACGGTCGGGGTTCACTACGGCTGGCGCGCGATGTTCCTGACCGGTGCGGTGCCGGTGGTCGTGGCGATCCTGATCTTGCTGCGCGTGAAGGAGCCGGAAAAATGGCAGAAGACGGAGGCGCAAGCCGTGCGCAGCAGGCCATTGCGCGAGATTCTTGGTCCCGTGTACCGGCGCCGCACGTGGGTCGCGTGTGCCTTGTTGACGATTGCGATTATCGGGCTGTGGGCGGGCGCGGTGTATGAGCCGTCGGCGGTGATCCAGCTTGCGACGCGCGCAGGGATGGGTAAGCCGGATGCGATCCGCACGGCGTCGATCGCGACCGGCTTGCTGTCTATTTCGACCGTTCTCGGATGTCTTGCTCTGCCGCCGCTAGCCGAACGGATCGGGCGTAAAAACACGCTGGCGATTTACTTCGCGGGGATGGCTGTGGCGATTGTCGGCAGCTTTGGGTGGTCGTTTTATATGCCTAACGGACTGGTGCCGTTTATCGCTTGGCTGTGCGTGCTGGGGTTCTTCGGCGGTAACTTTGCGCTGTTCAGTTTGTGGCTGCCGGAGCAGTTCGAAACTCGCGTGCGGGCCACGGCGTTTGCGTTTTGTACGTCGTTCGGACGGTTTGTCGGGGCTGGTGTGAACTTCCTGTTGGGCGCGGCGGTGCTGCATATGCATACGCTTGGTATTCCGGTGGCGGTGACCGCGGTAGCGTTTGTTATCGGGCTCTTCATCATTCCGTTTGCGCCGGAGACGAAGGGAGAAGTTTTGCCGCAGTGAGGAGCATTGGAAAGCTGCCCTGCGCACCTCAATAGCCAATCGGCCAGGTGGTGCCTGGCTGCAATACACGGCATGCTTCACGTGGTTAGCGGGCGTGCAACATCTTTGGCCATATGCTTGAGGTGTTGTACGGATTTCTGTACAACGAACTCACGAGTCGGGAGTTTCCGACTCGCGCTCGTCAGTGGACTTGCTCGCTTCGTCGCCGGGCTTTGTTCGCCGCAGGAAATACCGCTAACTTTTTTATCAGGAGCGGCCGGGGCACGCCTTCGGGCCGGATAAGCCATGAACACCCTTACTTACAGCGAGGCCCGTGCTGGCTTTAAGCAAGCGATGGACGACGTCTGCCGCGACCACACGCCTATGCTGATAACCCGGCAAGGTGGCGAACATGTGGTGATGGTTTCGCTCGAGGACTTCAGCGCCATGCAGGAAACCCTGTATCTGTTGAGCTCTCCGAAGAATGCCGAACGGCTTGTACGTTCTGTCGCCCAGATCAATGCACGCAAGGGTACGCCGCGCACACTGCTAACAGATGAGCAAACAGAAAGCCCGCAACAAGGAGACCGTGAGGTCTGATAGTGTTTTTGTCTTTACCGATGAAGCTTGGGAAGACTATTTGCATTGGCAGAGAGTCGACCCCAAGATATTGCGGAAGGTCAACGAACTGCTTGAAGAATGCCGGCGTGACCCTTTCAAGGGGGCGGGCAAGCCGGAGCCCCTGGTTGGCAATCTGACGGGTTTCTGGTCGCGCCGCGTGACCCTTGCTGATCGCCTGGTCTATATGCCGCAGGACGGACTGATCTACGTTGCCGCCTGCCGTTTTCGCTACGACGATTGAATGGAATCCGGGTGCCACGCCCGGTTCTTTCGTCTCAATCCGCCGAACGCCTGGCCCGTACCCCACGTCGCAAAATCGACACCAACGGCCACCCAAGATTCACTCCAAGGCTCGCCGTCACAATCAACGCCATCCCGGCCAGCTGCAATGGCGAAAGCGCCCGTCCATAAACAACCGCATCGACGACGATCGCGGTCAGCGGATAAACAAACAGCAGCACCGCAATGATCGGCGTGGTCAGCTTGGGCAGCGCTCCGTAGATCAGTACATACGACAGGCCCGTATGCAGCACGCCCATGCCGACGAGCCAGAACCATTGCGTGGGCTCGATATGCGCCACCGAATGCAGCGGCGCAATAAACGCCAGGCAAACCACACCAACCAGACACTGAGCGAGCGTCAGCAGGTGCGGGCGCAACTGACCGAGGCTCTTGGCGATCAGCGTCACGCTCGCATAAAGCACTGAACCGGCCAGCGCTTCGCCCACGCCGACCAGATAACCGGCATGCCCTTGCAGGTTCTCACTCGTGGCCACACCCGAAGCAAGCACGAGTCCGACAAACGCAGTCGCGATCCAAGCAAGCCGGTCGCCGCCGAGCCGCTCGTTGAAAAGCGCCGCACCCATCAGCACGACCCAGAACGGCTGCACATGAAACACCACGGTCGCGACCGCGATGCTGGTGCGGTGAATGGCATCGAAGAACCAGACCCATTGGGTCACCATCAGTGCACCGGACAGCACGGCAAGTAACACCATACGCGGCGTAAAACGTTGCGCCCTGAAGAATCCCTTCCACGCGCAATAACCGGCCAGCGCCAAAGACCCGAACAGGCAGCGAAAGAACACCATCGTCACCGCGTCGAGCCGCGCTTCCTCGACGAAGATGCCGATCGTCCCCATCAGCAATCCACCGCTGGCGAGGGTGATGGCGCCTTGTTGACGTGAGGTGAGTGACATGCAAAACGCTCCGTGAGGATGGCTTGGGTCGAGTATCGGGGACTTGCCAGGCAGCGACAAACGAATAAAATTGAGAAATCTGATAAGCCGGGCTTATAAATCATGAACCCTGAATTCGACGTGGATCTGCTGCGTACCTTCGTCGCCGTGGTCGAGACGGGTAGCTTTACGAAGGCCGCGGCGACCGTGCATCGCTCGCAGGCGGCGGTCAGCATGCAGGTCAAGCGGCTCGAAAGCATGCTTGGCACGACGCTGTTCACGCGTGACACCCGCAATCTGGCGTTGACACGACCCGGCCACACGCTGCTCGAATACGCGCGGCGGGTGATCGATCTGCATGAGGAAGCGTGGTCGGCGATCGTGCGGCCCGAGGTGACCGGCCGGGTCGTGCTGGGGGCGCCAGACGATTACGTGTCGTCGTTGCTGTCGCCCGTGCTCAGGCGTTTTTCGAATTTGTACCCGCAGGTCGAGATCGAGATTGTCTGCGCGCAAAGCACGGCGCTCGCGCCGATGCTGGCCGACAACAAGATCGACCTCGCTTTCGTCACACGCGACCGCAAGCTGCGCGGCGAATTCGTGCGCAGTGAGTCGATGGTGTGGGTGGGAGCGTCGGAGGATACGCCGGTGCTGGCGGCCTCGCCGTTGCCAGTGGGCTTATATGAGCCGGGCTGTGTAGCCCGCACGCATACGCTGGCTGCGCTCGATAAAGCGCGGATTCGCTATCGTGCCGCATACAGCAGCGCCAGTCTGCTCGGCCTCGTGGCGACCGTGGATGCAGGGTTGGCCGTGATCGCCCTGACTCGCTGCAGCGTGCCGACGCGTCTCGCGATCCTCGGCGACGCGCACGGCTTGCCGAAGATCGAGCCGCTAGAGATTGTGGTGGCGCGCAGCGCTAAATCGGACCGCCCGACCTGCGATTACCTCGCCGCCCAGATGATTCAGGACTTGTCAGTGCGCTCGCAGCGCGCGTCGGCGGCTGGGGCATCCGCGTCTTCGTCCGCTTTGCCGCGCGACGGACGCGCGTCGGACATTCAGGCGCGGGCGTAGGCGGTCACGTCGCCATCGATGGCGAGCCTCACGCGCTCACCCGGTTGCGGCGTCCGGTAGCCCGGCACGCGGGCGCGCACCACCGTCTGCGCCGCTGACTGCAACTGCAGCGTGACACCGGCATCCTGTCCCTGGAAGGTCACGTCCTGCACGATGGCATCGAACGAAGCCGTTCCATCCGGCGTGGTTTCGTTCGCGCGCCACAAACGGATCTGTTCGGGTCTAACCATTACGTCGACAGCACCGCCCCGTGCGGGCGCCGACAACGTCAGTTCGCCCAGTTCACAGGTAACACGATCACGCGCGGCAACTCCTTGCAGCAATACCGCCTCGCCGATAAACGACGCGAGTTCGCGCGTCACCGGACGCCGGTAGATCATCTCCGGCGTATCGGTCTGGATCAGCTTGCCTTGCCACAGCACTGCGACTTCATGGCCCAGCGAGAGCGCCTCGGACTGATCGTGCGTCACCAGCACGGCAGTGGCGCCTGCCGCGGCCAGCGCGCTGGTTACCGCCTGGCGCGTTTCGAGTCGCAGCGCAGCATCGAGCGAGGAGAACGGCTCATCGAGCATCACAAGCGTCGGCGACGGCGCCAGCGCGCGTGCCAACGCCACGCGCTGTTGCTGACCACCGGAAAGCTGTTGTGGCGCGCGGTCGGCAAACGTCGCCGGCAAGCCCACGAGCTCGAGCAGTTCGGCGACGCGATGTCGGGCACGCCGTTGCGTGCGCGGCAGACCGAACACGATATTGTCCGCCACCGACAGATGCGGAAACAGCGCGCCTTCCTGCGGTACATAACCAATGCGGCGCTGTTCCGACGGCACATGCAGCGCATCGCCCACAACCCGCCGGCCGTCGATTTCCACGCTGCCGCGGTCCGCGCGTTCGAAGCCGCACAACACGCGCAGCAAGGTGGTTTTGCCGCTGCCGGACGGACCGAGCAGGGCGAGCAGCGTGCCGCGCTCCACGGACAGATCGATGCCGTGCAGCACCGGGTTGCCGTCGAACGATTTTTGCAGGCCGCAGATACGAAGGTCGCTCATGAAAATCCGATGGGGAAGGCGGTAAGTTCCACGCAGACTTAGCCGCGTTCGCCGAGCAGTGCCGAGCGGCCGAGCAGCGCGAACAGCAGGCCCGAGGCGCACAACGAGATGCCCGTGAGCAGCGCAGCATAGGGCGCGGCGGCGGCGAAGGCCATGGTCGACGTGTCGGACCAGACCTGGGTGGCCAGCGTCTGGGTGCCTATAGGAGAGAGCAGCAGTGTGGCGTTGAGTTCGGTGACGACCGAGATGAACACCATCGAAGCCGCAGCGCCTAGACCCGGCCCAGCCAGTGGCAATAGCACGCGCACCAGCGTTTGCCCCCAACCCAGACCGAGCGCACGCGCAGTCTCCTCGAGACGTGGTTGCGCCTGCATTAGCGCAGCGCGCACGCTCACCAGCGCGAGCGGCAGGAACAGGATGGCGTAGGTGATGATCAGCAGCGTGGTGCTCTGATACAGCGGCTGTAGCGCGTGCACGGCGAGTGAGACGATCGCCAGTGCAATCACGAGACCTGGAATGCCCTGCGCCAGAAACACGGTGCGTTCGAACAGCGTGGCGAGACGTCCCGGATAGCGCACCAGCAGGAACGCCAGCGGCACGATCAGCAGGGTAGTGAGGACGGCTGCGCCAAGGCCGAAGCCAAGCGACGAAAGCGTTGAGTCGAACAGCAATTCGGGCGAGACGTCGGCTGGCGTGACGGCGGCGGCGCCGGGCTGCGTGAGCCAGTAGCCGATCATGCCAAGCGGCACGCCGAGCGTGGCGACGGTCAGCGCGGTAAAGCCTGCGACTACCAGCCAGCGCCAGAAGCCGAGGTCGTAGCGCAACACCGCGCGGCGCGTGCCACGGTCGACGCGTTCATAACGCGCGGCCCCGCGTACGCGGAATTCAAATGCGAGCACGACGAGACACATCAGGATGAGCAGACAGGCCAGCAGCGATGCACCGGGGCCGTCGAAACTCGTGCGGTACTCGGCATAGATCTCGGTCGTGAAAGTGCGAAAACGCAGCAGCGTGAACGCGCCGAATTCGGACATCACACCGAGCGCGACCAGCAGCATGCCGCCCAGCAGAGCGGGGCGCAGTTGCGGCAGGATCACGCGAAAGAAAGTGCTCCAGCGGCCGCAGCCGAGCGAGCGGGCGCTTTCTTCGAGGGCCGGGTCCATGCTGCGTAGCGCAGCGGCGACCGGCAAATAGACCAGCGGAAAATACGCGGACGTAATGACCAGCAACGCGCCATTGAAGTCCTGCAGATCGAGACTGAACGACACCCACGCATAGCTTGTGATGAACGGCGGCATCGCGAGCGGCGCGGCCATCGCCACGGCCCAGAAACGGCGGCCGGGCAGGCGGGTGCGTTCGATAAACCAGGCCGCAGCCGTGCCGAGCACAGCGGCGGCCAAAGTGGCCGACACGGTGATCATCAACGTATTGACGAGCAGTTCGCCGACGAGCGGCCGGAACACCAGTTCGGCCGCCTCGGCGAAGCCAAAACTCGCCGCCCGCCACACGGTGAAAGCGAGCGGCAACAACACCAGCAGAGCACTTACCGCGGCAGCAGCAAACAGACCACCCGGCGCGCGCTTGCGCGCACGCGCCGGTTCAGAGGCAACAGCCGGCACTGCGGCTGACACAGCGTCACTCATTTACAGCAGTCCGGCCTGACGCAGCAGCTTGCCGGCCTGGCTGTCGTCGCCGAGTTGTTGCACCGTCAGCGTCGGCGGGCTCAGTTCGTTGAACGGCTTGAGGATCGGATCCGGAGCCACGCCGCTATGCAGCGGGTACTCGAAGTCGACATGGCCCTTCGCCATCAGATCCTGAGCGCGTTCGCTGACCAGATAGGCCAGGAACTTCTGCGCGCCGCTCGCATTGTGCGCGGACTTCAGCACCGCTGCGCCCGAGACGTTGACGAGTGCGCCGGCATCGCCGTTCGTGAAGTGATAGAGCGCGCTACGGGTGGACTTGTCGCCGATCTCGGCATGCAGACGCGCCCAGTAGTAGTTGTTGATGAGGCCGGTTGCGACCGCGCCGCGATTCACCGCCGCCACCACGCCTTCGTCGTCGTCGAAGATCTGCGAGTTGGCCTTCAGGCCTTTCAGCCAGTCGAGCGTCTGCGCTTCGCCCTTCAGCGCGATTACGGCGCTCACGAGCGGCAGGAAGTCGCCGTCGCTCGGGGCAATGCCGACCTTGCCTTTCCATTCCGGCTTGGCGAGATCGAATAGCGATTGCGGCAACTGGTTCGGCTGAACCTTGTTCGTGTTGTAAGCCAGCACGTTTTCACGCGCCGTCACGCCAACCCAAACGCCGGTCGGCGAATCGAAGCGTGCCGGCACAGCCGCGAGCGTCGACGCGTCAACCTTGCCGAGCAGACCCTTTTCCTCGAGCAGCATCAACTCAGGCGAGTTTTCCGTGAAGTACACATCCGCGGGCGACGCCGTGCCTTCTGCGACGAGCTGGGCCGCCAGCGCGGGGCCTTCGCCGGTGCGGATCTTGACGGAGATGCCGCTTTGATTCTGGAAGTCCTTCGCGAGCGCGTTGACCACCTGCTCGTGCTGCGCGCTATAGAGCGTGATCGATTCAGCGTGGGCGGCGAGCGGTGCAGTGCTCAAGGTCGCCAACAGGAGAGCCGCCGCGCCGCTGATTGCGCGGACGCGGTTGCCAAGCCAGGAATGAGTCATGATTCAGAATTCCTTTTGTGATGGTATTTGATCTTTGTTCATACGCGGCGCGCCGCGAGCGACACCGTCGCGGGTGCCGGTCGCGGCGCTAGCGGTGCGGTTCCGCGCATCCAGCCAAACCTGCTTCATGAGAGCCGCATGTGTTTTTCACGGCTTACGTTTCGAACAGCCCCGCGCCGATGTACGAACCGGGCTTCGCGCTGGGCGGACACGCAAACACCGCGCTGCCGACGTGCGTCGTGAACTGGTTCATCAAGTCGAACTTCGACAGCTTCTCGTTGATCGGGATGAAGCCGGTACGCGGATCGCCCTGATAAGCGATAAAAATCAGGCCTGCGTCGTACTCGGTTTCCTGGCGCCATGGCGGCCAGCGCTCGATGTAGAAATTCGAGCCATCGTTGTACGAATACGAGCGGCGCAGAATCTGCGCGCCGTTGTTGGTGGCCTGGTTCGACAGGCGGACATGCGAGTTTTCCGGAATGACCGGATTACCGTCCTTGTCCTGGGCGTCGAGATCGAGCGGTTCGAATTCGCTCTTCTTGCCGATCGGCGCACCGCTGTACTTGTGACGGCCGAACACCTGCTCCTGGAAATCCTCTTCCGTCATGTCCCAGTGTTCGAGCGTGATGCGGATACGGCGCACGACGCTATACGAGCCGCCTTGCATCCATGCAGCATCCTTGTCGTTGGCCCAGACAAACTGGTTCATCAGTTCAGGCTTTTTGGTCGACGGGTTGTTGGTGCCGTCCTTGAAGCCCATCAGGTTGCGCGGCGTCTGGCCGCGCGGACCCGACACGAAGCCGGCCTGGCCCCAGCGCATCGTCGCCGTGCCGTAGCACTGGCGTACCAGCTGACGCACAGCATGGAAGGCCACTTGCGCATCGTTCGCACAGGCCTGAATGAACAGGTCGCCGCCGGTCTTTTCCGGAACAAGCTGGTCGCCGTTGAAGCGCGGCAGATCGACGAGCGCAGCAGGGCGGCGATCGGCGATGCCGTAGCGGTCCTTGCCGCCCGAGGTGAAGAGCCCTGGGCCGAAGCCAAAGGTCACCGTCAGGCCGGCTGCGCCGAGGCCGAGCACGTCGCCGGAATCCGGCGCTGCCTTGCCGTCGGCGCCGGGCAGCGCGCCCGCCGGTTGCCCTTGGGTCATGCGCGCGGCCGAGTCGGTCCACGTGCGCAGCAGGGCGATCACATCTTCCCGCTTGGTCGTCGTGAGATCGAGCGCTGCGACGTAAATATGCGCCTGCTGTGGCGTGACGATGCCGCTCTGATGCTCGCCGAAGAACGGTTCGACCGCGAGGTACGGATCGACGACGTGCGGCGCTTGCGACTTGTTGAGCGCGGCGTGGGCGACGCCGGTCGCACCGAGGCTCGCGCCCGCAGCGACCGCCGCCCCCCCCGCCTTCAGAAAACCGCGCCGGGCAGGCCGCTTGGGGGGATTTGTATCGTTTGCCATGATTACTTCGCTAGTACCAAAGTGTTCACGTCGTCTTGCACGTAGTAAAAGCCATCGCCCGCCGGCGTCATGACGATGCCGAACAGGTCGCCGTTACCCGGGGGCGATTGCGCCTTGTCGGTATCGATCCAGCGTGCGTAGATCTGCTTGCCGGTCGCCGGGTCGATCTCGACCACCTGGCCGTTCAGCGCGTTCGTCACCAGCAGGTGGTTGTTAGGCGCCACAACCATCGCGAGCGGGCGGTGCAGCAGTCCGTCGGCGGTCAGCTGGCGGCCGACCCCCGCGCTGGTGTCGCGCGTCATCGGATCTTCGATCGCGTTGACACGGTTACCGATGGCGTCCGAGATATACAGCAGCTTCTGGTCGGGCGAGAGGGCGAGGCCCGTCGGTCCGATCAGGAACACGCCCTTGTCAGCCTGCGCGCCAAAGCCGCTGCCGACCACGGTTTCGCTCTTCACGACCGGCGGCTTGCCGTCGGGAATATCGAGTTCAAGACGCAGCACTGTAGCCTGCTTGAACACCGGCGGTTCGCCGTCCGGGCCGACCGCGGTTGCAGGACCCACACCGAAGCCCGCGTTGCTCACGAACAGCGTGGCGCTATTGCCGTTGTCGACAACCGCCATGTTGCCCCAGGGGTCGTTGATGTTCGGGCTGGAGATCGTAGAGGCAATCTTGCCTTGCGGATCCAGCACGATCAGGCAGCCGGCGCCCTTGGTGCCGGTGGTGCCGTCATTGCTCGGCGTGCTGCCGACGATCACCCAGCCCGACTTCAGCATGGTCATCGCCGTCGACAGGCCGACGCCGCCCGGGCATTCCTTCAGATTGCGCGGAATCACCGCGAACAGCGACATCTGCTTGGTGTCCGGGTGGTAATCGACGATGGTGGTGCCGGTGCCTTGCAGGTTGGTCGAGTTGTTGAAGTTGTCGATGAGCACGTCGTCTTTCTTCACCGTGCCGGCCGAGACCGGTGCCACAACGAGCGCGTACGGGTTCTGGTCGCCGTTGTCGGGCACCGTGTTGATGAGCGTGGTGTGCTTGTGGACTGTCTCGAGGAAGCCTTGCGGATCGGCGTACGCGGTGCCGGCCGCGACCAGCGCAACGGCGCTCGCCGTTGCTGCCATCAGTGCCCGCGTAGCGCGTGGCAAATATTTGCGCTTGGGGTAGTTCATGCTTGAGCCTCCGTGCCTGCGCACAAAGCGTTGAATGCGGTCATGATCGAAAGCATAGTGTCCGGGTTATGAAAGCGGTCAAAACGTGATGTTGGTGCGCACGCCGACGACCAGCGTGTTACGCAGCGGCTGGGTCGGATCCACCGGATTCTGGCCGGCGCCGGCGTTGAACGTGTATTGCGCGTCGGCCTGGATCTGCCACCACGGGTTGACCTGAAACTGATAGGTCGCCTCCAGCGTGGTTTCCTGGGTGCGCACGCCGTACGGGCCGCCGCTAAACAAGCGGTTTTGCAGATCGAGGTTTTCCACGCTATTGCTGACCTTGATGTACGTCAGCGCAAGACCCACCGTGTCGTTGTCGCGGCCGGGGAGCGGATCCTTCATCACCACACCGAGGTTGGCGGAGAAGTTGACGAGGTTGCGGTCGCCCGGCGCGCCCATCACGCGGGCAAATACGTTGATGGCGCGCGGCTCGTCCGGATCGGGACGCCATACCATCTGGTCGGCCACGGCATAGAAGCTGTAGTTGCCGCGATGCTGCGCGGCAATACCTGTCGAGTTCGGGTTAGCCAGCGACAAGCCGGTGTTGTCGTAGTACTCGTCGGCGAAGCTCTCGGTGTTGTACCAGAAGCCGACCTTGTAGCTGCCGGGCAGGCCCGTGTTGCCGGCGCCGACCATTTCACCGTCACCCGGCTGGTTCAGGGCGTACTGCAGTTCGCCGATATACAGTGCGCCGTTATGCAGGTTGAAATTCGTGCCGCTGATGTTGTTCGGATTGTTGCCGAGCGGGTCGGCGTCGAACACGCCGGCGAGTGCGGTCACGGTCGGCGAGAGCTGGCCACGCACGCGTACGCCGAGGTCCGAGAGCGGATAAGCCGGGCCGCCCGAGGGCAAGTCGTACGACGGCAGCGCAGGCCAGCCGAACATCGTATTGACGAACAGGCCCGCACTCTGGCTGCCGATGAATTCCTGGTCGAGACTCTGCTGGCCGACCTTGACGTCCATCTTGTTGTTCAGGAAGGACTGCTGGTACCACAGTTCCCACAGACGCGTCGTATCCTGGGCTTCGATCCCGCTCGCGGTATTCAGCGTGCCGAGATTGTCCGCGCTCAGGTTCTGACCGTGAATGTTCAGCGCGCTCACGTTGAAGAGGCCGCCCTGCAGGCCGAATGCCTTCTTCGTATCGACCTGGACCGTGGCCGTGGTCAGGCCGTCATAGGTGCCGCCGGTATTCAGGCCGCCGCGCGCGTTGTAGAGGTATTCGCTGGTCTCGGTGAGGGCGAACGTGATGCCGTATTTGCCGAGCCAGGGGCGCAGGCCGCCAATGTCGCCGAGCAGGTTGCCCCGGTTCCACACACCGGTCCATTGGCTCGTGGGCTTTGCCTGAATGCTCAGGTCGGCCTCGGGCGCGTCGTTTGGCGTGGCATCGGGATTGGTCTCGGCCATCGCAGTGGCGGCCGTAAGAGAGGCCCATGCGAATGCCGTGTAAAGTGCCATGCGACGCATCGAGTGCAGACCTGGCTTGCGTGCGGCGCGACCGCGCGGCGTGGCATTCTTGAACGGACGTACGCTTGACGCGAGTCCAGTGGACTGGGCGAACTTCATCGAAATCCTTATTGTGTTGTATCGACTGTTCCGAGCTATTCGCAGCGAGCGTCGATAGCCGGACTTTCCGCGCATTGCTGCTGCGGGTCGCGACGCCTCAGACAGCAATGCCGAGATCGTACGCATGCGGAATAGGTGCGTCAATACAAATGAGAACGATTCGCAACAATATTACTGCAGTGTAATTCGCATTTTTACGGTTGCTAGACTTTATTTGATGATTTGTTATTTATAAGTAAATTAAACGTAATTTATTTGTATGTTATCGAGAGCCTTTGATTTCGACCTACGTTCGTCGTAGATGCCCTTGTCAGCGGCGTGTCGCATGCGTAGCTCAACCTGTTGCAAGTGCCCGGCGGCGCCGTTCGCGTCAAGCCGCAGCGTTCGCGTCTCGCAGGCCACTTCAGTCGTTCCAACCGTTCCAGGATTCACTTTCATGTCAAACGCGCTCGACCTCGACCTGTATTTCGCCCGTATTGGCTATCAGGGCCCGCGTATCCCGACGCTCGCGGTGCTGGGCGAATTGCACCGCCTGCATCCGCTTGCGATCCCATTCGAAAATCTCGACTCGTTTAGCGGCCGCACGGTTGCGCTCGAACTGCCGGCGATCGTCAGCAAGCTGCTCGAGCGCCAGCGTGGTGGATATTGCTTCGAGCAGAACAAGCTGTTTGCCCATGTACTGATGCAACTGGGCTTTTGCGTGACGCCGCTTATAGCGCGCGTGTTGTGGGGCTGCGAGCCGGATGCGGTCACGGCGCGCACCCACATGCTGACGAGCGTCGACATCGACGGCACGGCATGGCTCGCCGACGTCGGTTTCGGCAGCATGACGTTGACCGCCCCCTTGCGCCTCGAGGCGGGCATGCCGCAAGGCACGCCGCTGGAAACGTTCCGGCTCGCCGATGCGTCGCATGGTGCGCTTGACCTCGAGGTGCAGTTGGGCGATACCTGGGCGAAGACGTACCGCTTCGATCTGCGGCGTGCTGAATGGATCGACTATGAGGTTGCGAACTGGTACACGTCCGCGTGGCCGCAGTCGAGGTTCGTCAATCATCTGATTGCCTGCCGGGTCTTGCCGCAGGGCCGCCTTGCGCTGTTTGACCGCCGGCTGACCGAGCGCGGCGCGAATGGCGAAGTCGTCAGCGAGCAGGTGCTCGACTCCGCCGCGGAGCTTGCGGCATGCCTGATCGAGCGGTTCGGCTTTATGCCCGGCGAGATCGATGCGCCGCGGCTTTTCGAGCGGGTGCGGGAGCAATAGCGCGACACCGGCGCGTCTTTGCAGGATCAATCCTGGAGCCTGATGCAATGGTCATGCGACTGCTGGTTCAAATGGTGGCTTCGTCCGTCGTCATGGCGGGGTTGCTGTTCGGCGCGGCAGGCACGTTGCATTGGGCGGGCGCGTGGTGGTTTCTGCTCGAATGGGCGGTGCTCGGGACGTGGATCGGCCTGTGGCTCGCCCAGCATGATCCGGAATTGCTGGCCGAGCGGCTCAAGCCGATCGTGCAGCAGCAACAGAGTCGCTGGGACCGCGTCTTCATGGCGTGCACCGGCGCGGTCTGGGTTGGCTGGATGATCCTGATTGGGCTCGACGCCGGGCGTTTCCACTGGTCGGCTGTGCCGGGCTGGCTGAGCGTGATCGGCGCGCTCGGGATATTTCTCTGCCTCTACGGCTGCCGTTATGTGTTCCGCGCCAACAGCTTCGCGGCGCCGGTCGTCAAGATTCAGTCCGATCGCGGCCACACGGTCAGCGATACCGGGCCCTATGCCTACGTCCGGCATCCGATGTACGCGGTGGCGCTGCTGTTTCTGGCCGGGACACCGCTGCTGCTCGGATCGTGGTGGGGGCTCCTCTGCGTGCCGCTGCTGATTGCCGGTATCGGTTATCGCGCCGTGCGGGAGGAGCGCATGCTCGCCGAGCAACTCGAAGGCTATGCCGACTATGCCGCGCGCGTGCGCTATCGGTTCGTCCCATATATCTGGTAGCCGGCACCCGGTTCACACCTCCAGTCCCACATCTGCCGGCCCGGTCTCCTGCTGCGGGCCAGCTCGGCGCATCCGTGCACCAGCACGGTACATCGTGCGCCATCAGGGGAACCTGTCTAGACAAAATGCACCGCGACGGCGCGTCGGTCAGATGTTTTTCGACCTCTTCAAGCTTTCAAATTTTCGTCAATAGCCTTGTTTTATAGGGCTTACCCGAAGGTTTGAGGAAAATTTCATGATTCCGCTTGCGACGATTTTTTTACTCATGCAGACTTGTCTAGTCAATTCAGCCGAGTGAATGGATCGCTCGGCTAGCTGGATGGTGTTCCCTCAATCAAAGGAGTTTCGACGTGAAGGTAAAGCGCACTACGTTGGCTAAAGCATTGATTGGCGCCGTCCTCGGCGCAATGACCATTCTCGCGGCGCCCGTGCAGGCGAAGGAATGGAAATCGGTGACCATCGCACTGGAAGGCAGCTATGCACCGTGGAATCTGACGCTCCCCGGCGGCAAGCTGGGCGGCTTCGAGCCCGAACTGGTCGCGAACCTGTGCGCGCGTATCCAGTTGCAATGCAACCTGGTTGCACAAGACTGGGACGGCATGATTCCGGGACTGCAGGCGGGCAAGTTCGACGTGTTGATGGACGCCATCTCGATCACGCCGGAACGCGAGAAGATCATCGCGTTCTCGCGTCCTTATGCGGCCACGCCGGCCACCTTTGCCGTGACCGATACCAAGCTGTTACCGAAGGCCGGCCCGACCAGCGCTGTGCTCAAGCTGACGGGCGACCCGAAGACCGACCAGCCGACCGTCGACGCGTTGCGTAAGGAGTTGAAGGGCAAGACCATCGGCATCCAGTCCGGCACGGTCTATACCAAGTTCATCAACGACGGCTTCAAGGACGTGGCCACGATCCGCGTCTACAAGACCTCGCCGGAGCGCGACCTCGATCTGGCAAACGGCCGTATCGACGCTTCGTTCGACGACGTGACCTACTACGCCGGCAATATCGACAAGAAAGAGACTGCGTCGATCGTGATGGCTGGACCGAAGATCGGCGGCCCGATCTGGGGTCCCGGCGAAGGCCTCGCGTTCCGCAAGCAGGACGCCGACTTGAGTGCGAAATTCGACACCGCAATCGCCGCTGCACTCGCCGACGGCACCGTGAAGAAGCTCTCCGTGAAGTGGTTCAAGACCGACGTCACGCCTTGAGCGGCGACTGCGCGAGCGCGGCGATGCCGCCTCGCGGATGAAGCCGTGGCTGTGTGCCTGCACGTGCCGTGAAGTTGGCACGTGTAGCGTGACTGATTCAACGGATAGGACGAGGAGTAGGGTATGACTCTGATCGGGATGCTCGGCTTCGGGCCAGATGGCTGGGGCGGCGTTGTGCTGCTGGCGGCCTTGATGACCGTCGCGCTGACCCTTGCGGCACTCGCTGTCGGCGCGGTGTTTGGCGCACTGGTGGCGGCGGCCAAGCTGTCGCGTTTTCGCAGCTTGCGCATCATCGGTGATTTCTACACGACGGTGTTTCGCGGCGTGCCCGAGTTGCTCGTGATCTATCTGTTCTATTTCGGCGGTTCGACGCTGGTGACGACCATCGGCCAGTGGTTCGGCGCCGACGGCTTCGTCGGCGTGCCGCCCTTCGTCATTGGCGCGCTCGCGGTGGGGATGATTTCCGGCGCGTATCAGGCTGAGGTTTACCGCGCGGCGGTGCTGGCGGTCTCACGTGGCGAGCTTGAGGCGGCGCGTTCGATCGGCATGTCCACGCTGACGATGGCGCGTCGCATTCTGATCCCGCAGGTGTTGCGCTTCGCATTGCCAGGCATCGGCAATGTGTGGCAACTGAGCTTGAAGGATTCCGCGCTTATCTCGGTCACCGGGCTTGCCGAACTGTTGCGCGCAAGCCAGATAGCGGCAGGCTCGACCCATCAGTATTTCACCTTCTTCGTCGTGGGCGGCGCGTTGTATCTGCTGATGACGAGCATCTCCAACCGGATCTTCAATCACGCGGAAGCACGCGTGGCCCGGTCCTTCCGCCGCAATTTCGCGCGCAACTGACGAGGCGCCGGGTCATCATGCATATCGACTTCGCTTTCCTGCTCGACACGTTGCGCCAGTTGTTCGCCGCGGTGCCGACTACGCTCGGGTTGTTCTTTTCTTCGCTGGTGCTGGGCGGTCTGCTGTCGCTCGTGATCGTCACGATGCGCGTGTCGCCACACTGGCTGCCGAACCGTTTCGCGCGCGCTTACATCCTCGTGTTTCGCGGCTCGCCGCTCCTGATCCAGATGTTCCTCGTGTACTACGGGCTTGGCCAGTTCGGCGTGATCCGCGAGAGCTTCCTGTGGCCCGTGCTGCGCGAACCGTATATGTGTGCGGTGCTGTCACTGGCATTGTGTACGGCTGGCTACACCGCCGAGATTATCCGTGGCGGCCTGATGGCTGTGCCGGTCGGACAGATCGAAGCGGGTTATGCGATCGGCCTGTCGGGCTTCGCATTGCTGCGCCGGGTGATCGGCCCGATTGCGTTGCGGCAGTGTCTGCCAGCGTATTCGACCGAGGCGGTGCTGCTCGTCAAATCGACGGCGCTCGCGAGTCTCGTCACCGTGTGGGAAGTGACCGGCGTCGCACAGCAGATCATCCAGCAGACCTATCGGACTACTGAGGTGTTTATCTGCGCCGCGTTGATCTATCTGTTCCTGAATTTCATCATTGTGCGCCTGCTGGGGCTGCTCGAAGTGCGGCTGTCGCGCCATCTGCGCGCGGCGCCCGCTCAGGCAGCAACGCGCCCGGTTCCCGTCGCCACCGAAGCACGCCAAACCCCTCGGGCGGCGCCTTGAACGGCCACTCGTCCTGGATAGTCTGGAGAATTGTATGAACGCTACGGCACCCGTTGCATTGTCGGTCAAGAACATTCACAAGTCGTTCGGCGAGCATCACGTTCTGAAGGGCATCTCGCTCGACGCGCACGAAGGCGACGTGGTGTCGATCCTTGGCGCCAGCGGCTCCGGCAAGAGCACTTTCCTGCGCTGCCTGAACCTGCTGGAGACACCGGACGACGGTTCGGTCGCGCTGGCCGGTGAAGAACTGAAAATGAAGCGCCGCGGTGACGGCAAGCTGCAACCAGGCGACCGTCGCCAGGTGGACCGCATCCGTTCGCAACTTGGCATGGTGTTCCAGAATTTCAACCTCTGGTCGCATATGACGGTCCTCGACAACCTGATCGAAGGTCCGATGCGCGTGCAAAAGCGCAGCCGCGCTGAGGCCGTCGAAGAGGCCGAAGCGCTGCTCGCCAAGGTCGGTCTGGCGGAAAAGCGCGGCCACTACCCGGCGCACCTGTCCGGTGGTCAGCAGCAGCGCGTGGCAATCGCGCGGGCGTTGGCCATGCATCCAAAGGTCATGCTGTTCGATGAACCGACATCGGCGCTCGATCCGGAACTGGTTGGCGAAGTCTTGCGAGTGATGCGCTCGCTGGCGGAAGAAGGGCGCACGATGCTGGTGGTCACGCACGAGATGGGTTTTGCCCGCCATGTGTCGAACCGCGTGATGTTCCTGCATCAGGGCGAAGTCGAAGCAGACGGCACGCCCGACGAAGTGTTCGGCGATCTCAAGTCCGATCGCTTCAGGCAATTCGTCTCGAGCCACCACCACCGCACCACGAACTGAGCATCGTCATGGCCGTTATCCGTTCCGATCGTCCTCTGGACTGGCGTCAGATCGCGGCGGTCGCCGCGGGCGAGCCGCTTGAGCTTTCCGCCGATGCGCGGGCACGCATTTCAGCGGCCCACGTGCTTGTCGAACAGATCGTCGAACGCGGGATTCGCGCCTATGGCGTGAACACCGGCGTGGGCGCACTGTGCGACGTAATCGTTTCGCCATCCGAACAACGCACCCTGTCGCGCAACATCCTGATGAGTCATGCCGTGGGTGTCGGCATGCCGCTCGGCGCCGCGGAAACGCGGGCGATTATCGCTGCGGCCGTCAACAACTTTGCTCACGGACATTCGGGTATCCGGCTTGCCGTCGCAGAACGGCTGGTGACGCTGCTCGACGCCGGTTGCCTGCCCGAGGTGCCGGCGTTCGGCTCGGTCGGCTATCTGAGCCATATGGCGCATATCGCGTTGGTGTGCATCGGCGAGGGCCATGCGCACTATCGCGGCGAGCGTCTTGGCGGGCGCGAAGCGCTACAGCGGCTCGGACTCGAACCGCTCGTGCTCGACGCGAAAGAGGGGCTCAGCCTGGTCAACGGCACGCCCTGCGTGACGGGGCTTGCGGCGCTGGCGCTGGCGCGCGCCGGGCGATTGCTCGACTGGACCGACGTGGTCGCTGCAATGAGCTTCGAAAACCTGCGCGGCCAACTGGTTGCATTCGATGCCGAATCGCTGGCGTTGAGGATATCGCCGGGCCTGAGTCTGGTCGGCGAAAGAATGCGCGGCGCGCTTGCCGATAGCGGCATACTCGCAGCGGCGATCGGGCGGCGCACCCAGGACCCGCTCAGCATGCGCACCATTCCGCATGTGCACGGCGCGGCCCGCGACGTGTTCAGCGTAACGGCAGAAGTCGTCAATCGCGAACTCGCGTCGATTACCGACAATCCGATCGTCACTGGTACCCCCGAGGCGCCGCGCGTCTATTCGCAGGCTCATGCGGTGGGCGCTTCGATTGCGCTGGCGATGGACAGCCTCGCTACGGCTATCGCACAGGTGGCGGCGATGGCCGAGCGGCGGCTCGACCGCCTCGTCAATCCGCTGGTGAGCGGCTTGCCGGCGTTTCTCGCCGAGCCGGGCGGCACCTGTTCCGGATTCATGATTGCGCAGTACACCGCGGCGTCGCTGGTGGCGCAGAACCGGCGCCTCGCCATGCCGGCGAGCCTCGACGGCGGGATCACGTCCGGTCTACAGGAAGACCATTTGTGTCACGCGACCCCAGCGGCGCTCAAAGCGCTGGAGATCGTCGACAATGCTGGCCGTATCGTCGCCATCGAACTGCTGGCGGCGGCCCAGGCTTACGATCTGCAAACGCTCGATGCCCCGCGAGCGCCGTACACCGATTCGTTGTGGCGACGCGTGCGCAGTGCCGTGCCGACCTATCGCGACGACCGGCCGCTCGCCGAGGACATGACGGTTGCGTTCCGTATCATTGCTGACACAGCGCCGCCGCCGCTGCCGGACCCGGGTAAGATGCGGCCTGCAACCGTTGGCGCCGGAGCAGACACCGGCTATCCATCGGCTGCCGGCGCGAACCCTGCAGCACCCACAACGGTTGCGATCGCAGCTTGCGATCTGCAATCGGCGGCGTGAAACGGTCAATGGACCCACGAGCCGGTGCGGCCGGCCTACCCGCCGGGCGCATCGGCACATTTACGTATTGCGTGCCACCCACGAGGTCGACGTGAATATGAACATAGACAACGCGCCATTCGAAACGACCGAGGGCAGTCCTCGCCAGGTTGCCGAAGCGCCAGCAAAAAAAGCCGCACAAGAACCTGCAAAAGCGACGCCGGCCTACCTGCAGATCAAGCGCTACGTGGTGAAACGGATTGCCGAAGGCGACTGGAAACCGGGTGGACTGATTCCATCGGAGACCGAACTGGTCAAGGAGTTCGGCGTGGCGCGCATGACCGTGTCGCGCGCGCTACGCGAGCTGACCACTGAGCGGGTGTTGACCCGCGTGCAAGGGTCCGGCACTTTCGTTGCGCCGCAACGCTATGAATCGACGGTACTCGAGATTCGCAACATCGCGGACGAGATCGCTGCGCGCGGCCATCGGCATATGGCACGTGTGCTGACGCTCGAACCGAGCGACGATCCTGAGGCGCTCGATGCACTCGGTTTGTCTGCTGGACCGGCCTTTCATTCGCGCATCGTGCACTGCGAAGAGGGCGAGCCGATCCAGTACGAAGACCGCTACGTCAATCCCAAGGTATTCCCCGAGTATCTGCAACAGGACTTCACGACCGAAACGCCGAATCACTACATGGTGCGGCTCGCGCCGATTCAGCGGGCCGAGTTTCGCATCTACGCGCAAAAGCCCGACGCCCACGTGCGCCGGCATTTGTTGATGGAGATCGGCGAGCCGTGTCTGCTGTTGTGGCGCCGCACCTGGGTGGGCGATGCGGTGGCGACGTCGGTGCGGTTGTGGCATCCGGCGTCGCGCTTCCATCTGGCGGGCAACGTCTGAGTTTGATCCAGGACCGGCGGCCCGTTCAGCCCGCCCTGTTTACCCCTGGCGCTGCGAGATATCCGGCGTGAACCGGCAGCCCAGCCGGTAGCGCGAGCCCGGATGCACGAAGCGGGCGAACGTCACCGCCACGCCGCTCGTCCACGTCCGGCGCACCAGCGTCAGACACGGCTCTTCGACGCGTATCTCCAGCAGCGCGGCTTCTGCGGGTGTAGAGAGACCAGCATCCACGACATGTTCGACGTCGTGCGCCGGCACGATGTTGTAGAGATACTCGGATGGACGGATCGCCGCGAAGTCCTGCTGCAAAAACTCCGGCGCGGTGGCCGGATTGACGTAGCGGTCTTCGAGTTGCACCGGCAGGCCGTTTTCGCGATGCACGCAGATCACATGAAACACCGAGGCACCCGGCGCCAGTCCCAATGCATTGGACACCACCACAGGCGCGGTTTCGCGTTGCTTGAGCAACGTTTCGTAGGTGTACTCATGACCGCGCGAGCGGATCTCGTCGCCGATGTGGGCGATCATCAGCAGGGTGGATTGCGGCTTGGCCTCGGCGACGAAGGTGCCCACGCCCGACACCCGCGTGACGAGCCCTTCGTCGGCGAGCTCGCGCAACGCGCGGTTGACGGTCATGCGCGAGACGCCAAGCTCGGCGACAAGGTCGAGTTCAGATGGGATGCGGTCGCCGGGTTGCCGTGCACCCGATTCGATGGTGCGGCGGATATGGCTTTTGACCTGTTCGTAGCGCGCGGTCGGATGGTCGGGCATGTCGAGCGCGATGCCTGCCGCGCCAGCCACGGCGCTTGCGGTCGCAGCGGCAGCGCTTGCAGAAACGCGCGTTGCCGGCATACGGCCAGTGCCGCGGGCGGCGCGCGCGGTCATGCTGGGCCCGCCTCGCCGGCGTCCTGAGTCCAGAAGGCGTTGCGGTCGAAGTAATTCTGCAGGAACTGGCGCAGGCGCGGCTGGCCCGCATCGTGAAATACTTCGCGCGGTTTGCCTTCCACTGCAATGCGGCCCTGATCGATAAACACGACCTTGTCGGCCACCTGGGCGGCAAAGCCCATTTCATGCGTGACGACCGCCATCGTCATGCCGTCGCGCGCCAGTTGCTTCATTACTTGCAGCACCTCGCCGACCAGTTCAGGGTCGAGCGCCGAGGTGGGTTCATCGAACAGCATGATATGCGGCTCCATGGCGAGCGCTCGCGCAATCGCCACTCGCTGCTGCTGGCCACCCGACAGTTTCGCCGGATACGCATCTGCCTTGTGCGCCAGCCCCACCGTCTCCAGCATGGCATTAGCGCGGCGGCGCGCATCGTCGCGTGAAAGATGCTGCACCCGCAGCAGCGCCTCCATCACGTTGCCGAGCGCTGTCATATGCGGCCACAGGTTGAACTGCTGGAACACCATGCCGACATTGCGCCGCACGCGGTTGATCTCGCCCTGCGAGGCCCGCACGCGTTTGCCGTTCCGCTCGGTATAGCCGAGCAGTTCTCCCTCGATGCGCACGTCGCCCTGATCGTAGGTCTCGAGCGCGGCGAGGCAGCGCAACAGGGTGCTCTTGCCTGAGCCCGACGGTCCGATGATGCACACCACTTCGGATCGGGCAATCTGCAGGTCGATGCCGCGCAGGACCTCGACTTCGCCGAAGCGTTTGCGTAGGTCGCGCACGTCGATCAGCGATGCGTTGCTCGCGTGTCCTGCAACGGTGGTGGTGGGGTCGGAGGTCGGCATGTCGGCGAGGGCGTTCATCGATCGGTCCAGTGTGGATTCATGCCATGAAACGCGCAACACGGGCTTCGGCCCACATGCCGGCACGCGAGGTGATCTCGACCAGTGCGAGGTAACAGACGCACAGGGCCAGCAGCGTTTCGACAAATGCGAAGGTAGCCGAACCGATGCCGGTCAGGACAAAAGTGAGTTCAGGCACGGTGACGATCGACAGCACGGCGGTCTCCTTGCTGAGCACGATGATCAGATTGGTGAGCGCAGGGACGATCAGCACGAGCATCTGCGGCACCTGGATGCGCAGCACTGCTTGCCAGCGCGACAGCCCGAGACACGAGGCCGCTTCCAGGTGGCCGCGTGGCACCGACTGGAAGCCGGAACGGAACGCCTCGGCGAAATACGCACTGCCGTACAGGCCTAGGCCGAGCACGCCGGCGGTCATCGGTTCGAGCGTGAGGCCGAACGAAGGGCCGCCGTAGTACAGC
>Ga0302313_10000852_pt1 | contig 24553 bp, 22 predicted proteins | sample III_Palsa_N2_2_FD_200454 | JGI IMG/M metagenome (GOLD analysis project Ga0302313, IMG submission 200454) | Peat permafrost microbial communities from Stordalen Mire near Abisko, Sweden - III_Palsa_N2_2 | ecosystem: Environmental > Terrestrial > Soil > Palsa > Peat permafrost | place: Sweden...
CAACAAATTCGTACTGATTCTGGCCTGCGGGCATTCCTATCACCGGTTCACAAAGGGAGAGACGCTATGCTCTCTTGTGCTCTTCTAACCGTAAAGAGCTGGGATATCCGCGGTGTCATAGGTGCGTCAGCGAATTGTCATTCCTTTGTTACGCGAAAAAAGATGCTCCGTTTGAGGTCGGCCAAGCCGGGCCATATGGCTTCGCCACCGTGCTGCATGAAGCAGATACCGCGCGTCTTCCAACACGTGAAAGCGAAGCCTGTAGTACAAAACTTGAAGTTGGATACGATACCGTCCCAGCCGATCCACCTGAGATTCCCCACTTGGTTTGTAGCTCAGCAGCTTCGGAAGGCTTCGCGGTACAAGCACCTGTACCACGCTGCGCGAAGCCGGCGCGCCGTCGGCCGCAAGTTCGCGTTGCAGGAGCAGATAAAGTTTACTGCCATGGCTTCCACCCAGCACAGCACGTCGACCATAGAGCCCTACCCACAAACGTGCATAAGCTGGAAGCCTATCGACGGTCCAGCAGGTAAGCGCATCCGGAGCGAAATCACCCATAAGCTGGCTGGCAATCAGCAGGACAACGCCAAGCTCAATAGACGCTCGTGGATAGGGCTCCGCCACCAGCCGCACGTCTCGCCAGAACGCTGTATCGGAGCAGCGACGGATAACATGACGCCAGAACTCCAGCAGATGCGACGCACGCGAGGACTCACTGCAAATATGCTTAAAGGCGTGCAATCCCTGACCCAGGAACAGATCGGCATCCGAAAGTACCGGCATACACACAGACTCATACTCCATCGTCTGCGCACGATCCAAAGCAGCAGCTCGCCGGCGATCGGCAGCAACGTGCAACTCAACGCAACCATAGCGGACTGGCTTGTAAAGGGTCTTCAGCGATGCTTCTCGCATCTGTCCTATTTTGAACTCCCAGCTATTGCCGCTATGCGCAAAGAGGTGATATCCGCGATTCTTCAGGACCAATACAGCCTTTTCGATCCCACCGGCAGCAATAAGGAAATCGATATCAAGCTGCGATCGGAGTTCCGGATGCGGCACCGAATGGGGCCACAACGAAAAGCCTTTCAGCACGGCATAACCAACTCCCGCACCCTGTAGTTCCCGCTGTATTGCATTAAGTTCGGCCAACATGCCTCTCGCACGCTCTGTATTGTCGCTAAGATTCTGCGCTAATCGTTCGCGCACGGCCGCGGGAAGTAGATCGATTTCGCCGAGCTCTCTCAGGCGATCATAGAAGTAAAGTGCAAGACCGCTTGTATCCAGCCAATGAAGTAGTCTTTTCCAATCTCGCTTGGAAAGATCGTGCAAACGCCAGCCCTCGGGCGTTGACCTGTCACCGAACAGGAGCAACACCCCCTCGCGCATCTGCTGCACGCGACTCAGGCGGTATTGCTCCGGATCCTTCGTAACGGTCATGGCGAGTACTCCTATGCAAGTCCGACACTCCCGACTCTAGGCAGAGTCGGTGCTTGGGATGTCACTTCTCTGTCAGTCGATTGTCACGGTCTTCCCCTTGGCTCATGAATTCTTCTGAATGACAATACTCTGACAAAGAGAAGATGTTCCCGAGACACATCGCGCGCGCGCTGTCGATAAGGTGCAGTTATGTCGAGTCCGGTCTCTTACCTCTTCGCATCTATACGACGAACAGCGATCGTCACTCTCGCTGTCGTCCCATTTCTGGCCACACAACATGCTGCGGCTCAGAACACACCCTTGCTCTCCGGCGGTGGAGGATTCCTCACCACCACAAATGGCGGCAAAACGACCTATCTACCCATCATCGAACCCCTGGTGGCTGCACCAATCGGCAGTCATGTTCTCATCGAAGGGCGCGCGGCACTGGTTGAAACCTTTGCTCCCAACAGCGGCGACCAGTCCGGCTATAACCACACACACTTCATCGGCCTCACTTACCTGCAGGGCGCCTACATCGCATCACCCCACCTCACCGTTGTAGGCGGAGACTTCCTCATACCCTTCGGCACCTACAACGAACGGTTGTCCCCTGTTTGGATCAACAATCTACAGGACGGTCCTTTGATCGCAGGAATTGGCTTAATGTCCTCTGCCAGCGGCTTAGGCGGCGAATTACGAGGCTCTGCAATCTCCCGCAGCAAGTATTCGATCGACTACACCGCCTACTTCTCCGCACGAAGTGGAAACGTGCAGTTCAACTCAGAGCGCTCCGCCGGCGGCCGCGCCAGCTTGTATCTCCCGGATAGCCGTCTTGAGATTGGAGTGTCCTACGGCCGTTTACTACAGGGCACGCAGGAGAACTTTGTCGGAACCCACGTCTGGTGGGAACCCAAAGCAACTGCCTTCCGCCTGCGCTCCGAGTACGCACGCGGCCAACATGCACAGGGCTACTGGGCCGAAGCCGACTACCGCACGCAAGCCTTCGGTGGACTCGATAGCTGGGTCGGCCGCTTCGAGCCCGTATTCCGCATGCAGCAGACGTTTCGCATCAATAACCTCGGCAGCGACGGTGTGTCCTCTCACGATACGCAACGCGTCGATTTTGGTCTCGACTACAACCTGCCGCATAACACAAGAATCCTCACCAGCTACGCGCGGCAGTTCTCCTCAACCGGTAATCGCAATATCTGGGAGACGGGCATCGTCTATCGCTTTCTCTTCCCAGCATGGAAAGGAAAATAGCCATGTCCCAGTCAACTTCTATGCGTTCTCTCATTCCCGTCATCCTTCTCAGCGCTGTGGCTGCGCCGCTGCTTGCGTTGCAAACCCAGACCTCGCCAACAACACCGCCGCCTGCGCCAGCGAAACAAGACCCAAAGGCCTCAGTTCACAAGCAAAGCGACGGCGAACGCATCTTCGCTCAGAATTGCTCACGCTGTCACACAGCGCCCGACGGGTTCTCGCAGCGCATCTCAGGAACAGTCGTGTTGCACATGCGTGTTCGAGCGTCGCTCAGCCAGCATGACGAACAGGAACTGTTGCACTTCTTGAACCCATAACAAACGAGCACCACCCTCAAAGAAGAGTCTGCAGCCATCACCTATGATCTTGGTTGCAGACTCTTTATCTTTTCAATCGCCCATGCGGCGACCTCCGCATCCAGTCCCTGTTCAGCTTGTATCGCATGAAGAACAGTCAACGAGGCAGCATCCCCCTGCCATGCAACGATCTGCATCGCTCGCCTGCGAACCGCGGGATCCTCGCTATGAAGTTCCATACGTACCTGTGGCAATACACCTGCCCCAGCATGGATTAACACCCACTCCGCGCGGTCGGCTTGCCGTATCTCCTTTGAAGCGAGTGCCTCTACAACGGTTGTCGGCTCGGCGCCCACTCTGTCCCATAGATCAAACGCCGCAACCTCGCCATTTGGCTGCAGATAATCTTCAGTCGTTCCAAAAGCCTGCGCTTCGAGAGCATGCGTGGCCGCGTCTCCATCCAGCATCTCAAGCGCCCGCAACATCTCCATCTGGCAGCGATACGAAGCCACAATTCTATCGATCTCCGGCTGCGAAAACTTCCCACCGCCGGTACGCACATGCTCCGCGTAGATCGCGCGTTCTGCGGTAATCTCGCGACTCAACTGTTCCGGTACGAACTTTTCGGCGTCCTGCGGCTGATGTCGAGCCAGCGCCACAGCCGCCGCACCACGCACAGCAGGATCGGCATTCGCAAGTAATGGTTCAACCAACTCCGCAGGTACGTCACCTGGCATGTGTGACAACGCGAGTAGGACCTCTTGCAGCACCATGGGATTGTTCTCCTTCAGCATGGGCAACAGAAAACTGGACGGAGCGTGCATTGCCCCAAGTGCCCATGCAGCATTAGCCCGCGCATCGGCATATGTGGACTGCAACGCCCCGCTAAACACGACCGGTTGCGTTCGCGGACGCGCCTCCACCAAAGACAATGCCGCCGCACGCGATACCTGGGCATTCTCATCCATCAACAGGCGCATAAACTGCGCCTCCAGCGGGAACCCTCGATATCGGGCCATCTCAAGAATGGCCCGGACACGTACATCGCCATCGCCAACCTCTGCACTGCGCTCAAGAGCACGCAGCTTCTCCTCAACAGGCCGCCCGGCCGCATCTGCACCAAGTCGCGGATAGTCGACGTTGAGTCCGTCCACACCCGCGGCAACTGCGGCCTTCATTCCGAAGAGATCCATCTCATGATCGTTCGCAGAAAAATTGGCGATAACTATCTTGCCCTGCTGGTGGTACGCATTCACCTGCGCGGCGGAAATACCCGGCTGCACCCAGGCTCTTCCTTCTCCCGCATCGGTTCCGACGGGATAGAGCTTCTTCACATCGTCCCACTCACCGTTAAACTGCACGCGATGCAACATGCCCTCGCGCTCAAGAATCCGCAATACATCCGTTCCAATGCCCTTTGTTTTGATATCGAGAATCAAACGAATATCCCGCTCCCGCGCGAGACGAAGCGCATCTTCAAACAGGACCACATGCATGCCCGCAAAGCGTTCCCCCATCCAGGAGCCGGCATCACGCATACGAAGGTCATCATAAAAAGTAGTCTCCACCTCGCCGCTGCCATCGGTCAGCCGCTCAAGAAACCCATCGTGGTTAAGAACGATCTTTCCGTCAAGCGTCCGCCGCAGATCTAGCTCGACGACATCGCAACCAAGCAGTGCGGCCTGCTCCAAGGATTCCAGCGTGTTCTCCGGCACATCCTTGTTCGCTGTGCGATGGCACAACAACTCCACTCGCTCCGCCTGCATCGCGTATCCTGGCGCCAATGCCGCAATCAATAGGGCTGTCGCAATAACTATCTTCCTATGCATCGAATGTGCCTCCCATCTTTAAACCTGCGCTTCCTCAGCTGCTGTCAGTGCTGCCAGTCCATTGGTATGGGGCAGAATCGCAAACCGCATGACGAGCGCCACAACAACCGCAACTCCCGCGATCCCCAGTAGTACCGGCGTATAACCGATACGCGTAAGCAAAGCTCCCGAACCCACCGTTGCAATGGAGCTCACAACTGCGCTACAAAAGAGTGTCATCGCCGCCGCGGTACCGCGTTCGCTATCCGGAGTCCGACTCATCAACAGGTTGTAGAGTCCCGGCGAACTCATCCACTGCACTGCAGAAAATATTAGATACAGCGCCACAGCCAGCCGTACATCGTGCGCCAATGCCAGCGCCGCCAGCACCAACCCCGTGCTCACCTGGATGATCACGATGCCCCGCACCACTCCAAGCCACCGAAAGACCAACGGCGTCAGAAGGCCCATGCACAACTGCACGACCTGAGCGACGGAGAAGATGACTCCGATTCGCACCATAGGAATATGCAACCGTGTGGAGAGGTACACGTTAGCGAACGGCGTAAATGAAGCCAGTACCAACGACCACAGGGCCATCAACGGCAGATATCGCATCAGAAACGGCGAAGGCCGCCAACGCCAGAACCGCATATCTCTCACGGCAGCTTCCGTATCTTCTCCGCCTTGGACTAAAGGAATCCGCAGGCGCAGGATTGGAAACATCCCAAGCAGTGCAACACCGCAGGAGAGCAGGAGAATCAGCTGCTTTATCTCCGCGGGCTGCATCGCGCTGCCGGCCGAAGCCAGCCACTTCGGCAAATAACCGCACACAATGCCACCCAGCGCACTCGTCGCAAGACTCGCCGAAAGCACAAGACTGAAGGCGGCCGTGCGATTCTTCTCGTCGGTCAGCCGCGCCACCGTTGTCAGATAGCAAACGCCTCCCGCAGAGAGGACTGCGCCGGATAGAAATCCCATGCCCAGTTGAGCGGGCTGCCACATCCAGATCGCTCGCACCGCACAGACAAACGGCGCCGCGACATAGCAGAAGACAAGCATCGGGCGAACGCCGATCCTCTTCACCAACACGCCGGCCGGCAAGGTAGCCAGAACCGAACCCAGGGTAGTCGCGCCACCGATGAGGCCCATCGTCTGCTCATTGAAGTGCAGATCGAGAAGGTAGAGGTTGAAGAGGAAAAAGAAGATGCAGAAGCCCGCGTCAAAGAAGAACACAGCGCTGAAATACACCCAAAAGTCGCTACTAAAATTGTTCTCCGCAAACCAGCCCATGGGTCGCCTCCAGAAGGAGACGCCGGCTCCGCCGGTCTCCTCTGCCAGCGGATCCATACCCATCACTGGTGCTCCGTCACGAGCCTGCGAAGCCTTTCAATGGCCCAATCCAGATCCGTGTAACGAAGTTCATAGACATCCGCCGCAAGCATCTGCTCGATACATCTCGCGTGGCTGAGGGCCGCCTCTTCGGTCCCAAAGATCGTCTGATTCATATACAGTCTCGCGACATCCTTGCGATAAGGCATCAGCATCGGCGGCGATCCAGAATTGCGGTTTAGGAAAACAATATAGTCCACTTGGACGCTGGCCTTGCGCTTCACGTGTTCCATGGGAATAGTTGAGAACTCGATCGATGGTTTGCCCGCGGCTCGCGGCGTCGGAGCGAGTCCCTGTATCTCCGGAAATAACTCCGCTGCGGAAGGACGCAACCTTATCTGATGAGAGTTACCCGCAACAATTCGTCTCTCGCAATCGAGCAGATAGCTTCCATCGTCGGAAACATACTCCCAGCCCGCTCGAGCACACGCATAGGACAGTGTCGATTTGCCCGCACCGGAGTCACCGCAAAGCATCACACCTCGTCCATCCAGCGCGACGCACCCAGCATGTACGGTCTTCACAGGCAGAGCACAAAGCGGAACCATCATGAAGAAGTACTCCACATAGAGCGTCGACTCCACCATGCCGCGCGTCATCACGGTATAGGAGTGTCCGCGTTCCAGGTCGGTGAGGACATAATTCCCTCCGTCCACGATGCTGGTAAACACCGGTCTGGCGAAGCGATACGCCGGCGACTGCGGAAGCACCGGCGCCTCACCCTCCGTGACATAAATTTCGGACACGATAAGTTTCGTCGCATGCTGCGGTGCGAATCCGCCCCATAGGCGCTCGGCCATATCAAACACTTCAACGGCATTCGTCCTGATCTCCATCGGAAATCCATACGGGTAAAACGTCTTCACCAATGTGAGTGCCGGAAGCTCCAGTGGCTGCCTCAAAGACGTTGGTGGCTCCGCAAGATTGCACGCCTCCTCGATCTCTAGAACCGTCATCGTCATTCCTTTCCGTCGTTAGAACTGAAACTTAGCCGCGAGTTGAATAATGCGCGGATGCGGTCCACCCTGCTCGCCTGTGATCAATCCAAAGCTCTGGCTGGCCACCGCCGGCAACAACGGATTGCCATATCCCAGGGAAGTATTGGGATTACCAAACTGCGGGGTATTCGTCAGGTTGAACGACTCGGCACGGAAGACGAAGTTCTTGCCCTCCAACACACGAAACTGCCGTTCCACCGCCAGATCAAGACTGTGCTGACCCGGCCCGCGAATAATCCCGACGCCGCTGTTGCCAAAATCTTCATCAGCGATCGTCACGCCATTTGCTACCTCCGGCGCACGCTGGAACGCGTTCGCATTCAGGTAGGGCCCACTCACAACACGGGAGAACAGTGACCCTGTCGTCGCACGTCGAACACCCGGAGCGACCTCCGCACGCACCTCGCCCCCGAGCAGGCCATACACAGAACCAGCGTTGCCGTCGTAGACACTGAGTGCCGCGCCCGACTGGATCAACGCAACCCCGGAGAACTGCCATCCCGAGAACCCATAGCGAACCGCCCGCGGGGCCGTCGCAAACTTCGGAGCAAACCACACAAAGTTCAGCACGAAGCGCTGATCGCGATCGTCATTCGCCGGCCCATAAGAAGACTGCCGCAGCCTATGTTGATCGTTCGTCGGCAACTGTAGTTCAAAGGTGTCAAGACCGCCTTCACCATTCACCTCATCAAGGTTCTTCGACCACGTATAGCTCGCCTGCATCTGGAAGCCATGCTGCATCCGCTTCGTCAGGCTCGCCTCCAACGCATTGAAGTTCGCCTCGAACACTGAGTCCGTGAACAGCGAACCCGGGCTCACTCCTTGCACAGGCATACGCGCGACGACATTGTTCGACGTGTTGGTCGTCTCCCCATTCACCGGGTTCTGCGGACTAGCCAGCAGCGACTGGTCGAACTCAACCTGCCCCGACCGGTGCGTCGATTGCGTGCCAACATAGCCAATCTGAGCCAGGTAATCATGCCCCAGCGCGTACTGCAGGTTGAGGTTGTACTCATAAGTCTTCCCATCCTGTAGATGAGGATTCGTCCCTTCGATGAAAGGAAATCCTCCCGGCACAAGCGGACTGAACACCGGGAAGCTCGAAGTCAGAGGCAGCAGTGGCGAGTAAGGATTCTGCAACGTCGCTGGCCCATTCTGCGGCCCGAACTGCCCCTGTGCGAAAGCAAACGGAGCCTGCCCCAACGTCTGCTCAGGTACGTTCCCCGAGTGGCGATCGAAGTAGATGCCAAACCCACCGCGCAGCACAAGCACCGGCCGATCGAACATCTGCCACACAAACCCAAGCCGCGGAGAGACATCCCCATAAGGCGTCTTATAGAAGCCCGCGAAGGAATTCTTCACCACTCCTTGCGGCACCGGGCCCTGAAAGTTTGAAGGCACCACAAATCCCTGGAAAGTCCCCGTCGCCGGAATCGCACCGATCTGCGCAGTGTTGGCGTCGAAGTTCGCCAGCCGCCCATGCGTCTCCACCGGCGAACCAAAAATCTCATAGCGCAGCCCTACATTCACGGTCAGCCTTCGCGTCAGCTTCACATCGTCCTGCACAAAAGCCGCCAGGTCCGTATAACGCTCATCTCTGCGAAAGATCCCCGCACCCGCGCCGCTGCCCGAAAGATTGCTCAGCCCCAGCGGGCTTCCATTCTGCGCTGCGCTCTCGCCCAGCAAAAAATCATCGATAGTCGGTGCCGTTATGTTTCCATCAATCTGCTGCGGCTGATTCTCATCCACCTCATGCCGTTTCACCTCAACGCCGAACCGCGCATTATGGTATCCATGCGTCAGTGCCACCGTGTCCTGCCAGTGAAAGGAGTTCGTCACCGACCAGTCAGTAGGCGTACCTCCATCGCCGAACACAAATCCACCCACAGACGTAAACGGCAGATTCGAACCCGGCCCAAGAACACCCGTCGGCGTGCCGATCCCAACGTCCTGCGCAGAGATCGGATTTTCCTGGGTCACCAGGCCATCGAAGCGTATGTACCCAAAACGTGCAACGTTCACCAGCCCGGCGTTGAACACATGCGTATCCGTAAGCACAAAATCGGTGTTCCGGTTGAGCGCATCGGTATTCCATCCGGGCAGGTTCTCCCCGTTAGGCGCAAAAGGCAGCGCAAAGGTCGCGCGCGCATAAAAGAATCGCGCAGCAAGCGTATTCTTTGCGGTCAACACCTGGTCTCCGTTCACCGTGAACTGGTCTTCGCGATAGTGCGAAGGCGGCGAGAAAGTCGATAGTCCCAGCGGAAGCTGGTCCGTAGGATCAGTGCCGGCACTTGGCGGAAGCGCCACCTGCGGATTGGGAATCGCAAGCTGTCCATTCGGCAGCTTCGCATTCAGAATCGCCAGCGCGACCGGGTTGATATTAGAGCCATCGCACGCCACCTGCGTCCCACCAGCTGCCGTCAGATATCCCAACGACGGCTGTCCCTGGCTGTTGAGATGATTCGCCGGACAGAACTGAGCACCCAACGCAGCAGCGGTGCGGCTGCTGGTGAACTGAGGTAGCTCAACCGTCTTCAGGCTGCCGAGACCATTTACCTGCGTGATGCCCTGATACGCCACAAAGAAAAATGTGCGGTCCTTACGGAGATACCCGCCGGTAGCCGCACCAAACTCGTTCTGCTTCACGTCAGCCCGCGGCTGTCCTGTGAGCTTCGAAAAGAAATCGTTTGCGTCGAAGATATTATTGCGAACAAACTCCCACACGCTGCCATGAAACTGGTTCGTACCGCCGCGGCTGATAAGGTCGACATTCGCACCTGTGCCGCGTCCATAAGCGGCATCGAAGTTCGCCGTCTGCACGCGAAACTCTTCGATCGTATCCGGTGCCGGTATCGCAACACCCACCTCGTAGAGCTGCGAGAGTGCCGCTGAGTTCTCCTGAAGATTATTCGCATCTATACCGTTGAACTGGATGTTGTTCGCAGTGGGTGTTGCTCCATTCGCCGCAACATTTTGCGTCCCGGTGCCGAGCCCGGTCGGCGTCGGCAGGTCAGCCACAACACCCGGTGAAAGCCCAAGAATCTGCGTGTAGTTGCGCGTGGAAAGTGGCAGCGCCTCAATAGCAGCATGGTCCACAAGCCCACCTAACGTAGAACTCTCCAACTCAGCCACCACAGAGCCATCAACCTGCACCGTGCTGCTCGTACCGGCTACCTTCAGCATCACATTCACGGAGCTCGTCTCGCTCGCAGTAACCTGTACCGTCTTAGCAACACCCGTCGCAAAACCCACTGCCGTAATAGCTACAGTGTAGGAACCCGGCGACAGCAGCGGCACATGGTAGACACCCTCAGCGGTCGTCGCGACACGCCGCGAAGCATGTGTCTCTTCATTCGTAACAACCACCTCGGCGTTCGCCACCACACGGCTTGCCGGATCAAGCACAACCCCTGAGATAGCACCGGTACCCGGCGTCTGGCCCAAAGACAACCCGCTCCCAAGACAAAGTATGGGCAGCAACAATAGAGTGATACGAATCCATGGCAAAGCGGTCTTCATCGTCTACCTTTCGAGCAGCACTCTGAATAGTGCGTCGTAGCCGAGTATGAAGAGATGCCAGGCCTGAGTTGTTATCGCTTTGTCACCGCTTTGTCCCAATGTATGGACATGTGATTTTTCCACCCTCCGCATTCGTATACAGTGAAATCTTCCAACACCCGGAACATGCATTGGGCCTTTTCCTACTTCCAAAGCAGAGGAAATCATGCAACGTCACCACACAGGCCAACCTGCAGCAGGAGATAAACAACGTCAACTCCGACCTCAAGCCGCTCGGCTTCTACCCGATCATCTCGCAGGGTTTCTCTGTAAGATTCTGAGCACCCACACACTGGCGAGTTAGAATCGTGCCAACCCCATCATGATCTTCTTCTCGCGACGACAACTCGCACCATTGGCCATCCTACTGTGGCTCTCTGGCTCAGCCAGCCTGCACGCCCAAAAGCCCCAGGTCAAACCCGACATCCTGCAAACCCCCGTCGGCACCACCGAAGTCGGCATACTCGACGGTGCCTCCTATCGCATCGACATCCCCAACAACTGGAACCACTCACTGGTCATCTATTACCACGGTTACCGTCAGCAGGCAGTTACCTTCCACATCGCCGAGCAGCTAAAAGGCCCTCAGGCTCCACTCTTTGAACGCCACTATGCCGTCGCGCAAAGTGCCTACTCGCAATCCGGCTGGGCCCTTCCCCAGGCCTATCCTGAGACCGAACAGCTTCGCCGCTACTTCCTCCGCGCTTATGGTCAACCGCGTGAGACCTACGTTGCCGGCGAATCCATGGGCGGCGCGCTCACCGTCGTCACCCTGGAGCTCAACCCCAAACCCTACCTCGGCGGCCTCGATCTCTGCGGAGCCGTCGGCCCCACCTCGGAGGCCTTCGAGCGCCGCTTCGCCCTGCGCGCCGCCTTCGATTTCTACTTCCCCGGCATCATGCCTCCGCTGCTACCTTCCCCGCCCGACTACGAGAACACCCCCGCCATCCGCGACAAAATCGCCGCCGCCCTGCGCGCCAACCCAACCGCCGCAGCCAACATGCGCGCTCTGACAGGGCTCCACACGGACGCCGGTGTCGCCTCCGACGTCGCCTACTTCACATTCGTCATCACAGACATGCAGCACCGCGCTGGCGGCAACCCCTTCGACAACCGTAACTACCTCTACACCGGAACCAACCCAACCTCCTCCGCCAGCGACTACGCCCTCAACGACGGCGTCCGCCGCTACGCCGCCGATCCCCACGCCCAGGACTACCTCTTCCGTCACTACACGCCCGACGGCCATCTCACCAAACCCATGCTGGCCCTGCACACCCTCTACGACCCTCTCGTCCCTCCAACCTCGCTCGCCCTCTACGACCACATCGTCAAGGGCGCCGGCTTCGGCCAGAATCTCGTCCAGCAGTACGTCCACCGCGAAGGCCACTGCGCCGTCACCGAAGACGAAGTTGGCCGCGCCTTCGACGAACTCGTCCAATGGACCCACCGCGGCGCCCGCCCCACCCCCGGCCTCCTCCACTAAGAGACCGTTCACAAAGCATTGTTAGCACTCTGTGTTCGCTCCAGTCCTCAACATCCGGCTTCCATCTCCTCCACGTATAATGACCTATGGTTACCGCGCAGCCGGATGCGCCTGATTCTGGCCCTTCGGCAGTCGTTTCACAGGAAACTACCGCGCCTCCCAACAACGAAAACGGTATGGAGCTCGAAGCAGCACCTCCTCCGATTTCGTTAGACCTTGCCTTGCCCGCAACTCCCCTCGAAAACTCAGCCGAGATCGAAGCTCGCTTCAACCAGATGCTCGAGCTCGTCCACGCCAACCGCCCTCAGGACGATCTCAATCTCATCCGTTGGGCCTGGATCTTCTGCGTCCAGCACCACTCTGGCCAGAAACGCGCCTCCGGCGAGCCCTACATCATCCATCCGCTCGAAGTCGCAATGGTCCTCGCCGAGTGGAAGATGGACTCCACCGCCATCGCCGCCGGCCTGCTCCATGACGCCGTAGAAGACACCGATGTCACCCCGCAGGACATCGCCAAACGCTTCGGTGACCAGGTCGCCCACATCGTCGAAGGCGTCACCAAGCTCGACAAGATCAAATTCGCCAACCGCGAAGACCATCAGGCCGAAAACATCCGCAAGATGCTTCTCGCCATGGTCACCGACGTCCGCGTCGTCATCATCAAGCTCGCCGACCGCCTGCACAACATGCGCACTCTCGAGCACCTCAAGCCCGAAAAGCAACAGCGCATCGCCCGTGAAACCCTGGAAGTCTACGCCCCGCTCGCCCATCGTCTTGGCATGGGCAAACTTCGCGGCGAGCTTGAAGACCTCGCCTTCCGCTATACCGACCCCTTCGTTTACACCCAACTCACCACCGAAGTCGACTCCCTCCGCGGCGAAGGCGAAGCCTTCCTCACCCGCATCGTCAGCACCCTCGAAGCCAAGCTGAAAGAAGCCAACATCAGCGCCCGCGTCGAGTCCCGCATCAAGCGACTCTTCTCAATCCAGCAAAAACTTCAGGCGCACTCCATCCCCGTAGACCAGGTCTATGACCTCTTCGCCATCCGTGTCATCACTAAAACCGAGCAGGACTGTTACGCCGTCCTTGGCCTTCTTCACAGTGCCTGGCGCCCCGTCCCCGGCCGCTTCAAAGACTTCATCGCCATGCCCCGGCCCAACATGTATCAGTCGCTGCACACCACGCTGATCGGCGAAGGCACTCACCAGTTCGAAGTCCAGATCCGCACCGAAGACATGCATGAGGTCGCCGAAGAAGGCATCGCCGCTCACTGGAAATACAAAGCCTCCGACAACGTCTCCGCCGCCGACGAACAACGCCTCGCCTGGGTCCGCCAGCTCATGGAGTGGCAGCGCGAGATGTCTGATCCAAACGAGTTCATGTCTACCCTCCGCATCGACCTGTACCCCGCGGAGGTCTACACCTTCACCCCCAAAGGCAAGGTCATCGTCCTGCCCAAGGACGGCACACCCGTCGACTTCGCCTATGCCATCCACACCGACGTAGGCAACATGACCACCGGCGCCAAGGTCAACGGCCGCATCGTCCCCCTCCGCCACAAGCTCCGCAACGGCGACATCGTCGAGATCACCACCCAGACCGGCCACAATCCCTCCCGCGACTGGCTCTCATTCGCAAAGTCCTCTCGCGCCCGCAACAAGATCAAGCACTGGCTTAACGAAAACCAGCGCACTCGCGCCATCGAGATCGGCAAGAAGCTCCTTGATCGCGAAGCACGCAAGTACAAGATCTCGCTCCACAAATTCGAACCCGCTGACTTCGACCGCATCGCCAACGACTATGGCCTCGGCAACGAGCAGGACCTCCTCGCCGGCATCGGCTTCGGCAAATACTCCACCCGCCAGGTCCTCAACAAGCTCGAACCCGGCGCCACCATGGCCGCCGAAAACCCAGCCGCCGACCCCACCACCCCCGGAAACACCCTCGCCCACATGTCCGACGCCGTAAAGCGCGTCTTCTTCGGCAGGGGCGCCGACTCCCTACAGGTCGAGGGCCAGGACGACCTCCTCGTCTACCGCGCGCGATGTTGCAACCCCATCCGCGGCGAAGAGATCATCGGCTACGTCACCCGCGGCAAAGGCGTCGCGGTCCACGCGCGAAGCTGTCCCAACGTTCAGAACCTCCTCTACGAAGCCGACCGCCGCATCGAAGTCGAATGGGGCGATCCCGCTCGCGCCGCCTCCGCACCCAACGCGCCCAAGCCCACCACCTACCCCGTAAAGCTAACGGTAGTCTGCGACGACCGCGCCGGCCTCCTCAAAGAGTTCACCGCCATCATCTCCGAAGACGGCACAAACATCCGCTCGCTCGACACCAAGCCCGCCGTAGACGGCGTCGTAAACGTAGACTTCGTCATCGAAACCGTAGACCTCCGCCACCTGACGCGCCTCTCTCAAAACCTCCGCAAAGTCCCCGGCGTCCGCGACGTCCAGCGAATCCAGAAGATCTAGCCCAGCAACTCCATCCCCTTCGCCACCCGCGTCAAAATCTCCAGCGCCTTATCGATCTGTCCCCGCGTGTGCTCGCTAGTCATGATGCACCGAATCCTCGCCTTCCCCTCCGGCACCGTCGGAAACGCAATCCCCGTAGCCATCAAACCCTCCGCAAACAGCGCGCGGCTAAACTCCATCGTCTTCCGGCCATCGCCCAGGATGATCGGCGTAATCGGCGTCTCGCTCTTCGGCGTACTCTTGCCGCCGATATCAAACCCCGCACCCGCAAGCTGCTCTTGAAAATACCGAGTATTCGCCCAAAGCCGTTCAATCCTCTCCGGCTCACTCTCCAGCAGATCGAACGCCGCCATGCAGCTAGCCGCCACACTCGGCGGGTGGCTCGTCGAAAACAAAAACGGCCGCGCCCGATGATACAGATAGTCAATCAAATCGCGGCTCCCGCAAACATACCCCCCCAGCGCCCCAATCGCCTTCGACAGCGTTCCCACCTGCACATCCACCTTCGCCGTGCATCCAAAGTGGTCCACCGACCCACGCCCATTCCTCCCCAGCACGCCGCTAGCATGAGCATCATCCACCATCATGATCGCCCCATACCTCTCGCACAGCGCCGCCAGTTCTCCCACCGGCCCAATATCCCCATCCATCGAAAAAACGCCGTCCGTAATCACCAGCTTCCGCCCCGGCTCATTCTCCACTTCCTTCAGCAACTCCTCGCAGTGCGCCACATCCTTGTGCCGAAACACCTTAATCTTCGCCCGCGACAACCGCGCCCCATCAATAATCGACGCATGATTCAACTCGTCGCTGAGGATGAAATCCTCCTTCCCCAGAATCGAGCTGACAGTCCCCGCGTTCGCCGCAAACCCTGACTGAAACACCACGCAGGCCTCGACTCCCTTGAACGCGGCGATCTTCTCCTCCAGCTCCATATGGATCCGCATCGTCCCGGCAATCGTCCTCACCGCACCCGACCCCACCCCAAGCTTCTCCGTCGCCGCAATCGCCGCCTCCCGTAGCTTCGGATGATTGCACAGCCCCAGATAGTTATTGCTCGCCAGGTTGATCACCTCGCGCCCGTCGTAGTGGCACACCGCCGCCTGCTCATCATCCAGCACACGCAGCTTGAAGTAAGTCCCCCGCGCCTTTAGGTCATCCAGCGCCGCCGTAAGGTGCGCCAGTTGCGGACGCTTAGTCGTCCCCATCGCCGATTTGGTTGCCTCAGTCATGAAACTCCTTATAGCGCAAGCGCTTAGCCGTCGCCTACCCGATATTAAACCCACACCACAGGCAGCGGTAGCCCATCGCCCCCGCATCACATCATTTGACTCAGGATCGGCCGAGTTCCAGCCAGCAGTCCTGTACGATGCCGCGGAAAGTCCTTGCGGTAAGGAGATCTAAATTGGCCCACTCATTACTCTCATCTAACTCCACCAAGTTCCGCCTCATCGCCGGAGCCTCTCTCATCTCTCTCGCCCTGCTCACCGGTTGCCAAAGCAAGCAGGACAAGGCGCTCGATCAGGCCAAGTCCGCCGCTGCCGCCACCAACACCGCCCAGCAGATCCAGTATGTTGACAAGAGCGGCAACACGGTCACCACCACCGTTCAACCACCCGCCGCTGCCGGACAGCCGGAGCAGGTAGCCACTACCACGACTCCCCCGCCCGCTGGCCCCGCGCCCGCTGCTACGGATCCGGTCATTACTCCGGTGAGCAATACCGGCCAGCCTGTCGGCCCGACGACCAACACTGCCGGCGCCCCTGCAACGCCCCCGCCACCCATCAGCCTTACCGTTCCTTCCGGGACTGAGCTTGCCATCCGCATCAATCAACACATCAACGTCAAGCACGCTACGGCGGGTGATCGCTTTACCGGCGAAGTCGTAGAGCCTGTCAGCGTCAACGGCACAGAGGTGATCCCGCATAACACTCACGTCTCAGGTGTTATCGACGCAGCGCACCGCCGCGGACACTTCAAGGGAAGCTCGATTCTCGAGTTGCGCCTGGTCTCCATGACCCTCAATGGCAACGAGTACGCCCTCGACACCCACGACCACGTCAACACCAAGAAGGGCAAAGGCAAGCGCTCCGCCGGCTTCATTGCCGGCATGACTGGTGCGGGCATGCTCATCGGCGGCGTCGCCACCGGCGGCGTAGGCCTGGCCATCGGCGGTGCAGCAGGTGCTGGAGCGGGCACACTCCTCGCTGGAACTACGGGCAATCGCGATATCGACATCCCCGCAGAGTCCGTCATGCACTTCCGCCTGGCCGACGATCTGGTAGTCCAGAACCCCTAACCCAGGTTATTCCATCCAACGCAAAAAGGCCCGTCAGCGGGCCTTTTTGCTGTTTTCATTCTGTCTTTAAACAATCGGCGGGCAAGAAGTCCAGGCAAGAAAAGTATGCTCGCACTCCTCGCAAACCGGCTCGGTCTCTTCAATCATCATGGCTCTGGAGGAGTGCTGTTCCACCTCCACTACCTCGACACAAATCCGCTCAAAGCTGCCGTGGCACCGCGCGCAAATTACGATCTCCGTCATTGGGGGAATCCTCCCTTGCAGCATCTTAGCCACAATCCCCACCTTTGGGAAAGAACAACTTGCTTCAAGTTGCCGAATTTCACGGACCGTAATTGACGGTGAATTTTGGAGGGAGGGAGGGTTGGGGATTGTGGGATAAGGGGTTTTGGGACCGGAAAATGCTGTTTTGGCGGCGTTGGACCGTGGAACAGCAAATTGTTCCACGTGGAACAATTTGAAATCGGCATGAATGACGCTGTTTTTCGCTGCTTTTGACGGTGAAAAACACGGTGGCGGACGTCGTTTTTACGGTCCTGGGACAGTGATTTACGGTGGAATTTTGTTCGCGTGCTGACCGGCGTGAGGACATTTTGCCGATCTGAAAGTGGCAAATGCCGGGGCTGAAGAGGGTGCAACGCACAAAGTGTGGCCTGCCGGTAATCCCGCCCCGGCGTTATACCTCGGCTATGACGCTCACCCTTGATCCGGCCACCGAACGGCGCCTCCAGCGTGAACTCGCTCGCGGCGTCTACGACGATCCTTCCGAGCTTATCGCCCACGCCGGGCCCTTACCGCTTTACGGTCAAGAGAATCTTACTGGCCTCGCCGGACTCCAGGAGTTTCATCGCCGCGTCGAACTCCGCTAAGGGCAGACGGTGGGTGATCACCGGGGAGATGTCCATCCCTCCGCGTAACAGCGCTTCGGCCTGGAACCAGGTTTCGTACATCTTGCGGCCGTTGATGCCGTGCACGGTTGCTCCCTTGAAGATGACGCCGTTGGCAAGGTCCATCTCCACGGCGCGGGAGGGGATGCCAAGCAGCGATGCGCGGCCGCCCATGCGCAGCATACGGAAGCCCTGGGCAATCGCTGCCGGATGACCGGACATCTCCAGCAACACATCGACTCCTGTCCCACCCGTGGCCTCGAACACCTGCGCCTCCACATCCCCATTCGCAGGATCCAGCAGGGTCTTTGCGCCCATCTTTTGCGCCAGCTCGCGGCGGGTTTCGTTCGGCTCGATTGCAAAGATGTCCGCCGCGCCGCAGGCCTTCGCCACCGCAATGGCAAACAATCCAATCGGGCCGCAACCGGTGACTGCGACCGTTTGCCCGGCGATCTCGCCGGAGAGGACTGTGTGGACCGCGTTGCCGAAGGGATCGAAGAGCGAGCCGAAGTCGCGCGGGATTTCGGGGCCTAGCTTCCAGATGTTGCTTGCCGGAATCTTTACGTAATCCGCGAAGGCGCCATCCGCATCGACGCCAAGAATTTTCACGAACTGGCAGACGTGCGCCTGCCCGCTGCGGCACTGCTTGCAGCGGCCGCAGGCTACGTGCATCTCAGCCGAGACAAAGTCTCCCACCTTTACGTCGGTCACCAGCTCCCCAACCGCCGCAACGGTTCCGCAAAACTCATGCCCGGGAATATAAGGAGGCTTGATACGCGCCTGCGCCCACTCATCCCAGTGATAGATGTGCAGATCGGTGCCGCATACCGATGCGGTTTCTACTGCTACCAGCACGTCGGCGGGGCCGATGATTGGGACCGGCATCTCGCGCATCTCCATACCCGGAGCAGCGCTGGTTTTTACAAGAGCTTGCATCGTCTTCGGAATCATCTGCTTCTTTCTTTAAGCCTCACTTGAGCTTCTGCCATTGGATGCTCTAAGCCTGTGCAAGAGCAACTTTCACCAGCGCGAGCGCCAGCGCTCGCACCGCTTCTTCCCCACCAAAGCCTGCGAGCCAATGCATCGCAGACTCACGGCGAAACCACGTCAACTGACGCTTCGCGTAGTTGCGATGCCCTTGCTGCGCGGCAGCAACAGCCTCTTCCTTCGTCATCTCTCCACGCAATACCGACATCGCCTGCGCATAGCCAAGCGAGGTCAGCGTTCGGCAGCTATCACCGAAGCGTGTGCGCAGCATGTCGGTCTCAGCGACGAGGCCCAGGTCGAACATTGCCGCAGCGCGCTGGTTAATGCGTTCATACAGACTCTTACGCTCCGGAGAAAGCCCAAGCTGCAATACGCGATACCCTTGCAACGGTTCGCGGCCGGCTTCCCACTGCTCGGTCTGCGGCTGCCGGGCGGACAACGTAACCTCAATACTGCGGATCAGCTTCGGCGTGTCATTCGCGTGGATCAGCGCTGCCGCACGAGGATCGAGCCGCTGCAAGAGCCGATGCAGATAGTTCTCACCACGGGTTTCGCGCTCCCTCAACCTCTCGCGCAACGCCTCATCTCGCGGCGGAGCAGGCGCAAGACCTTGCAGGAGCGCTCTCAGATACAAGCCAGTTCCACCCGCAACGATCGGCAGTTTACCCCGCTCTCGTATGCCAGCAATCGCAGAGCGCGCATGACGTGCATAATCGCCAGCAGTGCAGGCTTCGTCCGGCCAGTAGAGATCGAGGCAATGATGCGGAACACGCGCGCGCTCTGCTGCGCTGGGTTTCGCTGTACCAATCTCCATGAGCCGATACACGGCAACCGAGTCGCAACTGACGATCTCACCGCCAAGCTGCTCGGCCAGCGATAACGCGAGCGAGGTCTTGCCACTTGCCGTAGGACCAGCGACGACGATCAGCGGAGTTTCAGGCTCTGGATTCATGGTCTCCACCAACCTGGCACAAAGACGCGACCAAACCCGGCTCGCGCCATGCTGGCCAGAAGCACCAGAACCGCCAGCAGGATCAACCCACGGAAGATGCTGCGCGTCTGCAGAGTCTCACGGCCCGCAAGGTAGGCCTTGCGCTGAACCTCTGCACGCTCCAATGCAGAAGTGGGCGATGGAATCCGCGGAGGCTCAGCGCGATGCATGGATTATCGCCCGATATCCTTGTTCACGAGGAAGTGGATGCGGAGCTCAAGGTTTGGGCCGTGGAACTGCGAAGGCAGCGGCGGGAACTGGCCCTCTGAGGTGATCGCATTCCAGCAGGACTTGTCGATGGCGACGTCTTTCGTTGAACCATCAAGGAACATGGCCTGAATATTGCCGTCGGGAAGGATCTTGAAGCGTATGTACGTCTCACCCTGCTTGGAGATCGGCGGCTGAATCTCCTCAGGCAACAGCGGTTCCCAGTTGCGGCGAATGTCGCTGAGAATGCGGCGGATATAGGGGCCGAAGTCCACGCCTTGCGTATCGGAGAGAATATCAGCGCCCGCGCCGAGTGGGCTTTCCGGACTTGGGCGGAAATCACCGCCACTGCCCGGACGACTGCCATTGAGTGCCTTGCGAATGTTATCTCCGGGCAAGTTACTGCCCGTATTGAAGTTAGGTTGTGTTTGGTGCTGGGGAGCCGGTGCCTCGGGAATAGGCGTCGACGACGTGGTGTGCGCAGGGCTGGGGGAGACAGGCGCCGACGGTGGCGGGGTCGTCGTTGCCGGAGCCGGAGTTGGTGTGGGTGGAGGCGGAGCGGCGGCTTCTTCGCGAGCCATCTTCTGCAGTTGCTTGAGGGTTTGATTATCCAACTGCCGGACAGGTTTAGGTGCAGGCTTAGGAGCGGGCTGCCGCAAAACCGGCATGTTCAACTGCGTGAGCTCGTGCTGCTTGATAGCGTCAGCGGGACTGATAAGCTGCGGCGCGTGCCAGAGTACGCGAGGGCCGTAGAAGATGAGCCACGCGACGGCGAGCCAGAAGAACAGGGAGATGTAGATTGATTCGCGAAAGCGGCTGCGGGCGCGCTCGTCTTCGATGGTGTCGAGCAGGCGGACGAGCTCATGCTCGTCGAGTTCGCCATAGCGGTTGGTGCGGATGCGTACGACGGGCTGCAACGGCTGATCCTGCGAGCCATGAGGCACGAACGAGAGTGGAGCTCGTGGATCCGGGTTTTGGGGTTCCGGCGTTGGTTGTCCGGGTTCGGTCGGTGTCGGGGTTGGCGGCATCTTTTGTTGTGAGAACAGGTCTAGCAGTCTGTGACGGATTAGCGGGAGCAAAGTTTCGCTTTCGCGCCAATCGCCAGACCGAATTTGATGCTGGCTGGTGTTATTTTCTCATCTTCTTGCGGGGTTGGACATGCGGGAGCCGTAAGTTGTTTAGACTGCGTAGATGGCTGGATATCGGGCGGTGGTGCTGACAGTGAGCGACCGGTGCTTTGCGGGGACGCAGACGGATGTCTCCGGGCCGGCTATTGTGCGGTTGCTCGCTGCGGCGGATGCGGATGTGGACCTTCGGGTGGTTCCGGATGAGTTGGATGGGTTGGTTGGGGTGTTGCGTGAGGTGACGCAGGGCGCGGCGCTGGTGGTGACTACCGGCGGGACCGGGCTGGCGGAGCGGGATGTTACGCCGGAGGCTACGCTGGCGGTGTGCCAGAGGATGGTGCCGGGGTTGGCGGAGCTGATACGGCAGGATGGAGCGCGGCATACGCCGTTTGCGGCGCTGGGACGAGGGGTTTGTGGGGTTGCAGGGAGATGTTTGGTCGTGAATCTGCCTGGGAGTCCGGCGGGCGCGGAGAGCTCGTTGCGGGCGATATTGCCTTTGCTGCCCCATGCGCTGGACCTGCTGGCTGGGAAGACGGAACACGAGGGCTGAAGAAGGTAGAATGAGGGTTCGTGATCATTGGTCCCATTGCCGCACTGCATAAGTTCTCCACGATCCTGCTGACCCATCTGAAGCCGCTGGGAATCTGGGGAGTTGGAGGGTTGGCGCTGATCGATTCGGCGCTGATTCCTATTCCGGTGTCGATGGATGGGGTTGTGATTGGGTATGTGGCGGCGAACCGGCATATGTTCGTGCTGTATAGCCTGATGGCTGCTGCGGCGTCGTCGATTGGGTCGCTGGTTCCGTTCTATGTGGGTCGAGCTGGTGGTGAACTGTTCCTGCTCAAGCGGATCAACCGGGAGAGGTATGAACGGATTCGGGACAAGTTCGAGAGGCAGGAGTTTGTCGCGATCATGGTTCCGGCGATGCTTCCGCCGCCGACTCCACTGAAGCTGTTCGAGTTTGCCGCGGGCGTGTTCGAGATGAAGCCTATGGCGTTTGTGCTGGCGATCTTTACGGGGAAGTTCGTGCAGTTTCTGGTTTGCTCGCTGCTGTACATCTGGTTTGGGCCCGCTTTGCTGCATGAGATGAAGCACCTGATGCATCAGCATCTTGGATCGGTGATCGGGGTTTCAGTTGCGGCGTTGATGATTCTGGTGTTCTATATGGTTCGGAAGATCTTCGATCGGCGCAAAGGAGTCGCTCTGCCGGTGGAAGAGGCTTAAAGGAGCGCGGCGATGAAATTTCTGCTGGGATTTCTTTGTGCGATTGTGCTGGTGGTTGTGGGTGGGTGGGTCTACCTGAGGTTTGGGCAGTTGCCGGTTGCGGTGTCTGATCCGGCGTTCGCGCTGGAGGAGCAGATTGTGCGGGTGCCGCTGAAGGCGAGGATCGGCAAGGAGATGCAGCAGGCTCCGTTTGCGGTGAGTGAGGATGCCTACGAGCAGGGTGCTTCGATCTACAAGGATGAGTGTGCGTCGTGCCATGGACTTCCGGGGCAGCCGGTGGACTATGCGGCGTGGATGTATCCGAAGGCGCCGCAGTTGTGGACTCCGCATACGAAGAAGCGCACGGGCAAGAAGGTGGTGGGCGTGAGCGACGATGAGCCGGGTGAGACGTTCTGGAAGGTGAAGAATGGGATTCGGCTGACGGGAATGCCGGCGTTCAGCCATATCCTTTCGGATGCGGAGATCTGGGATGTTTCGCTGCTGCTGAAGAATGCGGACCAGCCGATGCCTGATCCGGTGAAGGGGATTTTGAAGTAATCTTTCTTCGTGGTTCTGGAGGGATTATGGATCGTCGTGATTTGGTGAAGGGTTTGGGCATGGCGGCGCTGTTGCCGATGGCGATGCAGGCCGGTGCGCAGGTGACGGAAGAGACTGTGTATGAGCTTCGGGTGTATCACCTGAACGAGGGCAAACTGCCGCTGATTCTGGACCGTTTCAGGACCAAGGAGCGGCCAATCTTTGCACGGTGCGGGATGCATGAAGTTGCGTTCTGGGTTCCGGTGGAGGGAGACATTCCGGCGAACACGCTGGTGTACCTGATGCGGCATAAGAGCCTGGAGGCGGCGAAGGCGAGCTGGGCGAAGTTCTCGGCTGATCCGGAGTGGGTGAGGGTGAAGGCCGAGACGGAGAAGGATGGGGCTTTTGTGGCCAAGCACGACGTTACATTTCTGAAGCTGACGGATTTTTCGCCGAAGATTTAGATGCAGAAAACCCGTGGGGTGGGGATGCCATCGGATATTCAGGAGATCGAACGTCATGTCTTTCTGGAAACCGCTTGTATTGTCCACTGTCGCTTTAGCTGCGTTTGCCTCGACGAGGCCGGCGCCTTCACAAGTTGTTGTCGGGATCGGGGTTGCACCTGCTTGTCCGTATGGGTACTTTGACTACGCGCCGTATGATTGCGCGCCGTATGGGTACTATGGGCCAGATTGGTTTTCGGGTGGGATCTTCATCGGAGCTGGGCCGTGGTTTCATGGGCCTTCGGGGTTCCATGGGCACGTCGACAACCGGTATGACCCGCGCCATGGGTATAACGGACCGGTCCCGGGACGCGGTGCGCAGCAGTTCAACCACTTCCAGGCGAATGAGGCGCATGATGGGCACGGAAATGTCGTAGCCTCACCCAACCATGGCGGAGGCGGTGAGCATGCGCTGCCGGGCTACCATGGCGGCGGTGGTGGTGCGCGTGGTGGTGGTGGCGGGCATCACTAAAGAGCGGTGAATAGTGAATAGTGAATAGTGAATAAAACAAAACGGGGCTGCGACACTTTGGTGTCGCAGCCCTGATTTGTTTCGGTTTGCTTTAGCGTTTTGGTTTGATGGCGTCGTAGAGGATGGGCGGCATCAGCTTTTGGGCGATTTTGCCTAAGGTGATTTGGCGTTTGGGAGCTTTGGTTGGTTCGAGTACTTCGCCGGGGCGCGCTTTGAAGAGGGTGGAGTGGGCGTCGCCCATCTCTTCTTCAGGACGTCCGTTGGTGTAGTAGTAGGTCGCGATGGATTTGCGGGTGCGGTCCGGTGGGCAGGTCAACGGGTTTGGATGACCGTGGAAGGACCAGGATGTAGTGCTGAAGATGGCGCAGCGGTTGAAGAGCGGCAGGATCTGGGCTTCGGACTGGGTCATGTCCTTGTTCCAGAGCTCAAAGTGACCGCCGTACTCTTCTTTCCAGTCCTTGTTGAGGTAGATGAGCATGTTGATGCGGCGATCGAGATTGAGGCGGGGATGGGTGTTGAAGTCAGCGTGGACGCCGAGCTTGCCGCCGGGAACGATCTGGTGGAGTCCGCCGCCTTCGTACCAGGGATCGGGAATGATGGCCTTGATGCCGGTGAGCTTTTCCAGGAACTTGACCACCGGGCGGGTGTT
>Ga0302313_10000853_pt1 | contig 24533 bp, 22 predicted proteins | sample III_Palsa_N2_2_FD_200454 | JGI IMG/M metagenome (GOLD analysis project Ga0302313, IMG submission 200454) | Peat permafrost microbial communities from Stordalen Mire near Abisko, Sweden - III_Palsa_N2_2 | ecosystem: Environmental > Terrestrial > Soil > Palsa > Peat permafrost | place: Sweden...
GCCAGCAGCGCCTGGTCGCCGCCGACAAGGCGCTGCGCCGTGCTTTGGAAGCGGGCAAGGTGCATTCGATGGTGCTGTGGGGTCCGCCCGGCTGCGGCAAGACCACGCTGGCGTTGCTGGTAGCGCGCTATGCGGACGCGGATTTCCGCGCGATTTCCGCCGTACTTTCCGGCCTGCCGGACGTGCGCAAGGCGCTGGCCGAGGCCGAGGTGAATTTTGCCCAAGGCCGGCAGACGGTACTGTTTGTCGACGAGGTGCACCGGTTCAACAAGACCCAGCAGGATGCCTTCCTGCCGCATATCGAAAAGGGCGTGATCATCTTCATCGGTGCCACCACCGAGAACCCATCGTTCGAACTGAACTCCGCGTTGCTGTCGCGTTGCCGCGTGCACGTGCTGGAACCGATCTCCACCGACGACATCGTGGCTGCGCTCAAGCGCGCGTTGGCCGATAGCGAGCGTGGCCTTGGCGAATTGCAGCTGCAGGTCGGTGACAACTCGCTGGACTCGATCGCACAGGCCGCTGATGGCGATGTGCGCCGCGCGCTGACCCTGCTGGAAATCGCCGCCGAGCTTGCCGAAGACAAACGCATCGACGAGGTCACGTTGACCCAGGTGCTGGCCGACCGCACGCGTCGCTTCGACAAAATGGGTGAGCAGTTCTACGACCAGATATCGGCACTGCACAAATCCGTTCGATCCTCCGACCCCGATGCCGCGGTGTACTGGCTGTGCCGCATGCTCGATGGCGGCGTCGACCCGCTGTACCTGGCGCGCCGGATGACGCGCATGGCGGTGGAAGACGTCGGTCTGGCCGAGCCGCGCGCCTGGCGCATGGCGCTGGATGCGTGGGATACCTACGAGCGTCTGGGCAGCCCCGAAGGCGAGCTGGGTCTGGCGCAGCTCGCCATCTGGCTGGCCATCGCGCCGAAGAGCAACGCCGCCTACATGGCCTACAACAAGGCTCGTGCCGCGATCCGCGAGGGCGGCACGCTGGAAGTGCCGATGCACCTCCGGAACGCGCCGACCAAATTGATGAAGGGCCTCGGCTACGGCAAGGGCTATCAGTACGACCATGATGCCGAAGGCGGCATCGCACTCGATCAGCAATGCCTGCCCGACGAACTCGTTGGCAGCGTGTTCTACGAGCCAGTCGAACGCGGGCTGGAGCTGCAACTGCGCGAAAAACTACTGGCCCTGCGTGCCGCACGGGCGCAAGCGCGCGGCAAGTAGCCGCGCCGCCTGAACGATCGTCATTGCGGGTATTGCCGCCCGGCGGCGATAATTCGCAGTTCAAGCCTTTCTCTGGACTCGATCATGCTGGATCCCGCACTGCTGCGTTCGCGCCTGGCCGAAACCGCCGCGCGCCTGAAGGAAACCCGCGGCTTTGTGCTCGACGTGTCCGAGGTCGAGGCGCTGGAGAACACCCGCAAGCAACTGTCCACTGAGACGCAGGACCTGCAAAACCTGCGGAACAAGCTTTCAAAGGCGATCGGTCAGGCGAAGGGCAAGGGCGAGGACGTCGCGCCGCTGATGGCCGAGGTCGCTGGCATCGGCGACGACCTCAAAGCGAACGAGCAGGTGCTGGCCGAGGTGCAGGCCCAGCTCGCCGATATCTCGCTGGTCATCCCCAATATTCCGCATGAGTCCGTACCTATCGGCAAGGACGAGAGCGATAACCTTGAAGTCAGCCGTTGGGGTACGCCAGCGACATTTGATTTCGCTGTAAAGGACCATGTCGAACTCGGCGAAAAGCACGGATGGCTTGACGGTGATGCCGGCGCCAAACTTTCCGGCGCGCGCTTCACCGTGCTGCGCGGACAGCTGGCGCGCCTGCACCGCGCGCTCGGCCAGTTCATGCTCGACCTGCACACCGGCGAGCATGGCTACCTCGAATGCAACGTGCCGGTGATCGTCAACGCCGACAGCATGCTGGCCACGACCCAGCTGCCGAAGTTCAAGGACGACCTGTTCGCTACCGAGATCGGTGAAACGACGCGTTACCTGATTCCCACCGCCGAAGTCTCGCTGACCAACCTGGTGCGCGACACCATCCAGGACGCGGATGCGCTGCCGCTGCGCTTCACCGCGCATTCGCTATGTTTTCGCGCTGAGGCCGGAAGCTACGGCCGTGATACGCGCGGCATGATCCGCCAGCACCAGTTTGAAAAAGTGGAGATGGTGCAGGTTGTCCGCGCGGCTGACTCGTATGGGCAGCTCGAGGAAATGGTCGGCCACGCCGAAAAGGTTTTGCAGAAGCTTGGTTTGCCGTACCGCAAGCTGCTGCTGTGCACCGGCGACATGGGTTTTCAGTCAACCAAAACTTATGACCTCGAAGTGTGGCTGCCGAGTCAGCAGACCTATCGCGAAATTTCTTCGTGCTCCAACTGCGAGGATTTCCAGGCCCGCCGCTTGCAGGCGCGCGTGCGCAATGCGGACACCGGCAAGCCCGAACTCGTGCACACCTTGAACGGGTCCGGCCTCGCCATCGGCCGCACCCTGATTGCGGTGATGGAAAACTTCCAGCACGCCGACGGCTCGATCACCGTGCCCGAGGTACTGCGCCCGTACATGGCCGGGCTGGAACGCATTGCATGAACTCCACTGCGACGAACGCATCCACGCCGCCGCAGGGTCGCTGGCGCAAGGTGGAGAAAGTCACCAGCATCTGCCTGCTCGTCGTGCTTGCTTCGTTCATCGGCACGCGGCTCGCGTTCGCTACCGTGTGGCAGCTGCCCACACTCGATCTGATTCTCTCCATCGCTGCCCTGGTACTGGTGCTCGCCAGCTTCTGGTTCGCCCGCCACCGTCGCAGCTGGCGCCTGTGGGTCATTGCCCTGGCCAGCGCCACGCAGATTGTGCCGATGGTCTGCCGCGAACCCGTACTGCTATTCCCGTTGCTGGCCGCCGCTATTCCCATTGCCATCGTCGTTGGCTGTCTGGTCGCACTATCAAAAAAAGACGCGCCAGTTCGTCCCGCGCCAGGTTCCTGATAAACTGCTGCGCTGAAGAAAACAACAATCTTGCTTGAACACCTTTTGGAGAGATGGCCGACTGGTTTAAGGCAGCAAAAACTTGACGCGAAGGCAGGAAGCCGTAGCGAACATCGACGCAGTCGCTAGCCCCGAAGGGGCGAAGGGCAGGATGCCCGTAGCAAAACTGCCGTAGTGGCGCGCATCGCGCGCCTTGCCGCAGACAACGAGTTAAGGAGAGATGGCCGAGTGGTTTAAGGCAGCAGTCTTGAAAACTGCCGTAGGTGTGAGCCTACCGTGGGTTCGAATCCCACTCTCTCCGCCAGATACACCAAAGCCCTGATTTTTCAGGGCTTTTTTTGTGTCCTTGAGAACGGCGCTTTTCAAGTCGGTTGGTCAACACGACATGCGCCTAGCTCACCATCTCCTTCGTCATCCCACTGGGATGTGGCACTTCCGACTGACGGTTCCGCGCGATCTGCACGCGGCGTTGGGTTTGCGGGTCATCAAGAAATCCTTGGGAACCCACGATCCCGTGGCGGCGCGCGCATGGGCTTATGTGCTCAGTGCGCGATATGCTCAAATCTTCGCGACAGCGCGGGGACAGGGGCCAGGTATGGCAAAGCAAGAGTGGTGGGACGCGGAGCGGAAAACCTGGATTAATTTCCAAAACGAACCGGCGCCGCCTGGACCAGGTGGCCAACGCAAAGTGGTGATGGTCAGAGGCGGACCGGATCACAGCGTCGTGGATTACATCTGCGAAGTGCGGGCGGATGGGTCTTCCCGCATCGAAGCCGATGGCCCGGAGGATCACGCACGCGCGATGGAGGCCCGCGATCGGGCGCAAGCTCTACTTGCGGCCGTGCCAACACTGCCGCCCGTGCCCACAATGGCAGCAGCGGTTCCAGTGTCGTCACACCGCCACGATCGCGCCGCAGGGAAAGCGGTGGAGCAATGGCTGAAAAGCATTCAAGCCGACACGCTGAAAAAGACGCTCACGATTAAATCAGCGGCGGCGAGTGGTTTTGCTGGACACTTCGGCCGCAACCGACCGATCCACGAAGCCACCTGGGATGACGTGCATGCGTGGGTGGAAGCATTAAAGGTCAGCGGATTGCAGACGCCCACTCTGGTCAACAAGTGTTCCTATCTGCGTGGCTTCTTTGATTGGGCTGTGCAGGTGGGCTACTACCCCAAGTTCCCGAAGGAAGAAAGCCCGGCCGTGGGACACGTGGTGTTCCGCAAGCGCGAAAAGCAAAAACGCCTTGCCCATGGTTTCAAGGCTTTCACCACAGAGCAGGTTCAAACGCTTTATTCGCCCGCCGCGCTCGCCACGTTGAGCGAAGGCGCGCGCTGGGGTGCTCTCATCGGTCTTTACAGTGGCGCGCGAGTGTCGGAGGTTGGACAGCTCGCTTTGTCCGATTTCACGACGGTTGATGGCGTGCCGTGTCTCACCATCACCAACGAAGGGGAAGGACAGAGCGTTAAAAACCACGCCAGCTTGCGCACCATTCCAATCCATCCCGATTTGCTTACACTAGGGCTGATGGAGAGGGTAGAAGGATTGCGGAAGATGGGAGAAACCCAGTTTTTTTCGCGCGTGAAGGTCAATGGTGTCAACGGAATGGGGAACTGGCTGAGCAAAGCCTTCACTCGACACATCGATGCGATGAAGGTCCCCAAGCCAGCGAAGGGCAAGTATGGCTTCCATAGTTTGCGGAAGACGGCGATCCAAACCATGAAAGCGGCAAAGGTTCCGCTGGAATGGCGGTGTGCTTATGTCGGCCATGACCTCGACGAGGAACACATTGAGGCATACAGCGGTGAATACGGACCGCGCGAAATGCTGGAAATGGTAGCGCCGGGTTTGGGGTGGGACTTGAATATTTCGCTGATCCAAACACACTAATCACTTAGCGTTTAGTGGACTGGTGGAGGTGGCGGGAACTGTCTCAGCCGTGCCCCAACCCTCTGTTCCTGAGGCTTTCTTGCTTCAAAACACCCGAAAAAATGATACCCAAAACGGTACCTTTTCAGACTGCCATCGGGGCGAATGCGGACGCCAGTCATTCACGCCGGCCAGCGTCAGGGCCAAACACCTGGCCGTTGCCATACGGACATTTTGTGGTCTGGGTTCAATTGCGGTTTTATGAAGTGGACTGACCTGCTGTAGTCGCGTTCCCTTTGACTGCGCCAAGGGTTGGCAACACCATCTCCAAAAGCTTTTCCTACGACCTTGGGACGCTGGGCACCAAACCCCGGCGGGCTGCTGGCATCGTTGGCTTAACGACCGCGGCGAGGATGGGCTGGCTTCGGGGACATGGCAACAGGAAGCGCGTTGGGTGGCCGACCTCCTCTCTTTCCATTGTCCCTCGCGGCGGCGGCCTTAGCTTCTGTTGTTGCGCGCCCTCCCGCGGCACCTAATTGACTCGCCATCCAGCGCCTTGAACCAAACATACCGCCAAGCAAACTCGGTACATACAAATCTGCATCGAGACGGGGCCAATGCAAGCCAAGGCCGGTATAGCTGATTTCAATTTCTTTCAAATCCGCTGGCCGCGCGCCAGAAAGCCCTTCCGCCATAGAAACGGGAAATGAGAAGGTGGCGGTCGTGTCAAATTCAAGTATCACTTTTGAGTTGACTGCATCGAATCGAGCAGAAACCACCCTTCCACGGGACTGGATTGCCTTAGAGCGCTCGTTTGCGCGCTGGAACTCTTCATCGCTAATCATGAATTCTTCTCCACTCCGCACACAGGTGCCTCAAATTTGCGTTCAAAGGTTCCTCAATATCGTTCAGTTGAGCCTTGCTAAATCCGTCGTTTTCTCGAAGCGTCACTGGCCCCTCAGGGCAGTTGATGTTGAAGACGGCTTCCCCATTCGGACCTTTCACATGGACATGGGGAGGCTGATGATCATTGGGATATATCACCACCCGTAAACCATTGATACGGAGAACTGTTGGCATGTTTAGACTACCTAAAACCCAAGCGCTTGGCAAGGGCAGATTGGTCGCTACTCGGCAGCGACACCGAAACGTTCGGTGAACTATCGCGTTCAGACAGATTCCGCGGCGGTTCTTCCGCTCAGAATACCCGGCTATGGCGTTGCCTTAACAATCCCACAATCAGCTGAATTATCGGCGCACGGCTGTGTGACATTCGAGCAGGACTAGAAAATGCAAACAATCACAGAGCGCGTCTTCACTGTTGTGCCAACAGGCCGCTCCAATCACCCGCCAACGCTAAGCGTCGAGCCAAGGTCAACACCTGACCATCGAACCCACTGCGCCGCAACCAAATTTCCCTGAAATTTTGTGTCAAGGATGCTTGACACTTGGCTCGGTTCTGCTTTGATGAGGTGGGGGCGAGCAGACACTTCCGTGTCCGGCGGCCAACCATCAGTGTTCTCGGTCATGGATGACCCTAGCCATCAAGGAATGATGCACATGCAACATGCTCGCCCCCATTTACAAACCCACGGCAGATCCCAAGGGCACTCGGCGGTTGCCGGTGCCGCTTACCGTCTCGGCCTCAAGCTCTACGATGAGCGTGCGAAAAAGTGGCATGACTTTCGACGGCGAGCCTTAGGCGAAGAGATCGTGGTGGCCCTGACGCTTGCGCCCATAGGTGCGCCGGACTGGGCCACCGATCCCGGACAGTTATGGAACCGGGCCGAAGCAGCCGAACTGAGGAAAGATTCTCAGGTGGCTCGGGACTATCGCATCCCTGTGCCGCTCGGTCTTTCGGATGACCACGCGGCCGAAATGGCCAAGCAGATGGCACAGTTTATTGTCGATCAGCTGCACACGGCCGTGTCGCTCGGGCTGCACCGGGATGCAGATGTGGATGCCTTGGGTGCGGTGAAGCCAAAAGAAAAACAGGGCTATCACGCCCACATTTATTTCCCAACGCGCCGCCTCGAGCAGCTCGAAAAAGAAGACGGCGACGGCACAATAAAGTCCGATTGGGGACTGCACACGAAGTTCGCTTTTCTGACGGGGCGGCGCTCATCGTCGGACTTTGTCGAGCGGCTGAATGAACACTGGGCCAAGTTGGCCAACGAGTTCACTGCGGCCAACGATTTGCCGGCGGATTATGACCACAGGAGCTATGTGCGACAGGACTTGCCGATCACCCCACAACCAACTTTGGGGGCAGCGGTCGTGGCGATGGAGCGAAGTGGATTTTTCACGCGGAAGGGCAACGCACTCCGTGACATCGTGTTGCCGTCCGCGCTCTATGAGGCCACCCATGCGGTCGTCGTTGATGCTCAACGACAGCAGGCGGTGGATGACGCTATTCGCGAGCGAACTGATCCCGCTGCTAGGGCGGCCCGGTTGGCGGCCGAGGCTTCGTCTGCGCCGTTGACTCCGCCCCAATCCGAAGCCTCAACAGTTGCGCCGCTTGTGCAGGCACCTTTGCCTAAGCCTCCGTTGACGGCGCCGGTTGGCTCGTTGGTCGCGCGATTCCATGCTGCTGCGCCCGCGCCGAACACGCTTGAAGAACGGCAGATATTCGTCCGCGTCCTGAAAATCGTGGCCGTTGTCGAACGCGTGCTGGCTGCATTGAGCGACTTGGCGAACCGGTTCCGACGCCATACCGAAGATCGAGACAGGCGCATGGCGGCAAAACTCGACACGGATTATGAGCTTGATGGGTGCCGCGCTCAGCGTGCGGCGGCAAAAGAAAGGTTGGAGCAATGGGAGGCGAACCATCGGTGGCAGGTTGTCACCGCACGCGCGTTTGGCGGTGGCGAGGGTGCAAGATCGAAACCATGGCAATCACTGATTGGGGCCTTCGAAGCTTGCCAACGTCGTGTTCAAGTTCTGAAAACCTCGCTGAGGTCGCACCAGGTGCACCTGGATGCTTTCGCGGTGAACGAAGCTGAGTTGCAGATCGAGCAAGCCAATGCGACTGACCGTCTGCGGGCGGCGTTGGAAACGCTAGCGACTGTCAATCAGGCGGCGGTTGAGCCTTTGATGTCGGTGACGGAAGGCGCTGAAAGCCAATGGATCAGATCTCATCTGCCAGATCTGGCGACCGTCCCCGAGGAGATGCTTAATGGCCCTGAGCAAGTAGAGACAGTGGCAAGATTGCGACCACGGGGGCGTCGCATGGTTGGGGCGGCCTAAGTCGGCTTGGGAGAGAAGATTAATGGAATTTGCGCTGGTCGACGGATCGAAACATGAGCCTTTCGCGGGTGGACGCGGTAACTGCGAGATGTGCGGCTCTTCCATGGTGGCCAAGTGCGGCCCAAGAGTGATGCACCATTGGGCTCACTTCGGAAGACGCAATTGCGATCCCTGGTGGGAAAATGAGACCCAGTGGCACCGCGCTTGGAAAAGTCAGTTTCCAGTCGAGTGCAGGGAAGTCGTGCATGTGGCCAACGATGGCGAAATCCATCGTGCGGACATCAAAACGCCAACGGGTATCGTGATCGAAGTGCAACACTCAGCGATGACGGATGCAGAGCGGCTCTCCCGGGAAGCGTTTTATCAGAACATGGTTTGGGTGATTGACGGCACACCGTTCAAGCAAAATTTCGACCTCTACCACTACTTGCCTGATCCTAAGAGTGAGATTGCCCAGGACTTGATTTGGCACAAAGCAAAACGACACTTGCACGGCGCCAATAGAGGAATGTTCGCTCGGATGTCGGAAATCAGATTGCATGAACCCAACGCCGTTAAGGCCACCTACAAAGGCGTTGCCGAAGTGCATTCTTTATTTCGCGCCGACTCGAAAATTGAGGCGGCGTATCGGGGACATCAGCAATATGATTGGGTCAGGCCTCGGGGCACTTGGCTGGATGCCACGTGTCCGGTTTACATCGACTTTGACGAAGATTGGCTGGCCAGGCTGGAAACGTATGACGAAACCGGATTGCTGTGCATCTTTCGGGTCGCCAAACAAAAGTTCATCCATGACGTCATGACGGAAGTTTCTGCGGACGATATTGCTACACGTTTTTATCGGTTGCCGAACTTGGATTGAGTGCGCGGTTTGGCCGCTGTGTCTTACAAGAGGGGGCGTGATGAATAAGCGACAGATAGTGAGGTGGTGGGTCGATTGGACAGATGGATGGAACCATGAATTTCATAACGCCATCGAAATGAAAGTGCTCGCGGGGTATCAGGATGCCTTTCCGGATGCTCACGACGCCTTTGAAGAAGCCGACAAAAAGATCAGGGAAATGCGGGTGTTCTATTACCAACGAATGGTCGCAACATCCACCTTATTGATCGCTGGAATTTCTGTGGTCGTTGCCTTGTTGGCGCTCGCTGTCGCGGCGTTTGCTTTGATCTATTGATCCGTCTAATGAGACGGTAAACCACCAAGAAGGCTCCTTGGCGTTTTCGTTCAAATGCTCGCAGTGGCCAGTTGACCATTATGGTGGCCAAGCTGTTCCAGACTAGCGGCCAACAGGTGTCAGATTATCCACACGAAGTCACTCCACGTCGCCATCAAAACTTGAAGGTCTTTTGACTGGCCATCTGAATCACGTCGTCATCCGTAATGGTGCTCGCTTTGCGGCGACGCGCGCCCGCATTGCCCTCAATTGTGATTTCCTTGTGGGTGATAAGGCGTTCCAGCGCATGACGATAGCGGGAACTGTCGGCAGGCGTGGTGTTGCAAGTGGTGGCGTAGAGTTCGCCAAAACGAATGCTTTCACGTTCGTGCACCAGGCGCACCAACTGCTCTGTGAGCAGCGTGATGCTGGCTTCATTGGCGGGTTCGTCGAAGCCAAACGCCAATGCCCCTTGTCCGGTGAAATGCTCATCGTGGTCGGCGGTGTAGCCAAGCACACGGAACATGTCCAGACCGGGGCCGCCGTAGTGGATAAAGTGATTGTTCTTGGCCCAGTGAACCTTGGTCATGACATCGCGTGCTCTGGGGTGTTGTGACAGATGCACCAGCCAGTAATCGCCATGACCCGCTGTTTTGATGAAGAACAGGGTGTAGTAACGGGCGCCACAAGCCTCTACCAAGCCGTGATAAAGACAGCTTTGAATGAACAGCCGGTAGTGGCTTTCGTTGGCCTTGATGTCGGCCAGCGATCGCCCTTTGAGCACGTCGGGCATGCCCAGTTGATCGAGTGTCCGGTGGGTGGCCAAGTTGTCGCTGGCGAAGTTGATGAACGCATCCACTGCAAAGGTGAGCAGGATTTCAGTTCGTGGTAATTGTTCAAGCATGGTTCGGATGAGGGCAGCAGGCACCTCTTTGTAGCCGTATTGATCCAAAGAGATCAGGGCACGGCCGCGACGAGGGCTTCGTTCCTTGATAGCGGCGATGATCGCCTGGCTCTGCTTTTCGAACGTGCTGTGGACAATCTGGATGTCATGGCCCACACGAGCGCTATAGCCTTCTGCTTCCAGTGTGATCCGCAGAGACGCCACTGCTTTTCGATCTTTCTCCACGAAAATATAAGAGATGACGAAGCGCAGAGGCTTGCGACGTTGAGCGTTGATGATGGCCTGGGCGGCCTCAGATGCTCTCAGAAATACCAACGGTGATCCCAAGATCCTTTCTTGTGTCACTGCGTGGCGAAACACGCCGCCACCTGCAAACCCATCAACGAGGGTTAGACGAATTTCTTCTTGTCCCGGAGCGCTGGCCAGCGTTTGAAAATATGCGATCAGGTATTCGCGCAAAACTTCCAGCTTAGCCACGCTGTGTTGTTGCAGGACCGCTCCGGAGCCGTCCGCTGGCCACTCAAAAGGAACGCGCGTCATCGTTGAGGCCTAAGGTGGTGGCGCGGCAGGCATTTCATCCCAAGTGCGGCCATTGAGGAGACGGCCGTTCTTGGCCTTGGCGCGGCGTTTTCCATCAGCACCCCATCCACCCCATTGCTTAAAGAAAAAAGCTACATTTTGGGCTTCACATTGGATCCGCACAGCGTCAGCCCATTCTGGCTTCATAGGGCGAGCCTTGTGGCCGGATTCGCCACCCACGATCACCCAGTGAATGCCGTCGAGGTTCAACGCGCCGACGTCTTCCAACAAAGGTTCGACGGATAGAAACCGGATCTTGGCCGGCACGTGACGCAAGTGATCTATCCGTGGCACGCCATGTCGGCGATTTTCCACAGATACGCCGAGCCACACGTTGTCAGGAACAGAGCGTGACTTAAAATAGTCTGCCAGCCGGTCAGCGCGTTTGGTCAATATCTGGTAACTGTGCCGTGGGGTTTGTGCGATGACCGCAAAGACTTGGTCAATGTATTCCGCAGGAACCCTCTCATGGAATAGATCGGACATCGAGTTGACGAAGTAGATGGTCGGCTTCTTGCGGCGTAAAGGATCGCCAAGCCGTTCCGGAATGAGGCGCAGAGCGAAGCCCCTTTCATAGCCGGGTGTGCCCATGGCTTTGAGGCGTTTGGCCATCACTTCGGCATAGCAGTGCTTGCAGCCAGCCGAAATCTTGGTGCACCCGACGATCGGGTTCCAAGTCTGCTCAGTCCACTCGATGCGTGAGGTCGTCGTCATAAGGCACCTTTTACGAACCACTCTTGCTGCTCGCCATCTCGCAGTCTGAGACCAGAGCCTACCAAGGGTTCAAAACCCGCGCATTTATATCATGCAAAGTGCAGCTCTGCGGGTCACAACGCAGCCTTACACGATCAAGGTTAGAGCAGCATACGCATCTGCGGCTCGACGTGGCTGATCTCGGACCAAAGGTCATCTGCCAATTCGTGCCGTGAAGCCAAGACCAACCAATAGAGCGGCTGGTTCCGAACGCTGCGGACGCGCTCGATGTTGTCGCTGACGAGGTAGCCAAGATCTTTAAGCAGGCTTCGCCAGTGCGCGAAGACGCTCATAACGAGAGTTGGGTTGGTTGCTGCAGAGTTGACGTGTGCCTGCCACCCTGGCGCGAAACGATCAAGCTTTCCAGACTTCATCATGCTTCGCACATTGCGTTGGAGATCCATGATGCTGACATGGATGAGCAAGTCCATCCGTGGGGCGAGGGCCAACGTCTGAATGACTGAGAACGGCAGTGCCTCGAGGTTGAACGGATCGAGGAATGCCAAATTTAATCCAGTTGGGTGCAGCGTCGGAATAATGGTTGCTGCAACTTCATCGGCCGTGCCCGCGTAGGCTTTGACCTGATGAGCGCCAACCCGTTCAAGACGCTTTTGGCAAGCTTGAACGTTCACGGGGTCAAGGTCACCAATAATGATTTCCCGGAAGGGCACATGACGAGCAGCCTCCGTCGCTGCGACGACGGCACTGCCCTCGACAATGGTTTGAGTGTTCCTGATCCGGGCTCGACCAGGGCCGCAATACAGGTCAATGTAAGTCGCATTCCCCCCGAATTTCCGGCGCACGCCCCACGTGATGTCCACATATCGGCGCAGCCGCAGATGTTTTTCTGGGGCCCAGTCTCCGACGATCGCGCGGCGCAAACCGTCTACGGGGTCAATCTCATAGCGTTCTTGGTCTTTCTGAGTGGGCATGGTGCGGTCTTCCTGACTGCGTGAGGTCAATTGGCGCTAAATCTCGGCGAAGTATCTATATCCAGCATTCAACCGTTACGGATATCGAAGTTATTAAGCAATTTCAAAGCCAAGCGGCTCGAAGATCAGAAACCCCGTTGCTTAATCAGCCTCCATGCTCGCGTAGAAGAAATCAGTGCTGTCGAGCTACAGCGTTCAATTTGACTTTCCTCTTGCGGTGTCTTCGCCTTTACGGGCTAGGTTTGCTTCACAGTCGGCCCGCGCAAGGGTCCCCTCGTCCACGGTGTTCCCGCCCTCCATCGGCCGCACGGCGACCGTCTCCGGGTGCTGCTGTCCTTTTCCTGTTTCGCTTCCCGGTGCCCACGGCGCATCCCGCGTCGGGGAGAACTCAGATGGGACTTATCCGCGATCGTCAGGGCAACTACAAACTCACCGGCTCTACCACCGAACACGACGTGCTGGCCGCCGCCGAAGGCATCCTTCAGACCAAGCTGGAAAGGCTGGGCAGCATTGGCAACCCCAGAGATGCCAGCGATTTTTTCCGCATGCGCCTGGGCGCACTCCTGCACGAAGAGTTCCACATCCTCTGGCTCGACAACCGCCATCGGATCCTGGGCATCGAAAAACTTTTCACGGGCACCATCGACGGCGCGAGCGTCTACCCGCGGGAAGTCGTCAGAGCTGCACTCCACATCAATGCATGCGCCGCCATCCTGGCGCACAACCACCCTTCGGGTGTGGCGGAGCCATCAGTCGCAGACCGGGCGATCACACGCGAACTGATCGAAGCTTTGAAGCTGGTGGGCGTGCGGGTGTTGGACCATGTGGTGGTCAGCGCGGGCAGCACGGTGAGCATGGCCGGGAGAGGGCTGATGTGAGCCTTGCCCGCTCCTTTTGAACGGTTGGCCAGCGATGGCCAACCTCAGTCTTGCAAAGCCTCAGTGCGATCGCAGGCAACGTTGATAACACCATCGCGACGGGTTTAGTTCTCTGGTTGCCCGTCTTTGGGCCTCGCATCCAGCACGAGGGTCACACCGTATCCCTCTGCGTCGGGGGTGATCGCCCATTCCTCGTAGGCAGGCAAAAGCCCAACTCTCATTGCCACTTCGGCGTTGGGGTTGTGGAGCACAGCGGACGCATAGCGTTGCCGTGGCAAGACGGCGGGGCAATCGTAAAGAAGGTCGAGCTGGTCGAGAGACATGGCCCACACCGCGCTGACTGGTGCGCAGGCCGGATCGAAGAAGGTATCCAACGGGATAGGCTCTTTGTCCGTCCGCGTGAGATCTTTTCGATGCTCAAAGCCAGTCCAGAGACGTTGACCGGTTTGTCGATCAAAACGAATGGTCGGATCGCTGATGGCGTAAAGCGCGGTGGCCGCCCAGGGATGACCACCCACAGGCGGCCGGAAACCTTCATCAAACATGCCGGAAAACAAACAGCCGTTGACCGCGATGACAAACGGCGCGTTTTCATCCACCAGCTTCTTTTCGCGCCATCCACGGCTATTTCCGTCTCCGAGCAGTTGCTTGGTCTTCGCTGCGATCCCTTTGGTCCAACACATCAGAAAACCTTGAAGCGGAACCGTGAATACGCCGGCCTTGGGGCGGTTGAGGTAAACATCTACCTCTGGCAACGCTTGGGGCGTGACAACTTCTACCAGGATCTTTACACCGTCTTTTATGGCGACAAAATCCGGTCCGCCTTTCCGAGAAGAACGGTTCAAGGCAAAACCCGCTTGATGGAGACGGTAAGCAACCAACATTTCAGAAAGGTTTTGGGAATGCTCGGGATCGTGCCCAGCTTTAATGGCTGCCTCGAACTTCCTTTCACTCAATCCTGCGTCGAAAAACCAGGCGTAGACAGCTTCCATCCTGGGCACCAAATCTGATGCATGGTGGTGCGTGCCGTGACGTGCTTGAAAGAAGTGACGGGCTTGCGCTGGGGTGGCCATGACCTGAGCCTGCCGGAAAAGATGCTAAATGTCGGACCACTCAACAGGGCTCGCTACAGTGGCGATGAGCGATCGCCGGCCCTTAAATGGTGCGGTAAACCTATTTGATGTTTTCCGTAACTATTCAATAACAGGTTCGATTGAAGCCAGCAGATCCCCGAGCTTTTAGTTTAACTGGCACCAATAATTGAACGAAACTCCACTTCGAGGGATGCACGTATCTTAGGTTGTTCTTCATCGAGAAAATCTAGGAGGCGAACGAATGCATCGTATTTTACCTTTATACCCTCGGGCCGAAGGCTTGCATCGTCGTGATTAGTAAACATGCCAAATCCAAGAAGTTCGCTATTCATTTTCTGCGCAAAACTGTCGAAGATCTGGCAAAAGTCAATTGGGAGATAGATGCGGTTTTTGTCGAAATAATTATAGAGTTCGGCCATTTTATTGCTGGCAACGATGTATCGTTGCTTCCTAGAATTATCATCTGTTGGAACGGCGCTGGAAGTGACATTTGCAGCAGCTCGCTCTGCATCTACAAATAAGCCATAAACTTTTGCCACCACCTTTGCCCGGCGCTCGTAGAGTTTCGAGAACCTGATCTGGTGTTCTAGCGCTGATGTTTGCAAACTATGTCTCAGGTGCTCGTTTTCGGTCTTGGCGTCATGGGCAAGTGTCGCTTTAAATCTAGCCAGATCTTTGGTTAGTAATTGAGAACCGAATGACTTGGCGAGCCAACCCAACAAAAACAGCAGGGCGGCGTTGCCGCCAAAAGCAGCCAGCAGATATTGCCAAAAGTTCATAGTGCTGCTTCCTATTTCGCGTTGGACGTTTTCCCTTAGCAAGAATACGCGCACGGCATGAAAAATTTTTGGGCCGGAAGCATGGCTTGCAACGCGCACGCGTCAAGACCTGGATTTCTCAAAGTGCGACGTGGTTTTATTTTCGGCCAGCGCGTTTCGCTTCGGGTGGTCAGCCTGTTTAAGCCGGGCGGCCATATCTGGCCAGCAGACGCAGGTGCGTAGGCCGATCCATCTGGCCACCCTGGCTTAAACAGACTGGCCACTCTTGAGCTATCTCATTGAATCGACGGGAAAGCCCCCTGGCCACTTTGTTTATGGTCACGGTCGCTTATTTATGCGTGGATTCTGCACGGATCACACACACGCTTGAACCCGGTGACCACTCCGCTTGACCGGTTGGCCAGCAAAAAACCGCTTGTTTTAATGGAGATCGCGCTTCAGCGTTGCCGGACACATGCGGCCAGTCTGTTCAAGTCTGACTGGTCAGGTAATCCGGTTCGGTCTCGATTTTGGACCAACCAAAAAGAAACGCGCCAAAGCGGCGCGTTTCTAGGGCGGTTTCATCATGAGCACCTTAGGGCGGCGTGATCCGTTTCAGCTCGATCACTTGAACTGCTCGATCCAGACGAACGCAAATAAGGTCTGCGGTCGTTGCGTCTTCAAAGTAGGTTTCCCAATCCTGACGATGACTGGGCGAGGCCACCAGCGTGGAACGTTTATTCCGGCTGCGAGCGTCCAAGATCTTCAGCAGGTCGTAACCTTGTTTGGCGGAGATCTTCTGGGCAGCGAAATCATCCAGCACCAAGAGCGGAACTTTGGTCAGCCGCATAATGAATTTCTTCCGCTCCTTGCGCTCGAGTTCGTCCAGGGTGTCCCACAACTCCGCTAGGCGGTGATACTCCACTTGAAACCCTTTCAGGCGCGCTTGCGCTGCCAGCGCACTGGCAACGTAGGTTTTCCCGGTTCCGCCGGGGCCCATCAAAATCAATTGATGCCCGTGGCGCACCCATTCGCACGTGCCCAGCTCCGCAACCATACGAGCATCCAGCCCGCGCGCAGCACTGGCCCGCACGCCTGATAGGCAGATGGACGGAGGCAGGTCGGCTTGATGGAAGAACCGCTTGACCCGACTGCCATCTATCTTCTGGCGTTGAGCGTCAATCATCTCCTGAATGCATTCAATAACCGTCCGGCTCCGGTTGGCTGGTTCCGCCACCCAGTCTTCCAGGCATGCGGCCATGGGGCTCAGTCGCATGGCGCGCAGTTCGCCCAAGAGCGTTTGAAATTCGGTCTTCATGCGGCCTCCCTCGTCCCAGCGGGAGCAGCGTTGCTCCGTTGAACGTAGCGGTTGCGAGGCTGCAGCGATTTCGGCGCCTTGTTGGTCTCTTCGGCGAGCGCCCGCCGCAAAGTGCTCAGCGTGAGAACGTTGAGCGCAATGGCTTCGCCCGCGGCCTTGTTCAGAGCATGCGTGCCATGTTTGTCAGCCAACGCTTTGATCTCATCGCATGCGGCCTTGGCGGTCATGCGGTGTTCCTTTCGCATCTGGGCCCGGACAAATTCGTAAACGTTCTGGCCGGCTTTTCTTGCCCACAAGTGGATCTCCTGGAGACTGTGTTCCAAGAACAAACGGTGGTCTTTGGTGAAGTGCTCGGTGTCCCGCGTTGATAGCCCTCGCTCAGCACTGCGCACATGACTGGCCACCTGTTCGGTATCTTTGAAAATCTCGACGCGATCGCTCAACATTTTCGCCTTGAGCGGTTGGCCGACCAAGGTGTGCGGCACTGAGTAGTAATGCCCGTCCAGCTTGACGTGGTAGTTCGCGGGCACCCGAGCGATGTGGAGCCATTCGGCATACACGTAGGGCTCTGCCGGCAATGGTTGAAGCGTGTGGCGTTCTAGCTTCTCAAAGCGATCGTTGCGAGAAGCGCCGTATTCTTCCATCGTCCGCTCGTTGAGTTCTTCCAGCAACACGGTCATCGCCGCGTTCAACTCTTCGATCGAATGGTGAGTGCCTTCATTGAGCCGCTTGATGATGTTCGTTTGCACGATCCCCACCGAGGTCTCCACGGTCGGTTTATCCCGGGGTGTGCGCACGCGTGCGGGATTTCCAGCCACTCGGCAATGCTTCAGAACTCGGCGAAGCTCGGCTGAAATATGTGATGCTTGCCGGCTTTGATGATGACCGATTTGAGGTTGTCGGACACAAAGTAGAGCGGCACGCCGCCGAAGAACTCCAGCATCTTTTGATGGGCGTGGATCACGTCAGGGACCTTTTGGCTCGGCACGCAATAGGCGAATACTTTGGATGTCGCCGGTGGCGCAGCCACAAAAACCTGGACCGTGACCGGCTTCCCTGTGAATGGGCAAAGGTAGGACGGAAGCGGAATGTTTTTGAAGCCTGCGAAGTCCACATATATCTGGAAGCCGGGATCGTGCTGCAGCTTCATTGGACCGGGCTGCTTGCCGCGATGGTGCCGCAGGCGCGTGTTGAACTGCGACTGGGACAGCGTGTTGAACGGATCCTCACGCCGGTAGTCTCGCCAAATGTCGGACAGCCGGTCACCGTTTTCTTGGCGAGCTTGGACGGCGGCGAAGTCAGGCGCCTTCCGCGTTTTGTTGCCGTTGGGATCACGGTTGAGCCACCTGACAATGTCTAAAGGTTTGAGTGGTTCAAAATCCGACCAGAGTTTTTGAGCGTGATGGGTTCGCTTTCGATAGCGACCGATCGTGGTTTTCGAAAACCCGACGCCCGTGCCAATTTCGCGATCGGATTGATCCGTTTCCAGGATCATTTGGAGGGCGGTTTTGACCTTTTCGCAATAGACTTCTGTGATTAACGTTTGACTGACTTTCATGTTGATAGCTCCTTAGGCCGACGGCGTCCCAAGCCGCTGGCGGTTGTTTTAGGCAAAGGGGAATCGAGACGGCGCCTCGGATCGCGAGGCGTCGACTTGACAGGAAGGAAAGGGGGGCCTAAAAAAGGCGGGCAGTGAGGGACCTACCGCACCGCACTTGAAGGGTCGAGAGTTGCTGCTCTCGGCCCTTCGCATTTTTAGGCCAGGAAAATCTAAGGTGGGGAATGCATCGGCTGGCTCCGTGAATTGGGTCGCCCTGCGGCGCAGGGGATGGAGCTCTTTTAATGGAACTTTCGTTCCTGTCAATCGACGGCCAAGCCAAGGGAGCGGGTGGGTGGCATACGCTGGATTTTTCATGGCGGCTTTGAATGCAGCCAGCGGTTGCGTATATCGCCAGCATTTCAGATCGAGCGTCTGCGCCACCGCATAAAAAAGCCGCCCGAAGGCGGCGAGTAGATGGCGGATAGCGCTTTGTTTTACTGGAAGCCGGGCAAACGGCGCGTGGCCTCGGTGCGCGCGGCATGCGCCAGCGCCGAACTCAGGCCGCCGGCAACCACCGTAGCTTTGCCGTCGTGTTCCAGTTCCAGCACATAGCTTTTCTCTGTCATGCCTAGGGCCATGATCTGGCCTGCGAGCACGTAGTGATTGGCGGAAATGAAAACCTGTCCATTGCGCGCGTTCCGCACTGTCCAGGCATAGACGTTTGCACGGGCCACCACCTTTCCGTTCGGCAATCGCACGCCGCTCGTCGACACGGCGAAGGGTGCGCGCTGAATCTTACGACGCCGATTGATCAGAGCGAGGTGGCTCTTGGCGATCACACAGGTCAGCGCCACAAAGATGACGAGAAAGACCATCGGCACGTTCTGTCCGGTCAGCATGTGAATGATCGAAGCCACAGCAGCGCCCGCCACGCCCCCGAAGATGGCGCCCAAGAGCCACGCTGACAGGGCATAGCCACCGATGCTCACCGGCCGTGCATCAATCACCGTCCACTCGCCGTCTTGGGTGATCGTCAGCGGGGCGTCGTCTTTGGATGGGGGCGCCTTACCGGTGGCGGTGCGGCTGGAAGCCGGCAACGTGTAAAAAGCGATCCCCGAGAAGATGAGCCAAAACAGCAGCCAGTGGTCATAGAGCCCATACGACGAAAACAGATTTTTCGCGAGCACCATCAGGACAAACCAGCTCACGGCTCCCACGCCAGCAGACAAGGCGACGCGCTTAATGGAAAAGGTCATGGGTTGGCTCCGGCGTCGGCATTGCCAGAGGGGTCAAATCGAGCCACCCACAACAGCTTGCCCAGCATGTTGTTGATGCCCTTGCTGGTCGGGTCTTCGTAGCCGCACGCATACATCAGACGCAGCAGAATTTCGTGATACTGCGGCATCAATGCATTGCCCGAGTTGCCCCAGTTGAGGGTGAACAGCATGTGCGGGGGATTGGGCCCGGTGTCGCGCACGGTGGCCGTTTGCACATGAGATATGCCTTCGATGTTCTGGGCCGAATCCATGGTCATCGTGACGCTGGAAGTGCTGTTGGTGGCGCTCAGTTGCTGACTGCCGCCGAGGTCATCGTGGAGGAATAGCGGCGCATTGCAGATTTCAAACTTTTCGTCGTGATGTTGAGTGGCCGATTGCCAAATGGTGGCGCGCGCTGACCAGCAAGGCAGGCGACTGCCGAAATGAGTGAAGGTGATCGCGGCGCGGGGCCAGGTGGCGCCGGAATGCCAGTGGTCAAACAGGCCTTCGAACTGTCCGCCGGTGGCCGGGTCGATGGGGCGGAAGGTGGGGCCTGTCGTGGTGGCACCGCCGGCTGTGTTGGGTTTGCCGAGCACTTGGCCGGCGCCCGTTTTGATGGCGGCCCCTGCGCGTTGAAAGAAGCCGGCCACTCCTGTGTTTTGCGCTTGTGCTGTGGGTAACGCGCACAGCAGAGCCAAAGACGTGATGGCTGCGAGCCACATAGATTTGATCATCGTGATCCCCTGTTTAGCCTGATTGAATAAGCCGGCTGGTCGCCGGGTCCATGGCGTGGACAGGCCAGAGATTATTCCAATTACACATGAAAACATGAAAGGGGGATAACTAGGGGTGCGCAGTAGGTTGAGCGCATGCCCAAGACCACCCCAAAGCCATCCTCCACGCACCGACCGGAAAACGCCGTCTTGGCTTCCCTGCTGCGCGAACTCCGGCTGGCGGCCGGCATGACGCAGGTGCAAGCCGCCGATCATCTCGGGCTCAGCCAAACCAGCATCAGCGATTTCGAAACGAGTGACCGCGGCTTGGAGTTACTGGTGGTGAGGGATTTGGTGCGCGCCTACGGGGGCGACTGGCTCGCATTTATGGTCGAGTTGGAAAAGCGGATCACGGCGGGAACGAAGCCAGCGAGCGCACTACTTCGCAAACGGCTAAGTGCTCAACGTAAATCTACGAAGTAATCTGATGAAACGGCGGCCGATTTTGACCGAATGGAAGCCCACTAAAATCGACGCAGGCCTCATGAGAAGGCACGAGGAAGCGTTGGAGTGGCTCGCTGGACTCACACCGTTTCAACGTCGTTGTTACCTGCATGACTGTGGACAACCCGTCCGGCTTTATAAGTATCGGACCATTCCACAACATAAGAACGATCGCACGCGACGCAGGCTTAGGCATCCGCTGGTGCAGCTTTTATTGAACAACGAACTGTGGATGGCGCCAACAATATCGTTCAACGATCCTTTTGACGGGCGAGCAGCCTACGATATCTTGGAACGTGGCGAAGAGCTCAGGCAGTTAGCCATCGAGTTTTTAAAGCGTCGGACAAATGGGAGTGGCTTGCCCAAGGATGCACAGCCGGATGAGGAGGTCGTCCAACATCCTGAGCGTTTGGTGCGGATATTAGAAGCGCACCATGAGCACATGCGGAACAAACTTGGGATCTGTGCGCTGACGACGGACGCGCACAATCCTTTAATGTGGTCTCATTATGCTGATGAACACCGCGGCATCTGTGTCCAATTGGATGCTTCCGCAGATCTGCGAAATTTATTCGCCGAGCCGGTGGAATATTCGAATACTTACCCCGTAATGGCGAGCCTTTTCCGACCAAGAGAGGAAAGAAAGGATGTCTTGCCGTTTCTGCGTAAATCAGAGCACTGGGCATACGAAAAAGAGTGGAGGCTGATGGATGTTCATCACGTTAATGAGCCACGGCAGTTTTCTCCTCAGGCTTTGACCGCTGTGATCTTCGGATTGCGAACACCTCAACAGGACAAGGACTATGTGCTCCGGCTTCTGGATGAGCGCGCGAAGAAATACAAAGTCAGGCCCAAGGTCTACGACGCAATTGAGGCTAGGCGGCGCTATCGGGTGCGCTTTCGCCGGTTGAGCTGATGCTCAGTCAGACTCTCCGCCGGTCAATTGGAATGATTTTTGATGCGGGATAGCCGTTTGCTGAGAGGTGCTCAGCGACTAAGAGCCAGCTTTTTTCGGAATCACTGGGGAAAAGATGCACGAGGCAGTTGAGCAAATTTTTGCCAAGCTCCGCACCATTGAAAGGGGATTTAACCCCCGCCCGTGAGGAAAAGCGGCCACGCATCAATGGCGCCTCTTGCGCGAAGTGACCTAACATTCAGAAACCGAAACGGGGAAGGCACATGACGCAGGAACGGGCCAAGGAGGAACTGACGCGATACCTGCGCAATCCGCCGCCGAATTACGCTTTTCTCCTGGAAGGTAGCTGGGGAGTGGGCAAATCTCATCTCTGGCGGCTGTTCAAGGGCAAGCCTCTGACGGATCTGAAACGCAACGACATCACGATCTCGGTGGCCGGCCTTTCGACGCTTAACGACCTGGAGGACGCCTTGTTCCTGGCATCCGTCCAGGATCTGGCGCCCGATTTCGTGAAAGAGACCTGCGCGGTGCTGTGGAAGACTGCCTTGCGCGTGGTGAAAGTCGATCCCAAGGACATCAAGCTCAAAGCCGACGTGAAGGCGGGAACCACGGTGGTCTGCATCGACGACGTGGAGCGTTTCGCTGGTGACTTCAAAGTGCTGTTCGGGTTCATCAAAGCACTCTTGGATGATGCGGAACTCCACGTGGTGCTGATCGGCGACGAGAAGCGTGCGATCGCAGATTTGCCTGGTTACAAGGACTACCGGGAACGCATCATCAACCGCTCTATCTCCCTGCCACCTGACACTGGTTCCCTCTATGAGTCCGTGGTGAAGGGTTATACGGAGGAAAATATCCGGGATGTTTTGTTGAGCAACAAGGACGCGGCGATTGCACTGTTCGCGGAGAAAGGGCTACGCAATCTTCGAACAGTTCGCGCCGTGCTGGATGAAGTTCATGCCTTGCTGCAAGACGTAAACTGGCCCCAGGGCAAAGTACCAAAGATCGAAACCCTGTTGTCCGCTGTGACGTTCCACGCCAAGGCAATGGCGGAGGATGCTTCGAACGCCGAACAAGTGGCCACCGTCTTCCTGCAGCACGATCTCAGCAAGGGGATCGCCCTGTGGAACAACAAGAAGAAGAACGGTGAAAGCGATGAAGAACACCCATTACAGAACTGGCGCACGTTGGTCCAGAAATTGGGCTTTGAAAGCGATGTCTACGAATGGCCCAGCTCGCCCGCGTTTGCCACCTATGTGACGGGTGGCCCCCTCGATGCCCAAGGGATTGCTGGCGATTTCTTGATCTTCGGCGATGACCCGCAAGAGGAGTCCTTGCTGAAACGCCTAGACTCCTATCGAGAGATGGACGATGCCACTTTCGATGCTTGCGTTGCAGCGTTGCGGCAACAGGTCGAAAACCACGAACTGCTGTCCCTTCATCTGGTGTGGATGGCTTACCGGCACCTCAGCTATTTCAGCAGGAAGAAGCTGACAGGATATTCAGTGGACGCTTGCATGCAGATGTTTATAACGGCCATCGAGACCTGCGATCCGACGGGACCTGTGAGCCCGGGCATGGAGAGTTTCGGAGAACAGATGGATGACAACGATAATAAGGTCTGGGCCGCCTTGGGGGCGTTGCAGAAAAAAATTGAAGCCGTCGAGCAGGCCAAGGCCGACGAGCGAGAGCAACGCGCCATTGTCGAAGGGGAAGGGGAGATGTCGCGCATCTTTGGCATCGCACCGTTCGCCAAAGCCGATGCCCAGGACATCTACGACCGGTTGAACCAAGCGGGTCAGGCTGCGCTGGTTCGAATGGCAAAGTTCTATGCGCGCCGACGCTCCGTGGTGAACATCCAGGAGACCGTTGTGGCCGAAGCACCGTTCGCGTCGGTCTTGGCGGATCTGATCGACCAGAACCAGCCGCAAGCGGAGAAAGTGACGCTGGCCAATGCGGCGTGGATGGATGTGCGCGATCAGCTCCGTGATTTCGTCAAAAGAATGGGCTGGACACCGGGGAAGTGTGCAAACTCAGAAGGCATTGAGCAGACATCACAATGAGAGACATGTGATGTGTTGCCCTCATTGACCTTGATCACTCGGCCGGAGCAGCAATTCGCCTAAGTCACCGGCCAGCAGGTGGCCTAGGTTGAGAGCGTGATAGCCTTCCAGGACTTTGGTCAACTCACGGGGTCAACACCACCCGGTTTGATGGAGCGTCGCAGGGCTTGGTGGGGCTGAGAGAGAATCGTCAACCACTCTCTCCGCCAAGTATGCATTTAAACCCCTGAATATAGGGGCTTTTTTGTACCTGTAGACTGATGTACCTAGCTTTGTTCCCTACTTGGCAGCTGGGTCGCTGGCATCGACTGCCGCAGGTTACGAAAAATTGAGCTATCCCCCTACAGAGTCGCAACGGAAGCAGGTTTACCTTGAAATTGCGCCGCGAGTTGGCCCGATCCGACAGGTGTCCGGCAGTAGCCGACGCTGCAACGTCAGGTGGCACCGACGAGCGGGGCACTTCTCTCCGATGCGGTGCGCCCCATTCTTGAAATCAGACCGTCACGCGAAGGCTTCATCGTGTTCGACAAGGTCAAGGATCGTTGGCGCACGCGGCGTGTAGCGCGCGCTAAGATCGTGCCAGGGGCCACAACCTGCAAGCGGTGCGGCGGTGGAGATTTCGTTGAAAGTGCTCTTTATCGACCGTGATCCAAGCGTCGCGGCGACTGTTGCTGTCGCGATGAAGCAACAGGGCAGCATTGATTTGAATGTCGCCGGCAGCTACGACCTCGCCGAGTGCCATCTGCACTCCGGCAGCTTTGATGTGCTGGTCGTGGACATTAGGACTCCCAGAAGCGGAATTGGCTCTGAGTTCATCGCTCGCTTTGCCGAACGTTACGCATGCGCCGGAATTGTCCTTGTCTCCGCCGACCCGGATTACTACAGGCATTTTTATCCCGCTTATTCTGTTTGCCTGCAAAAGCCATATGACCTTGTGCAACTTATGGGAACCATCCAATTAGCATGGGTCAAGGCACCGCGCGAATAAGGGGAAACCCAGTCTTCAGGTGAAATGCTGATGCGCACCATGCTTGAGATCAGAGCAGCACCCAAAGGCTTCGTC
>Ga0302313_10000855_pt1 | contig 24522 bp, 19 predicted proteins | sample III_Palsa_N2_2_FD_200454 | JGI IMG/M metagenome (GOLD analysis project Ga0302313, IMG submission 200454) | Peat permafrost microbial communities from Stordalen Mire near Abisko, Sweden - III_Palsa_N2_2 | ecosystem: Environmental > Terrestrial > Soil > Palsa > Peat permafrost | place: Sweden...
CCAATGAGCGATGCCGAAGAACTTGCTGTTAGCTTCGACCGAGGACGCTACGAAGGTGACAGGAATGGCGGGGTCGTTCATCGACTGGAGAGCTTTATCGCCCCACGTGTGGTCTTCATGTTCGTGGGTGTGCGTCACGATGAGCGGGATGCTGGTGCGGCCATTACGCTTGAGCCAGTTCTTGATGGTGAGCTGCAGCGTCGGGACCAGTTTGCCGTTGCGCGAGCCGGTGTCAATGAGCATGGCCTTGTCTTTGCCGAAGAGGAGAAAGACGAAGGGCTTTTCGTAATCGGTGCAGGGTGATTGGCGGAGGATGAAGAAGTTCGGGTTGTATTCATGCACCTGCCACTCGGGGATCTCCATGCATTTGGGCTGCTGAGAGAGCCAATGGGCAGGAAGTGTGCCGCGCTCCAGGAGGCCGCCGTCGGGTTCGGGAAACTGCGCGAACGCCGGCGCGATGGAAAGGCAGAGAGCCGCCGCGAGTGCATTCGCGACCAAAAGCTTGTGGAACATGCTGACCTCGGTTCTGCTAAGAAAGAGTACGGTGGCGCTCACCCTGATGGGCATGAGCGCCAGTCTTCTTCTACCCGAAGGTTAGAAGATGTACTTGCCGGAGAACTGCATCTGGCGGGGCTGAACTAGTAGCGAAGCAGGGCCATTGAATCCGGCGGCCTGGTTTTGATAGACGCCGAAGTTAGGGCTGTCTCCTGCGTTCTGTGGGATACCGAAGCGATTGGTGTTGATTACGTTGAAGACCTCAACCGTGATCTTGAACTGTTGTTCGCGCCAGGTGCGGAACGACTTGGAAAGACCATCGTCGATGGACAAGTAGCCGTCTGAACGGAAGTTGTTGCGCTGTCCGGATTCGCCGGGATAGGCGAAGCGCAGGTTAGCGGCAGCCTGAGCGGACGTGATGCCGTTGAGTGCAGTCTCTTCGAGATTGACAGCGTCGTAGTGATGTCCGCCGGTTGGAATCGGACCCGTTTGCACCATGTTGCTGTTGAAGGCGAAGTTCGTGCCCCAGTTGTTTGCAGCCACGGCGCTGAAGGGGAAGCCTGTGCTGTAATGCACGACGCCATTCAACTCCCAACCGCCGACCAAACGATCCGTCCAGCCACCGCCGTTAAGATATTTTTGACCTTTGCCAAAGGGAAAGGGAATCGAATAATTGGCGGTGATGTTGTGGCGCACGTCGAAGTCAGAGTCTGCGTACCACTGGTGCGGAGAGAAGGAGTTGATGATGGGGCTGCCGTTCGTGTTGCGCTCCGGATCGGAACCCTCGTCGAGTGAGTGCGACAGCGTGTAGTTCACGTCGTACTCGAGTCCGGAGTGAAGTTGCTGCCGGACTGAGAGCTGAAATGCGCTGTAGTTGCTGACGCCCGTGGTGGACTGCACGTAGACCGAAGATGTCTGCGGAAAGAAGAAGCGGAAGCTCTGTCCACTTGGCGATGCGGTAGGGTCTGTATCGGCCTGGAAGAGCGTGTTGGTCTCATTGCCGCTGTTGGCCATGAGCGAAGCGTAATAGCCCTGGGCGCCGGTATAGGTCATGCCTGTTACGCCATCTGTCGCGGTGAAATTGGGAAAAAGATTCTGGAAGTAACCGTTGTTTTGGATCACAGCGGCATCAACGCCTTCGTCAATCAGCTTGCGATAGATTGTAGCGGCCTGGAAGTAGGTCATCCCGCTGCCGCCATCGTAGACGTTAGTCGGCATGGCGACGTCGAGGTTTTGCAGAAGATGGCGTCCGAGGCGGCCCACATAGGAGGCGGTCATCGTGAGGCTCTTTGCGAATTCATGCTGGACGGTCAGGTTGAATGTCTCGGCATAAGGCGTCTTTTGATGGTCGTTGATGCTGTAGTCGAAGGTGAAGGGGCTCTCCGCGGGCGTGTAGGGAAGCGGAAGCGGCGTCGTGGCACCCGGTACGTCCGGGACGTCGTGGTATCCGGTGAAGCGTGGATTGGAGTCGATGTTCGTGTATGTTGCAAGATTGGTCTGCGAGAGCGAGAGCAGTGACTGCGGATTGGACTGGTAAGAGTCGATTACGCCGGCGCCAAAGTGATCGTAGGCGATAGCGAATCCGCCTCGAACCGAGGTCGTATTGTCCTTAGTGGCCCAGGCGAATGAAATGCGCGGAGCGAAGTTCCCCTTCTGGGCGGTCCAGAAGTTGGGCTGTCCGTTATGAGAGCCCGCCGCACGGAACGAGATGTCCGTGTCGTACCCAGTTCCGTTCGCCGCGGCGTTCACCCTGTCAGCGAAAAAGGTGTTGAGCGAAATCGTAGGGGCAATTTCCTGACCGTTTTTCTCATCAGGAACACCGAGATAGACGTACCGGACGCCCGCAGTGATCGTCAACTGGCTCGTTGCCTTCCATTGATCCTGGAAGTAATACTCCTGCTCGAGATTTCTGAAGGTGTGGGTCGGTATAACACCTGCGCCCTGGGGCACGAGCATGTTGTTTTGGACCAGAAACTCCGTGCCGGAGGTAGCTGCTTCGATGACGCCTGCGTTCGCGATAATTGCGTTGTTGTAGTTGGACTCGAATGCCGATGCCACAGGCGCGCAGTCAGCACCGCATTGACCGGTACTGGGGTCGAAACTTCCCCCCTGGTTCGCAATCGCGGCGGTGGCCAGCAAGTTCGGCGTCACCGAAGCTTGTCGAAGGAGTGGAGCGTCGAAGTACTGAGAGTTGGACAGGTAGATGAAATCCGCGCCGGCCTGGAAAACGTGGCGCCCCTTTACGTACGTGAAGTCGTCGTCGAAGTCGTTCGTGGTTACGGTGTAGACGGTAGAGGTCGTGGCGGCGGTCAACGTGTTGAACGCACCAAAGCTGACGAAGGGTTCGCTACCCGTTCCGCGCGAGGCGTTCCCAAGCCGAGTAAGGCCGTAGCGGAAGTTGTTCGTCATGCGGTCGTTGATCGACCAGGTATGTCCGGCAGCAATCCCCTTGTTGTTGCCGAAGATGTTTGAGGCTGCCGGCAGGCCAGGAAACTGGAGAGAGGTAGCCTGGTTGTCCGACTGAAGATTCCCACGCACAAACACCGTCTGGCGCGTGGTCGGGTTCCAGTCGATGCGAGCGATGTTCGTAATTTGATGGATCGGCGCGGGAGATGTGAAGGTATATCCCCCTGTGTTCAGCAGATCGCCGGCTCCGTTTGAATTCGAGACCGGAAATTGATTGAAGTAGGCCACGGCCGCTGTGTTTGTAGCGGGGGCGTAACAGGTCGTCGTCGCGCAGTCTGGATCTGAGGAACGCTCATCGAGCGTAGCGATGTCCTCCGGTGTCAAGGTCAATGTCGTGGGGGCAGTACAGTTGATCGAATTGCCGACTCCGCAGGTTTGATAGCTAACGTCCCCGGTGATGAGTCCGCCACCGCCAAGGATCGAGGGCACGGTCTGGCCTACCACGATATTGCTGGCCTGCTTGAAGCCTTCATACGCTCCGAAGAAAAACAACTTGTTTTTGATGATCGGCAGGCCGAGCGAAGCTCCGTAAGTATTCTGAAGCACCTTCGCTTGAATGTTGGGCTCGCCCGATTGCAGTTGGGACTGCTTGTTGAACCATTGGTTTGAAGCGGTAGCAGATCCGCGATAGAACTCGTAGGCGCTGCCGTGGATTCCATTCGTTCCGCTCTTGGTGACCAGTGAAACCTGTCCGCCCGAAGACCGGCCCGCGTCGGCGTTGGCGTTGGTCGTGGTTACGCGGAACTCTTCGACTGAGTCGCGCGTCGACCGCAGCGCGCCATTGAAGGCGTAGCCGAAGATTTGGTCATTGTTATCGACACCGTCCAGCGTGATGTTGGTTTGATCCTGGCGTGCGCCGTTGACAATTCCGGTGCGGGAGTCGACGTTGAGACCGCCGGTTTGCGCACCGCTATCGAGTCCCAGAACGCCCGGTTGCAGCGAAAGCAGGTAGGTTACGTTGTTCGCGAGGTACGGCAGGTTTGCCACCTGGGCACTGTCGAAGGCCTTGCCAAGAGTGGCGTCCGTGCTGTTGATTGTGGCAATGCTGCTCTCCACATTGACGACCTCGCTGGAGCCGGCAGTCAACTTGAACGTCAGGTTGACGGGCGTAGAAACCAACAGTTCCACCTTTTCATCCAGTTCGGAGAAGCCGGGGGTGCTGACCTTCACCTCATAGGTGCCGGGAGTGAGCTGCTCAAAGGAGAACTCTCCTCTGGACTTGGCCTTCGTCGTCTGCGTCGTTCCTGAAGCTGCGTTGGTAATCGTGATGGTTGCGCCGGGGATCATGGCCCCACTGGTATCGACGACTGTCCCCGACAGCGCGGTCGTATTTGTCTGCGCCGACAGCCACGGCGTGGCCAGCAGAAAAAGGAACATACAAGTCGTGCAATACCTGATGATGCGGTTCTTCATGAACATCCTCCTGGGCAGGAAAAGAGGTGGCAGTTGGTGAGGCAAACGATCGCGGCGGAACGGGTGTCCGACGAGACCCCGGATGGTTGGGGCACTTCAGTGGCTGAGTGATCAGGTCATTCAGCGCCTTGAGGCCGTCTGATTCTTGAATCGGTGTGGGCTGATTATGCGGATACCCACCCGAGAAAGCAATCAAGTCTGGACTAGCTCGATAGGCTGAATAGAATTTTTCTATACCTGTTGCAGAATAGAAATCTTCTATTTGGGCTAATATGATCGAAATGACCTTTCCCGAAGCAGGGAATGGCCTGCTCGTTTCAAAATGCACTATTCGTTCGTCGCGCGGGTAGCTGAGCACGCCATTATCTTGTAAACAAAACCACTTGTGGAGAGAACAACTTGGACTTCGATTGGCTGGCCACATTCCTTGAAGTCGCGCGGCAGAAGAGCTTTTCGCGCGCTGGAGAAAAGCTGCATCTGACCCAGCCGTCGATCTCGGCGCAGATCCGGGCGTTAGAATCGCACCTGGGACATCGCCTGCTGAACCGCGGCGGTGGCAAAGTGACCCTGACCGCTGCAGGACGCGTCTTCCAGCCGTTTGCCGAGCAGTCGCTGTCCCAGTTGCGGCACATACACCTCACGTTGGCGGACATGGAGCGGATGCCGCGCGGCACGCTCACCGTGAGCGCCAACGATTCGACGGCGCTCTATGTCCTGCCACTGCTCATCAGCAAGTTCAAGAAGCAGTATCCCCGGGTGGCGCTGAACATTGTGCGAGCGGAGCGCACGAAGACCCTCGAACTAGTGCTGGAACGTGAGGTCGAGTTTGGCATCGTCTCCCTTCCGGTCAAGGATGCAAGGCTCCATGTGGATACCATTCACAAGGACAACCTTGTGCTGGTGGTCCCGGCGGGCCATCCGCTGACTGAGCTTGAAACCGTGACGTTGCCGCAGGTTGCAAAGTATGGCTTCCTTCTGCCCAATCGTGGCAGACGCAGGGAATTACTGGACTACATGTTCGAGCAGCACAAACTCACGCAGCGTATCACCATGGAACTCGATTCGAGCGAGTTACTGAAGCGGCTTATCCTTTCGGGTCTGGGTGTGGGCTTCTTACCGCGGATCAACGTCGTCAACGAGGTGAGGCAAGGGGTCTTGCAGACAGTTGATATCGAGGGGGTCGATCTCCCCAGGCATCTCGCGCTGATCAATCGTCAGGATGCCACGCTCACACGCGCCGGCAACGCGTTCTTCACCTTTGCGACGGGCCGGGCCCGCGGGGCACTGATGAAAGAGACAGTCGCGCTGAGTTCCGCGGCGGAGCTTGAAGAGTTCTAGGGAAACTCGTCAGCTTTCCTCCATCCGTGCTTTTTTCACACTGATAACGAGGGCCGGTCCCCCTGTCATAAGTGACAGTTGGCACTCATCCGATCCCGGTGATGTACTATCCGCGTGCGCTGAAACGCAAGAGGTATTCAGGCATGACCGGCAGGGCCACGCGCGCCTAAGAATACACCTGGTCGTGCCGTTACCTACTCACGAGGAAATTCAAAATGGTCTTGCCGAGCTTTCCCAATGTCGACTTGTTTTCCGCGGGTGTCAACGCCCTGAACGGCGCGGTCGTCGCCCAGAATCGATCACACAATCGCGGTTATACAGCCGCCGGCATTGTCATCATGGGCTTCTTCGGCGGCATCGGCGGAGGCGTGTCCCGCGACATACTGCTCAATCAAATTCCGTCGCCACTCAAAGATTGGAGATATTTCTTCGTGTGCGCCTTGATGGGGTTGCTCGGGATGGCGATTTATCACTTCATCCCCGCGACCGAGGAGACGTTCCACGCCAGGCTGCGGCAATACCTCAAGTCTTTCTCTCTACCGTGGTTCGCGATCCTGGGCGCCCATAAGGCGATCGACCAGGGGCTTGGATTGTGGGGCGCGATCCTTGTCGGTCTGATTGCGACCACCGCGGGTGGGGTGCTGATCGATCTCTTTTCCAGACTCACCCCCGTCATCGTGAGGGCCGACAACCAGCACGCCACGACGGCGGTGCTGGCGAGTACGGTGTACGTTTTACTCGCGCAGCATTTCAAGGACTCCAACGACTTTTTCCCGATCACCCTGGTTTCCGTAGCGGTTGCATTCACCTTCCGCGTCGTCGCTGTCCGAGAGCACTGGGGGTCGATCATGCCGTATTGTCCCCCCGGCCCTGAAGACACAGGGGTCGTGCCACCCGTAGCGCCACCTCCAACTGCGTGACTGAACGAGCGTGCCGCCAAAGAGAACGCTCCCTCTGGGGAGCGTTCTTAGTTAACCGTTGCGCGTTAGCTCCGAGGAACCAATGCTTTACCATCGGGTGGCGGGGGCGAAGGAGCTTTGCGATGGGATTGAGAACCGGTAAGGGCCCGTGGAGAACGCAGCCGCGAAAGCTGGCTGCAATGCTGCTCTTCTTCCTATGCGCACATGTGTTTGCTCAGCTATCTAGCCCAGCGACACCGGCGATAACAAGCACGCACTCCGAGACACAAGTCGATCCGTTTGGCCGCACAACCCCCCGAGGCACCGTCGCTGCGTTCATTCGAGCAAGCCAGCGCGGAGATTTTGCCGGCGCCACGCGGTTCCTCCAGCTGCCGCCCTCGCAATCAGCTCATGCAGAACTAGTGGCTCGCGAGCTCAAAGAGCTGATGGACCGTTACTACGATCATTCGATCGAAAGCATCAGTGATAAGCCCACAGGGGACGTGAATGATGGGCTCCCTTTGGATCGCGAAAACGTGGGGACGCTGAAGATCGCGTCGCAGAAGCTGGACCTCCTTCTCATCCACGTCAACAATCCGGAGGACGGCCAGATCTGGCTGATTTCGTCAGATACCCTTGCCCAGGTCCCAGAGATGTACGACCTGATGGAAGAGACGTGGGTCAACCGGCTGATGCCGCCAGTTCTGGTCGAGCACGCGTTTCTGGGGTATTCCGCGGCGCAATGGATCGTCTGGGCGGCATCGATCCTTTTTCCCCTTCTGCTGATGTGGTTAATTTGGCGACTCTGTCTCGCCGCGATTGAGCGAACAGCCATCAATGCCGTCGTCAAAGTACGCCTGCAACGATGGATCAGCGAAATTCGGCGGCCTGCAACCTTTCTCGTATTGCTCATCGTTCATTTGCTCACGGTGCGCACGCTCGGCTTCTCGCTTAGCTTCAGGTTGGCATACACGCAAGCGGGAAACGTTCTCGTCCTCGTCGCGCTGACATGGCTCATCCGTCGCGTATTGAAGCTGCTCTTTGAGCGGGCGGGGACGGTTGCGTGGATTCAGGGGGAGACAAACAGAAAATCGCTGATCCTGCTGGGCGAGCGGTTGATGAACGTCTTCATCGTTGTGCTGGCGATCTTCGCGATCCTAACGGTACTGGGTGTTGACACAAAGACCGCGCTGGCCGGTGTCGGGATTGGCGGCGTCGCGGTCGCTCTCGGCGCGCAAAAGTCGATCGAGAATATACTCGGCGGGATTTTCCTGCTCATGGACAACGCCCTGGCCGTCGGCGACCGGTGTTCCATTTCCAACCGGCTTGGGTACATTGAGGACATCACCCTGCGCTCGGTGAAGCTGCGTACGGACGATCAGAGCCTGCTGTCGGTTCCAGCTGGAGCGCTTGCGCAGTCGAACATCGAGAACTTCGCGACGCGCAAGAAAACATTGATGGAGACGAAGGTGCGGCTTCGTTATGGAGCAACTGCGCAACTCCGCGACGTGCTTTCTAAAATCCAGGACCTCGCGGCCCATCATCGGCGAGTGGAGCAAGACACCAAACGTATTCGTCTGATTGATTTTGCGGAACGAGGCATGGAGATCGAGATTCATCTCTACGTCTTGACCGCAGACACGTTAACCTTCTACGAGATCCGCGAAAAGCTGCTGCTGCAAGTTGCGGAGATCGTCGAGACTTCGGGCAGCGGCTTCGCAGGGCCAACAGAGTTCGTCTACCTCGACGGACATGCAAGCGACGGAGTGAAAGACGGCGTTGCCGGTGGTGGCGATACCCGGCAACGCAATCCAGCCGAAGGATGACGTCCACGCGCGCTTTACAGCGTCAGGGATGAGCTCAAACTGAAGTGGACGATTGTCTCGGACGGCAGCGTGATGTCGCGGTTGGTGGTAGCTGCGCCGACCGTTCCCGCGCCCGCACCGATGAGGCCGCCGATGAGCGCGCCTTTGCCGCCACCTGCAATCCCGCCGATCAACGCTCCTCCGCCCGTTCCTCCGCCAACCATGGCAGCCGTTCGCTTTCCTTTACCCGTCGAGGTCTGAGCGTAGGTTGCGGTGCGAATGGAGTAAGTCTGACCGTTGAGCCGAATGGTGTTCAACCGCAGACTGAGCGTTGCTCCGCCCTTGAAACGTCCCGAGGCGTGGGCCTCGGTCACGGTACCGCCAGCCCGCGTGCCGGCGGGGATCGCCGTCACACCCTTAACCACCACGGGGGATGAGAATGTGGCCTCGAAACTCTGGCCGTCCATGCTGATCTTCGATCCCACCGCCTGCACTAGTCTGACCCGAAGAGTCGTGCCAGCTGGAACAACGACAGGGGCGGGAGGTGGCGGCGGCTCGGCAGCGACTGGCTCTGCCGGAGCGGCGGCTTCAGTCGACGGAGCCTCGGGGGAACCGGGCGACGGCTGGGTATTGGGCGCGGAGCCTGAGGGCGAGGCTGGAGACGGAGAGCCGGGGGCTGGTGCGGGTGCATTCGGGGAGGTCTGCGAGGTGCTCGTGTCAGTCGAAGCTGGCCCCGACGATGTGCTTTTGCACCCCGTGCACCAAACCACAAAACTCAGCAGCAATGTTGACGTAAGTACGATCCTGGTTCGCATCGAAACCTCTTTTCGGTTGAGTGTATGAGGCCTGACAGTATGGAATACCGTCAGGTTTGACTGCTTGGATGAGACTCTGCCTTCCCGCGATACATAATACTCCCGGCTATCTCGAAGCATGGTTGCTACGTGCAGCCCGTGAGCATGCCGCGCCAAAGAGCGGACAACTTTACTATCGACCCAGGGACTCAGAGAGGATGATGAGATTTCGCGGCTCGACGCGAATGAGTCCGGCTCGCGGGGATTCAATGTCCGCGATCAACAGGAAAGATATGGAAACGAACAGCGGAAGAATCAACGAGAGCAGCTTTTCTTGTGCTGGCCGACGCGCGGTATAACCGACCATCAGGTTGCAGCCGATGCCGATCGCTAGCAAGAGCATCCAGGCGGGCACGGGAATGTGGTCATCCCAGGCAAATTGCGTATAGCCCTGCGTGTTGATAACGTCATTCATGCCAGACGCGGCGAGGGCAACCACCGGCGTGGGTGTCAAGCTGGCCGGCTTTCGGACCGCGGACCACAGAGCCGTCTGAGTCTGCCCCGTTTCCGCAATATTTTGCTCAAGCTTGGGCCCATCAGCGGCTTCGTAAAACGCAATCCGTTGATCGAGATAGGTGCGCAATAGTTGATGCACCTGGTCAGCGTCCACAGCAGGCAGCAGGTCCGCTCTCAGATATTCCGTGCCGATTGCGTTGGCCTCCTCCTCTTCAAAGTTCTTGCGCTGGTCGAAGCGAGTTACAGCCATGGAGAAGGTGAACCCGATGATGAGCCCGAGCAACGTAAGCGCTGCCGTGAGGACTACATCAAAATCCGTACGGGCTTCGTCGCGCAAGGGACGCCGCTTGCGAATGGCCGCGCCTAACCTCTCGGCGAGCCAGAGCAGGATAAGCGATAAGAAGAAGAGGAAAATCGGAGAAGTCATTTCTCAGGATGTCCTTTAGGGCGCGATGGCGCTTAGTCTGGGTTGCAATCGCCCGGTACGGGGAGCTTCGAGAGTGCAATGCCGTGCTGCATGACGGATGAAGAAGAAAGCATAGCAGGTCAAGCGCTCCGAGAGCCTTCGGCGGAACTTGGCCGAAACCATGGCCGATCGACTGACAGCCTACAGACTGCGGAGGATTTCTTCCTTGGTCAAGGGCGGCCCGAGGAAGGTCATGCCGTACTTCTCAAAGCTCGCCTTGATCTGTTCAGGCGTAGCAGGCTCGTGGTCGTCGGGCTGCGGGTCCCACGAGAGGTCCATGGTGCCCGCCGGTGTGTAGAGGTGGATGGCACCGCAGGAAGGCAAGTCGGTGAGGCTCCAGCGATGCGGAACTTTTATGGGCAGGAGCAGAGAGTCGCCAGGTTTTAGCCGCATGCGCATTGGTGCGGTTCGAGGAGGACTATTGAAGCTGGGCCGTGCGAAGAAAATCGAAGCTTCCACCTGGATCGAGCGTCACGTTCGTCAGTCGCACGGAATGGATCACGATGTTGTCTGGATACCAGAGTGGGATCGTAGGAAGATCGGCGGCCAGGATCTGCTGAATCTGTAAGTAATCCCGTAGTCGAGTGGCGTCATCGGTGCTGGAGGTCGCACCTTGCAGCAGTAGATCGACGCGCGAGTTCGCGTAATGGCCGCGGTTTGCGCCCTTGGGCGGAAACGACTCCGAGGCATAGCAATAGTGGAAGATGTCGGGGTCTTCGTTGGAACCGATCCAGCGCAGCAGGTACATCTGAAACGCCCCCTTGGTGATGTCCGAGTAGAACGTACCAAATTCGGTCGAGCGTAACGAAAGCGCAATGCCGACATCGCGCAACTCGGCCTGCATGGCCTGGGCTTCCAGTCGCGTCGTCTCGTCTGTCGACGTTTTCATGGTGAGGTGAAGACGTACGCCGTGCCTGTCGCGCTTGAGACCTGCGGCATCGAGTAACTGGATCGCGCGCGCCGCGTCGTGCGGATATTGCGCGAGGTCGGCGTCGGTCGCGGCCGCCCAGTGGCCGCGCGGAAGCAGCGTGTCCGCGAGCTGCGCATGGCCACGCCAGAGTGCGGCGACCAGCGAAGGACGGTCAATCGCCAAAGCAATCGCCTGGCGCACGCGCGGATCGCGAAGCGCGGGATCCTGCACGTTGAAGTTGAGGTAGTCGACGCGCGCGCCGGGGCCTGTGGACACGCGAAGATTTCGCTCGCCGGCTAAAGCATGGACCATGTCCATCGTGAGAACGTTGCTCTCGACGTCGGCGGATCCCTTCTTCATCTCAAGCGCGGCGGTAATGGTGTCGGGCACAACCTGGAAGCGCACATGCTCAATGGTTGCGCTCGGACCTCCCGCCCAGTAGGTGGGGTTGCGGTCGAGAAGCACCTCCTTGTCCTGCACCTGCGAGACGAATCGGAAGGGCCCCGAGCCCATAGGGTGCAGCCCTTCGTCGCGCGCCGCGCCAGCCTCGGCCACACCAAAGAGGCCGTCACTCAAGTTGAACAGCAAGCTGGGCTGCGGCGTGTTGGTGTGCACGATGACCGTGAGCGGGTCAGGTGTGTCGACCGCGGTGATGGCTTTGAACGCACCGTCCTTCGCCGTGATGATGGCTCCGTTGGTCATGCTGCGGATCGACCACGCAACATCCGCGGCGGTCAGCGGATGGCCATCGTGAAATCGCACCCCCGCGCGCAGATGGAAGACCCAGGTCAGCGGGTCGGGACGATCCCAGGAACTGGCCAGCCACGGCTGTAGATTGAAGTGCGCATCCTTGCGTACCAGCGGATCGTAGATCAGCGCGCCGATTCGCTCGGATTGCGAGTCCGTCCCTTGACGCACGTCAAGGTTATTGGGCGAGGACTCGATGAGGAACGTGAGGGTATGCGGGTCTTTCGCCGACGGCGAGCATGCAACGAGTGACAGCAGCGCACTGAGCAAGAGCATGCTGCCGAGCCGACGTCTCACGCGTACGTCACCTTGCCGAGGATGACGGAGCGGCTCGCTCCCGTAGCGCTAGGGATGTTGCCGGGAAGCCCATGCCAGGTGAGCCATCCCATCAGCGCGAACGCCGCAGCCTCCTTGGCCTCTACGGGCAGCCCCGCGCTCGCGGTTGTCGATACCTTAACGCCGAGTTGCGCAAAGCCTTCTGCCAGCATGCGCATGAGGGTGAGGTTTTTGGTCCCGCCGCCGGCCGCAATAAGCTCAGTAGCGCGCGCGAGCGGCGCATACTGCCCCAGGTGCGGCCAGCAAAAACACCGGTATGCGTCGAGGACGGTCGCGGCTGTAAGCGCCGTAGCCGTGGCGATCACGTCCTGCTTCGGAGCTTGCTTGCACAGCGCGAGCAGTTGGTGCGCAAAGGCCGGGCCGAACTCTTCGCGGCCGCAGGATTTCGGTACCGGTGTAGAGAAATACGGTGTGGTCAGCAGTCGATCGAGGACAGGCTGGATGATCTGCCCGCTGGCGGCGACGACCCCATTCTTGTCGAAGCGACGGTTGTAAAGCTGCTGCATGAGCAGGTCGATGAGGATGCTCGCCGGCCCCGTGTCGAACGCGAGAACGTCGGAGGAGGCGCAGCCCGCGGGAAGCGCGGTGACGTTGGCGATCCCGCCGAGGTTGAGCAGCACGCGACTCTTCGTTGCATGCCGAAAGAGGCAGAAGTCGAGCATCGAGACGAGCGGCGCGCCTTGGCCGCCGGCAGCGAGATCCGCAGGGCGAAAGTCGCTGATTACGGGAATGCGCAGGCGCTCAGCAAGCACCGCGGGTTCGCCGATCTGCGAAGTGCAGCGAATCGGCACGCCGAGAAATTTCGCCGCCACGGCCTGGTGATACAGCGTCTGACCATGCATGGTGGCGAGCTGCGGTTTCAGATTGAGTTCGCGCGAGGTGGTCGCGATGCACTCGGCATAAAGTTCCCCGAGCCGCCACGACAGTTGGCTGAGTTCGGCGGCGGTGGTCTGGTTGCCGCCCGCAACGCTGAGGATCGTCGCGCGCAGCTTCTTGTCATACGCAAACGCTCGGTGGCCAAGCAGTTTGAGCCGAGGCGCTCCGCCGGCCCGAAGCGCCGGCGAGACCCGGCACATCGCAACATCGACTCCATCAGCGGACGTTCCCGACATAACCCCGGCGACGAGCAGGGCCTTAGGCTGTGGCCTCATGCGCCCCCTTTGAGCTCGCGTTGCAGTTCGGCCAAAAGCTGCAGTGCCTCCCGCGGCGTCAAACCGTCAACGTCGACCTGCTCGATGCGGTCAACGATGCGCTGTGAAAGTGGTGTAAACATCGTCATCTGAACCTTCGCTTCACGAGATGGTGCTGACTCGCGGACCTGCTGCGTCTCGGCGCGTTCGTGAACCTTGAGCACCTCGCGTGCGCGGCCGATAACGGCGTTCGGTAGGCCGGCGAGCCGCGCGACCTCGATTCCATAGCTCTTGTTCGCGGCGCCCGGCTCGACGGTGTGGAGGAAGACGATGCCGCCGGAGTTCTCGCGCACCGTAACCCGCACATTGCGCAGGTGGGCAAGCCGGTCTGCCAGCAGCGTGAGCTCGTGATAGTGCGTCGCGAACAGCGTTCGGCAACCGATCGCGTCATGCAGATGCTCGACCGTCGCCCACGCGAGCGAGAGGCCGTCGTACGTAGCGGTGCCGCGGCCCATTTCGTCAAGCAGCACCAGCGAACGCGACGTCGCAGTGTTAAGAATCGCTGCCGTCTCGGTCATCTCGACCATGAACGTAGATCGGCCGCGCGCCACGTTATCCGCCGCGCCAATGCGCGTGTAGATGCGATCAACCAATCCCAGCCGCATGCTCTCTGCCGGCACAAAGCATCCGCACTGCGCCATGATGACCAGTAGCGCGGCTTGCCGAAGATACGTACTTTTGCCCCCCATGTTGGGGCCGGTGATCAGCAGCAGGGAAGGCTTCGTGCCCGCCGTGTCGCCTGCGCACAGATGCAGCGAGTTGGGAATGAAGCGGCCAGCGCCCAGGTCTTCCAGCCGACGCTCGATGACTGGGTGACGCCCGGCGTGGAATTCGAGCAACCCGCGGTCGTCAATCTGCGGACGAACCCATCCGCGTAACGTCGCAAGATGCGCGAAGCAGCCGAGCAGATCGATGCGCGCGATCACTCGCGAGGTTTCGCGAATGCGCGCGGCATTATCGAGAAGCTGACGCCGCAGTTCCGCAAAGATGCGCCGCTCAATCTCCCCACAGCGCTCTTGCGCAGTCAGGATCTTCACCTCCAGCTCTTTCAGTTCAGGAGTCGTGAAGCGCTCGGCGTTCACCAGCGTCTGCTTCCGCTCATAGTCGGCGGGCACAGCCTTCGCATTCGCCTTGGTGACTTCGAGGTAGTAGCCGAAGACGGAGTTGAAGCGCACCTTGAGCGAGCCAATGCCGGTACGCTCGCGCTCGCGCTCCTCGATCGACGCAATGCGCTGGCGACCGTTCGTCGAAAGGTTGCGAACCGCGTCCAGATCCTCGTCGACGCCTTCGCGGATCGCACCCCCATCAGACAGCGCGGCCGGCGGCTCGTCAACCAGCGTCCGCCCGATCAGCTCGTTCAGGTCGTCAAGCGTATCGAGACCCGTAGCGAGCTCTGCCCAGCGGCTCTCGGAATTCATCACAACAAATTCCCCAACGGCCGCGCGCAGGCCAGGCAGTCGCGCAAGCGTCTTGCCCAGAGCCACCACCTCGCGCGGCCCCGCAGTCTCGAGTGACACGCGCCCCAGCAACCGCTCGAGGTCGAGGATGCCGTCCATGGAGCGCCGCAAACCCTCGCGGTGACGCAGCCCGGCGACGGCTTCCGCAACCGCATCGAGCCGCGCATTGATCGCATCGACCGACTGCATCGGCCGCAGCAGTTGAGCGCGCAGCAGGCGCTTGCCCATTGGCGTGCAGCAAGCGTCGAGCGTCCAGAAGAGCGTAGTCTGCGGGCCTTCGCTCGAAAACAGCGGCTCCACCAGCTCAAGATTCCTCACACTAACGGCGTCCAACTCCAGTGCGTCGTTGCGCTCGTAATACCGCAGCGTGTCGAGATGCGCCAGCGCCCCTTGCTTGGTCGCGAGAAGGTAATGCACGATCGCCCCCGCAGCGACTGCAGCCGCGTGATGATGTCCCAGCCCCATCCCATCCAGCGAGTGCACGCGCAATTGCTGGCGCAGCAGCGGCAGGGCATAGTCCTCGGTGAACGCCCAGTCTTCCACCTCGGTGCGCGCCCCGGAGATGTCGAGCTGCGCAGGCGCCTCACCCGATTCCTTCGCCTCCGCGCCCGTCTCGCGCAGCACCCCCTGGCGAACGCTCTGCGACGTGCTGCCAAAACCGGCGCTCCCGCGAGCGTACAAAACTTCCGCAGGCCGCATGCGCGAAAGCTCATCCAACGCCAGCGCCCACGCCGACGGCCCGGAAAATTCGGTAGCCCGGAAGTCGCCCGTAGAGAGATCGAGCGCGGCAACCCCCACTGCCGCAGCCCCCCCACCGCCCGCAGCCGAAATGCTCGCAAGCCATTGGCTCTCGCTGGCGTCGAGCGCCGCATCGACCGCTGTTCCCGGCGTCAGTACGCGCGTCACCTCGCGCCGGACGATCATCTTCGTCGCCTTGGGATCCTCCATCTGCTCGCACAGCGCCACGCGGTACCCCTTGCGCAGCAAGCGTTGCAGATAGGTGCCGGCGGAGTGGTACGGAACCCCGCACATGGGCACTGACTTCGTTTTGTCGCGCGACGTAAGGGTGAGTTGCAGCTCGCGCGAGGCGATCAGCGCGTCCTCGTAGAAGAGTTCGTAAAAGTCGCCCAGCCGAAAGAACAGCAGCGCGTCCGGATGCGCGTCCTTCGCCGCACGATACTGCCGCATGACCGGCGTGAGGTCGCGTTCCGTGGCAGCAGCGAGGTTTTCGGTGGAAAGGCTCATGCACTCGTATCTGAACGCCCAGAATATCGCAGACGCCTGTGCCACCCGTTTGGCGAAATCCCCTGCTGCCCCTAGACTGGCAGGATGATCGAGATTCCCATGTCTGAAGCGCAGTTCGCCGCCGCCACCCAACGTCTGCGTGCCAATGGTATTGAACTGGCTGGAACCACCGGGACCCTGAGCAAAGATGGCGTGACCGCAAAGTATGTTTACGGTGAGGGAAAGCTGGCCGTTGAGATCTTGGATCGCCCATTTATGCTGCCTATTTCGCTGATCGAGGGCAAGCTTCAGTCGTATCTCGAGCAATCGGTAGCGTACGACTCCTCCAAATCCTGATAAATGTGAAGTTTTCGATAGCCTCCGAGCCCGGATCGGTGTAAATTTGTTTTCGCCTCACCGAGCGAGAACGAAAGGAACGTCTATGTTTAGCCAGCAGAATACGTTTTCTCCAAAGTTAGTTACTACCAATAAGGATTGGCGGCGCAAGAGCAGGGCAGCAAATGTCAGCCCGCGCAAGGTCCTTCGGCTGGCTATTGTTCTGATGATGTCCTTTCTGTGCTGGATCGGTGTCGGCTGCTTTGCGTTCGAGGTAGTTCAGCTGGCAGCGCGCTGAGGCGGTTGGAGTTCCGGTCTGTGAGCGTGGTCACAAACTGACCGGGCAATGCAGATATACTGGATTTTCGCGCATATCCAGCGTGCGAAGCCCAACGTATGACCCTGCTCTGGCTCCGACTTGCGGTGATTCTCTACGGCGTTGCCGCCCTCGCGGTACTGCCCGCCGCCCTCTATAACCGCCCACGCTGGCGGCATATCGCCATCCCCGCAGCGTTCATGGGCGCCTTCTTCCACTTTGTCTCCATCGCCGAGACCCTCTACGCCGCCCACCGCGCCCTCCCCGTCGATACTCACGAAACCCTCTCCATGCTCGGCCTGCTGCTGGTTTTAGGCTTCCTGATCCTCGCAGCACGCTACCGCACCGTCTCCTTTGGAATCTTTCTCCTCCCCATTGCAGTCCTGCTGGCCATCGTTCCAGCCTTCCATCCCGGCCACGAGCAGATCGCCTATCCGCTGGTCCGGACGGGCTGGATCCTGCTCCACATCGCGCTCCTGCTCGCGGCCTACGCGGCCATGTTCCTCTCGCTCATCGCCAGCCTGCTCTACCTCATCCAGGAACGCCGCCTGAAGGAGAAGCGCGCCGAGTCCAAGCGCGGATGGCTTCCCCCGCTCGAGACCCTCGACCAGATCGGCGTCAACTCCCTTCGCTTTGGCCTCCCCTGCATGACCGCCGGCCTCCTGATTGGCTCCGTACTCGCCCTCCAATCCATTGGCCCCGCCTTCTTCGCCGACCCCAAGGTGCTGCTCTCCATCGCAATGTGGATTGCCTACATCCTGATGATCTACATCCGCAGCAACAGCGGCCTGCGCGGACGCCGAGCGGTTTACCTCTCAAGCTTCGTTTTCCTCGTGATGGTCGCAGTCTGGGCGGCGAACTCACTCTCGGCCGTGCATAGGTTCAAGACGCCATGAGCGACCTCCGCATCCAGGCCGGCGAACACTCGGCACCGCAGACATCCCCGCACGGCGCAAAGCTGCTGCTCCTCGGCGTAAACCACACCACCGCCCCCATCGCCGTCCGCGAGCGCCTCGCCATCCCCGGCCACCGCCTCGCCGACGCCACCCGCACCCTCGCCGATCAGCCCGGCATACGCGAGGCCCTGATCCTCTCCACCTGCAACCGCGTCGAGATCCTCACCGTGCAGGATGGCGTAGACCAGGAAACTGCCGAGCTCCGCGCCGGCCTCCAGGCGCCCACGCTCAACGTGATCAAGTTCCTGCACGATTACCTGCAGATCCGCGAGACCGACCTCCAGCCGCACGTGTACGAGTACCGCGAGCGCGACGCCATCCGTCATCTGTTCCGCGTCGCCAGTTCGCTCGACTCCATGGTCGTGGGCGAACCGCAGATCCTCGGCCAGGTAAAGCAGTCGTGGACGGTAGGCCGCGAAGTTGGCGCCGTCAAGACAATGCTCGACCCTCTCCTGCAGCGCGCCTTCTCCGTCGCCAAGAAGGTCCGCACCGAGACGCAAATCGGCAACACGACAGTCTCCGTCGCCTCGGTCGCCGCCGAACTCGCGCGCAAGATCTTCGGCTCCCTCGCCGGCAAGACAGTCCTCCTCGTAGGCGCGGGCAAGATGAGCGACCTCACCGCCCGGCACCTCATCCATCAGGGCGCAACCACGCTGCTGGTCTGCAACCGCACCGAGGCCAGGGCGCAGGCCATTGCCGATGCGCTCCGCACCCCCGCCATTACCACCGGCGTCATTCCCCTCGACCAGCTTCACGAACAAGCTCACCGCGCCGACATCGTAATCACCAGCACGGGTGCCGGCCAAATCTTCACGCCGGAGAGCGCGCGGGCCGTATTGCAGCGCCGCAAAAATCGGCCAGTCTTCTTCATCGACATCGCCGTGCCGCGCGACGTCGCGCCCGAGGTCAACAAGGTCGACGGCTGCTTCGTCTATGACATCGACGACCTCCAGCAAGTGGCGATCCAAAATAAAGCCGTCCGCAATCGCGAGGCCGAGGCAGCCGAATCCATCGTCACCCGCGAGGTCGCCCGCTACACCGACCGCATCTCCCAGGCCCCAGTCACCGAATCCATCAAGGAGCTCTTGATGGGCGCAGAAGAGGTGCGGCACCAGGAGATGGCCCGCATCATCCATCAGCTGTCACGAGATCCCCTCACGCCCGAGCAACTGGCTGCTGTCGACCGCCTGACCAAGTCCCTCACCGGTAAACTGCTGCATCCGCAGATCGCCGCGTTGCGCGACACGGCCTCCGAACCGGAGTCAGACGACTAGCCCTTGGCTGCGTCTAATCCATATGTCCGGTTGCTGCGATTACCCGGCAAAATCCGGCACGCGACGCGGAGTTCTGCATCGATGAACTCGCCTCAAAGCGCTTGTTGACACCATCAATCCTTCACGCTCCTGAGGTAAACTTAAAAGGTTGGGGTGAAGTGGGCCGTGCATCAAACCAAGGGCGTAATCGCCAGGAGAGCAGCTGAATGAGTCCCATAGCGCCATTGCGGCCCGGCCGCCAATCGCGCCTTCGATTAGCCTATGTGCTCGCCGTGCTGCTACCCGTTCTTGGAACGGTCCTGACCCAGCACATGGCATTCCTGCACGGCATACCGAACTCCACCAACCTGCTGGCGGTCGTCATCGTCGGCATCCTCGGCGGCCTTGTGCCTTCGCTGGTTGCCATTGCGGTCGCGGTCGTCACGCGCATCCTTTACCTCGCCATCATCCCCGACCACACGTTTACCTTCTCCTACGAATTTCTGCATGTCCTGATCATGCTGGCAGCCGCATTCGTGGTCTGGTTCATGAGCCGCAACCGGCGGCGTTCGGAAGAGAAGCTCGAATCAACGCTGCTGGCCTTGCAGGAGCGCACCGATGACCTGGTCTCGTCGCTTAACAGCAGCCGTTGCGCCTGCTGGACCCTCGACCTCAATAGCGGCCGCAGCGAGCGCTGGTACAGCGGCAGTTATCAACTCTATGGACGCCCCTACAGCGAGCTCGAACAACTCTCCTCGCTCCAATCCCTCGTGCATCCAGAGGACGACGTCCGCCTCCGTGAGTTGATGCTGCGCATGCGCACCTCCTGGGAGCCGGTCGTCTTCGAGCATCGCGTCACCTGGCCCAACGGCGAAATTCATACCCTCGAAATGCGCGGCAATCGTGTAGCCGGTCGCGGCTGCGTGTGGCGCGGCGTCACCCTCGACATCACCGAGCGCAAGAAGACCGAAGCCGCCCTCCTTCGCGCCGAAAAACTCGCAGCCATGGGCCGGCTCGCCTCCACCGTCGCCCACGAGATCAACAATCCCCTCGAGTCGGTCACCAATCTGCTCTTCCTCGCGCAGTCCAGCCAGTCCCTCGATGCCGAGACGCAGATGTACCTCGCCACGGCCGAGCGCGAACTTGCCCGACTAAGCAACATCACGCGCCTCACCCTCGGCTTCGTTCGCACCAGCGCCAGCACCGACGAGACCGAGATGGCCGACGTAGTCGATGAAGTCCTATCGATCTTCAACCATCGTTTCGAAACCAAGGGCGTCCAGGTCGACCGCCAGTACGAGCCCGACGTCAGCATTACCATCGCTCCGCATGAGCTGCGTCAGATCGTCACCAACCTGATCGCCAACGCCGCCGACGCGGTAGGCCTTGAGCACGCACGCATCGGCATCCGCATTGCGCGCGAAGGCGAAAGGGCAGTGCTCGAGGTAGAAGATAACGGAGAAGGTATCGACCCCATCCACCTGCCGCGCATCTTTGAGGCCTTCTTCAGCACCAAGGAAGAAGTCGGCACCGGCATCGGTTTGTGGGTCACGCGCGAGCTGGTCGAGAAGAACGGCGGCCACATCTTCGCCGAAAGCAGCATCGAGCAGAAGCTGCCGTCCGGCGCAACTACCCAGTTCCGCATCGAGTTCCCGGTGACAGTCTAAGCCCCGTTCTTACGCTTGCGGAGAGCTTCCCGCGACCGGACCCGCCAGCCCCTTTGGCTTGCGCGTCAGCAGGAAAATCATCCCCGCCACGATCACCAGCGTAATCATCCCCGCGATCCCCAGGATCCGCACAATCGACACCGAATACTTGCCTACGGCCGGGCTGTAGTTGCAACAGTAAAGAATCAGCAGGTCAACCGGATTGCTGATCTTCTTCTCCCCCGCCTGCAGCAGCGCCATGCGCAAATCGCGCGCCGGGTAATCAATCCCGGAAAGATACCGAGCCATCCGCCCATCCGGCGTAGCAAACATGATCACGCTCGAATGCGCGAACTGGTCCATCTTGCCGTCCGGCCCGGGCACCCGCACATAATGAAATCCCGTAGCGCCCGTAATCGCATCAATGCTTGGCTGATCGGCAGTAAGAAAATGCACAGCATTAGCAGCAGCATTGCCCGTCCACCCGGCCTCGCTCAAAAACGTCTTCTTCTCCCCGACCGCATTCGCCGGCTTGTCCATCGTATCGATGCTGATCACCACCACCTCGTAATCCTGCCCCGGCTTCAACGTAGTCTGCGCAAGCCCCGTCGCGAGCCCATGCTGCACCTGCGGGCACATCATCGCGCACTGGTAATACACCTCGGCCATCACCACGGGTTTATCGCTGAACCAGCTGCTCAGCGGCCCCGTCCGCCCTGTCTCGTCAGTAAAGATCGCAGTCATCGGAAGCGGCTGACCAAGTCGCTGCTCAATCCCCGCATGCGCCAGATAGTCCGGCATCTGCTGCGCAGCCATCCCCATCGGCTTGTCCGCTTCATACCCCTGCGCGTGCAGCAGGGAAGCAAAGCCCGCCGCAACCACCACCAACGCCGCAACACTCCTCTGTCTCAACTTCAATCGCTTCACCGTTTCCTTACAACTCCATGATAAACGCGTGCTGTGACTCGAAGCACATGCGGCCGCCCACCCAAACCGCGTATCCTAGCGATGTGAATACCTACACCATCAGAATTGGATCGCGCGGCTCGCAGCTTGCCTTGTGGCAGGCCAACCATGTTGCCACCGAACTTCGCAGCCACGGCCACACCGTCGAGATCGAAGTCATCCGCACCGTCGGTGACCGTATGCAGGACCCAGGCTTCGTTACCCCCGCAACCTTCGAGGACGGTACACCGCTCGACGCCAAGGGCATCTTCATCAAAGAAATCGAAGACGCGCTCCTCGTCGGCCGCATCGACCTCGCCGTGCACTCCCTCAAAGATCTCCCCACCACCCTGCACGATCGCTTCACCCTCGCCGCCATCCCGCCCCGCGTCGACGCGCGCGATGCTTTCGTCTGCGAGAAATACTGGGGCCTGCACATGCTGCCCTCCGGCTCCACCATCGCCACCACCAGTCCACGCCGCCAGGCCATGATCCTCGCCCTCCGTCCCGACGTCCGCTTCGTCGAGATGCGCGGCAACATCGACACCCGCCTTCGCAAGTGGTCCGAAGGTCAGGCCGACGCCCTCGTCCTCGCCTGCGCCGGCCTCGACCGCCTCGGCCACACCGAGCATGTCCACCACCGCTTCTCCGTAGACGAACTCACTCCCGCGCCCGGCCAAGGCGCTCTCGGCCTCGAAACCCGCAGCGCCGAGCATCCCCTCGACACCGAAGATCCCGCGCGCGATCCCTTCATCTACAACGCCGTCCGCGCTCTCAATGATCCCGACGCCGAATACGCAACCCAAGCCGAGCGCACCGTCCTCAACGCCCTCGGCGGCGGCTGCCAGCTTCCTCTCGGCGCCTATTGCCATCGCGCCGACGACACCTGGCACCTCCACGCAATGGTCGTCTCCCGCGATGGCGAGCAAGCCGCACACGTCATCAAAAAAGCTCTCATCGGCACGCCCGCCTGCGAGCTCGGCGCGTCCGTAGCCGAGGCCCTCATCGAACGCGGCGCCCAGGAGCTACTCTCCGCAGTCGAGACCGTCTAGCGCGCGTCGAACTCTAACCGCGCCCGCTGAAAGCGTCCCACGCTCTGCGCCACCCAGATCCACAGCGGCTCGATATGCGAGAGCAGTTCCATCCCCAACGCTGTGATCGTGTACTCCACCCGCGGCGGCACCTCCGCGAACACCTCTCGCGTGATCAGCCCATCGCGCTCCAGCCCCCGCAGCGTCTTCGTCAGCGACTTCTGACTCACGCCCTCCACCTGCTCCATCACCCGCGTAAATCGCAGGGGCTCGCCCGCCTCCGCCAGCACCGCCATCGTCCATAACGACCACTTATCCGCCAGCCGCGTCACCATCTCCCGCGTCAACGCGTCTTCGCCTTCCGACAGCGCATCGCAAACCGCGGTCCCTTCTTTGAACCCGTTCACCTCGAGAACCGTCGAATCTCGCATTCGTTACCTCCAGGTACCTACACGCCAAAAAGGTGCCTACTTGCCAAAGGATACTAATGGGCCAATACTACTCCTATGAAGACTGAATGGACCACCGCCAACATCCCCTCGCAAGCCGGCCGCCGCATCCTGATCACCGGCGCCAACAGCGGCATCGGCTGGGAAGCCGCCCTCGAGCTCGCCCGCCGCGGCGCCGAAATCATCCTCCCAGCCCGCACGGAAGCTAAAGCCAACGACGCCATCGCCCGCATCCGCGCCCAGGTCCCCAACGCAAAACTCATCCCCGAGATACTCGATCTTGCCGACCTAAGCTCCGTCCACGCCTTCGCCCGGCGCGTCGCCGAAATGTTCCCCGGCCAGAGCCTCGACCTCCTCATCAACAACGCCGGCGTCATGGCCGTCCCCACCCGCGAGCTCACGGTCGACGGCTACGAGCGCCAGTTCGCCACCAACTACCTCGGCCCCTTCGCCCTCACCGCGCTGCTCTTCTGGTCCATCAAGCCGCAGCAGGGATCAAGAATCGTGACCCTTGCCAGCGGCGTCACCAACACCGCCAAGCTCGAGTTCGACAACCTGCAATCCCAGCGCCGGTATAGCCCCATGTTTCAGGCCTACTCGCAGTCCAAGCTCGCCGACCTAATCTTTCAGCAGGAGCTGCAGCGCCGCCTGACGGCCACCGGTTCACCGATCCTCAGTACGGGCGCCCATCCCGGTTACGCCATCACCAATCTGCAGGTCACCGGGCCGGGCGAAAATATGCCGTTTATCTTGCGATTGGGAACGCTGATCCTCAAACCGCTCGCCTCGCAGGACGCTGCCCACGGCGCATTGCCAACCCTCTTCGCCGCAACCGCGCCCGAAGCCACTCCCGGCGGCTACTACGGCCCCAGCGGTTTTCAGGAACTCAAAGGCTACCCAGTCCCCGCGAAGATCACGAAGGCCGCCCAAGACCCAGCCCTCGCCCAACGCCTCTGGACAGAAACCGAACGCCTCACCGGAGTCACCTTCGGCGCGCTTTCGGACGCAGCCTAGCGACTATTCGCCGTAAGGCACCCAGATATTCTTCACCTGCGTAGCATGCCGCAGGAACCAACGCCCCTGCGCCTGCGCCGGATCGAACCAGTCCACCGCCCGCCCGTCATTGCTGAACACCTGCTTCAGATTTCCGATCGACGCGGCCTTCACCATCGCCGACGCCGCCTCATCGCGGAAGCTCCAGATCGCATCCACATCATCGTGCTCGGCGAGCGTCTTGCCCAACTCACTCGCCTTGCCCGCAACAAAATTGACAACGCCACCCGGCAGATCGCTCGTATCGAACACCTGGTACAGCTCGCCCATGAGCGTAGCCGCGCGCTCGCTAGGCACCGCAACCACCGTGTTGCCCATAGCAATCGCCGGCAGTATGAGTGACAGCAGCGACAGCAGCGGAGCCTCATCCGGCGCCAGAATCCCCACCGTCCCCACAGCCTCCTTCATCGCCAGCGTCACCATCCGCGCCGGAGGATTGTGCACCGAGCCCTCGAACTTATCCGCCCACGCCGCATAGGTG